>OFRA01000388.1_pt1 | contig 11647 bp, 9 predicted proteins | sample 1543001 | NCBI WGS metagenome assembly OFRA01 (sample SAMN07774221, study PRJEB24372) | wastewater metagenome | isolation source: Lake Maggiore Verbania | place: Italy: Verbania | collected 2015-12 | reverse complement strand
TAAAAGCAGATAAATAAATGACCGAGGAAGACAAGCGAGAGAGAGAACTTGTGGAGATGTTAAGGCAGCTTCCTGACTTCGACCGCTTCCCTTTACCAGAACACTTCTACGCCAAATATAACATTCCGAGACCCAAAATCCTTGGGCTCATGGAATCTTTACATCTTCAAAATACGACAGAGAATCTACCTGGTGATGGTAAGCCGATTGAAATTCGCAAACCTGCTCCCGGTGGTGTTCGCCCTTTGATTGAGGTTGAGCCTGTTAAAATGGAGGTTCTTAAGAAAGAGGATGAAGCTGCAGAGCATACGGAAAGCGAAGGACGGAGTTCATAAATACATAGCAACTTTCATGCTTGATTCAGGAAACATCAAGAAGGTTCGCTTTGGTGCTGCGGGCTACAAAGACTACACGAGCTTTCCTGCCGAAATCCGTGAGGAACGACGCACCCTTTATCTTAAGCGTCATAAAGAGCGCGAGGAATGGAGTCGCCCTGATACTCCAGGCGCACTGTCTCGTTGGGTTCTCTGGGAGCACACCTCTTTGAGGACTGCTATCAGAGCATTTAAGAAACGATTTGGAATTTAGACACCTTCACCAGCGCCGCCGCCGCCACCGCCCTTCTTGTATGTTATACCAGAGATGCGAGTGCGAGGAAACTTGTCCTTTGCCCCAGGCGGACGACCTCTGCGCTTTGCAACAGCCTCCTGAATAGCAGACGCAACGCCCTGCTCTGGGGGCTTATTCGCAGCAGCACGGAAAGCACTCTGAATCGTCGTTGCCGCCTGCTGCTCACGGATTGCCTTCGACCGCGCCGCAGTGAAGAGTGTCTCCTTTACAGTTCTTAACTCTTGCTTTCCTCCAGCATAAGCTAACCACTTGGCGCTCTCGTTGTTGCTGGGAAACGCTCCATCTTCGACACCACCGAGGCGTGAATCGACGAGGTCAGCAAAGCGAGACGCAACGCTCTGCTGCTGAAATAAAGCAGCCTGAGCTTCCTTCTCCCTCAACTTCTCATACGCCGCCTCAGCCTCCGCACGCGTGAAGCCCTGCGCCTCTGCGTTGGCAATACGCTGCTCTTTTAACAAGTTTGCACGCGCATCGGTAAAATCCCTCGCAACTTGAACACCAGCCCTGCCACCAGACTCGGGCTTGTAGGTTGCCTTCTCACGCTGCTCCGCAAGTAGACGTAATTGTCCAGAGGTCATGTTGGATGCCGTAAATCCATTATCGGGCTTATTCAGTATATTGAGAATGTTCTGAAAATCCCCATTTATCGGCGCATCAAAGCCAGGGCGAGGCTGCGGTGCGCTGTCTCCTACGTTGCCCAGACCCTCTGTGCCGGGCGTAGACAACGGATAGACACCAGGAGCACGGTCTACAGGAAGGAACTGGTTGTCCTGTATGAACTTAGAGGCACGAGTCCCAGTGTAGCCCCTCGAGTTGTACGCCTTCTTATTCACACAGCTGAGAGGCGTGGGGTCGTTGGGCTGTGCCTCGAACTTGTAGCCACCCGTACGCCCTAAAGGACGGAAACTTGGTGCTTCCCCTATCGTGTTTAGGATATTGGTAGGTGTCGGGTAGGCAAGAATCTTCATCTATTATTAAAAAACATTTGGTCAAGCAAAGCGTGTCCAGAAAGTGCTTTCTGCTTTTCTGCTACAACTGCGGCAACAGGAGCGGCTACAGGTGCGGCAACGGGTGCGGCAGCAACAGGAGCACTCTCTTTTTTAGGACGCGCCACCTTCTCGATTTCTACTGCCTTATACACTTGCTTGGGCATGGCGCTAATTAGGTCACGTTTGAAATTCTCAAAGTCGCCCAGCGTCACGTATGAAGGCACAGGGGGTAGCTTCTGCTTCCTCGCCTTCTTCGCCTCATACTTTTCCGCCAGGATGCGCTGCCTCTCTGCATCCGAAGCCGTCTCCAGCCTCTCCTTTGCTGCCTTGTTGAGCGCTTCACGTCGCTCCTTGAGGACAAGGAGGGCTTTTTGTGTCGCTGCCTGCTGGGCAGGTGTCCTCTCCTTTTTGCCCTTATCAGAGCGAACTTTGCGCACCTTGACGTGGCTGTCGTCATAACTCTCCGCCACCGTGCTTTTCTCGTCATAAATGGTGCTTCCCTCGCTTTCACTATCGGACATCTTTCTATACCAATCGGCGACAAGTTAAACAGTCGGGGACTAATATTTTGACGATTTTTTGAAGTTTATTGGAGCATTAATAAAACACACCGATAAAAAAATAGTACCGCCGGATTAAGATAATATCAGGTAGTTGAACCCCGTCAGCCCACCTGTGCCGCCTGCCACTAATACCGTAAAAGACCCAGCAGACCTCACGTTGATGCTGGGGGTTGCATCAACCGCCGTTGTTGAGACTGCGGTTAAAAGAATGATAGAGTTGGCTGTTGCGAGGCTGTTCGTGACGGTCGTGTTGCTGCCTGTTACAGCTACGTAACCAAATGAATTAGGATTGAGACCGGAAGACGTTGCTTGCGAGCCGAGCCACGAGGGATTGATTTGAGACATCTACTGAGGCGTGGGATTTCCCACGAGTGTGGAAATCGTATGAACCATCTTCGTCTGTAGTTCGCTTAACTTTACAGCAGACACGCTTTGGATTGTCGAGTAGGCGACCTTCAGCTCAGGCTCTTGAGCGTTCTTGATTAGCGCGTCGTACTCGGAAACCTTAATCTGGAGGCAGCGAATCTCATGGTAGGCGTTGTGGAGTTCCATCTATTATTTACCGATAGTTTGCCAGACAATAACATGCGAACCACTGCCGCCTTGCGCCCAGAATATCTCAATCTCTGAGGCAGTATTACGAACCACGCTCATCTCTGCAGGGTCTGCGTCTTCCATCGTTGCAAAGGCTACATAGGCTGAGGTGGCTCCATAGGCAACGGGTAGAGTTACAATAATGCTTCCAGAAGTCCCTGAGCCCGTGTTGTCTTCACCATATTGGATGATGGGCTGGGGAATATTTGTGCTTGCGAGTTTTCTCTTGAATTCACCATCAAGAATGAGACCGCTTCCTGTTGCCACAATATCAAAAGCGTTTGATGATGTTATTCCGATGTTGTTTCCAAGAATGTTGAAGTTGCTGCCGCCTGTTAGAGTTGTGTAAGGTGCAGTAATAGACACTGTGTTTGAGCCTGTTATTAGGATGTCTGTACCGCTTGCATTAGACAAATTTGAAATAGGGGCATTCTGCATGTTCAAAGAATACGATGCGCCGATAGACACAGGGAGATTGAAACTTAATCCACCACCCGCTGAGCCAAAATAAATATTAGAACCAGCAAATTGAATATACGTTCCAGCGTTTTGAAAGGTTACATATTGCGACGCGCCGCCGCCTGTTACAGAGTAGTTTCCTCCACAATTAAAATTCATATCCACTAACGTCCCAGCGTTAATCGTGGATGTGTAGATGCCAAAAGAACCGCCAGGCTGTGCGGCATTAATAGAGACAGTTCGTCCCCCGTTTAGATTAATATCCCGCCCTGTCCCTGATGTTAAATACATATCATTAGAAGCACTATACAAGGAAAAATTACCTGTTCCGTTTGAGTTGTAGTTGGCGATATTAATTCCGCTGTTGTAATTAATCATATTCAGATTTCCAGAATCAATGTACAGATTTGCGTTTTTCCCTGATGAGTTGAAAAAGAGACCATACATACTATCAATAGCCAAACCTCCACCAGGAGCAGAAGCATCTCCATAGATATGTCCCAGATTTCCAATATATCTGTTAGAACCAGTGAAGCCCATATTTCCTCTGACCTCGGTGAATGCGCCTGTTAAATAAATATTATTAGAGCCTCCTTGTGCTACAAGATTTATATAAGAAGAATAACTTTCAAGAACGACATGCTGTTGAGCCCTTAAATAAGCCTCTTGTTGGGCGGTAATAAAAACATATCTATTTCCACCTACATAGGCATCTCTCACCGCATTCATACGAGTGTCTCCACTATTGAACAAAACAAAATCTGAACCAGATTCTTGATATATTGTAACTTGATTTGTTGATAGAGTGCGGATATTCAGATTGCCCCTTGATTGTAAAACAGATGTGCCGCTTGCTTCAAGCTCAAGAAAAGAGTTATAAGCCGCCCCTTGCTGTTCTATTTTGATGCTGTTTGTTGATAGGGTGCGGATACTCGTATGCAGCCTTGAAAATTGGTCTATCACGCCACTTGGTTGAAACTGTATAAAACTATCGTTGGCTAATCCAGTCTGTTGAATGGTGATGTATTGAGTATTTGGTGCTCTTACATTCATGTTTTGATTAGCAAGTAAATAGGTGTCTCTATCTCCTTGCACGTAAGCGTCTCTTACTGCCCGCATACGAGTGTCTCCATTATTGAAGAGGACGAAATCAGACCCTGCTGTTTGCTGTATTGCTATTTGCTGTGTTGATAAAGCGGATAATGTTCGTGCGCCGACTATATCCACAGAGGGTGCAGTTAGAATGATTTCAGAAGCCGCTGTCACAGTCACATCGCCTGCTAGAGCCTCAATATCCACATCCGTCACGCCACCAAGCGCGACTATATTTCCCAACACATCCACATCATTCGTCCCTGCTATCGTGATAGACCCTGATGAAATGTAGGTTGGGGGAGCAATATTAGCCAATAAAGAAATATTCCTATTAGCCTCTATCGTAATCGTCGAGCCTGTTAGGCTTGAAAGACCAATAACAACAGGGGAAGGCGTGCCAGTGTTCACGGTGGCAGTTGAAATGAAAAAAGTGGAAGGCTGGGGAAATGGCGGGTCATCTCCAACAGCAAAATATTGTCCAGAAATCATGTAAATTGAAATGTCATAAGTGTCTCCTCCTCCGTCTGTTTGGGTTGTAAAACTTACGAACCCACCGAATGCCGTCCATTTTCCGCCGTTGTAGTTGTCGAAACCTTGCGAATTTTGGCAAAAAGCGGATGCTCTACTATTGTAGAAAAGCGTAGCCTCTAAAGTTCTAAACTGGTTATTTCGGCATACTGCAGAGCATGTATAGACACCAGGTACGAAGGGGTCTGTATCAATATCGGCTCTTTTAGAGCCATTTCCACCAACAAAGACCTGCGTATAAATCAAAATATTGCCCGGATTATTAAGAGGTCTTGTGTTAAATCCGTTTAGTGATGTGAGCGTCGAGATGGAAGGGGTCACAACTCGCGTAGACGCGATGAAATTTGCTGCTCTAACCAATGACGAGCTAATGGTGGTCGTGCTGAGCGAGGGGACTGTAAGAGGAGCAGTCGTTATCAGCGAGTTTGTTGTCAGCGTGTTTGTTGCTATTGAGTTAGTGCTTATTGAGTTAGTCGATATCGTATTTGTTGATAGAGCACTTGTAGTCGTATTAGCAGCAATTATCTGCCCTGTATACGTATTTACTGAGCTTATCGTAGACACATTAAAATATTTGCCTATCAAATTGTTCAAATATGTGTCGCCATAGATTTGTAATAAAGAAGTGCTTAGAACCAGAGAGTCTGTGGTTTGAATGTTGGTCTGGGAGATATTTTGATTTATCACCAGACTATTATTATTGTCTAAAGATGTGCCTGAAAAGGTGTTGGTAAAATACCAAGTTCCGCCAGAAAAGTAGAAACGGACTTTTTGAGGTAATCCTGAGGCAATATTGCCTATGTTGGTTGTAAGCGAACCATACACTATTTGAACATTCACAGCATAATCGCCGATGTAGAAATCCACTTGTGCTGAAGTATTCACTACTAAATTTTGTATGGTACAAAACCAGAAGGGCTGATTCCCTGCCTGAAATCCGTTATTGTTCCAATATGAATAATTTGCATCGTTAAAAGTGAATAGTTCCTGAAGATTCAAAGTAGGAATCGGCGAATATATAGCCACAGAAGCATTTAGAAGTTGCTGCGTTGCCCCATCAATACCAGCCTTTGTGGCAACGGTGCTCACAAGGCTATTGAATAAACAGCCCGTAACAGTTGACGCGGTAATAGATGACGCAGTAAGCGTCCTTCCTGCGAAGTTGGTGTTGAAAATTAAAGGTACGGTCGCCGTGCTTATGTTCGCCGAGCTAACGTTGAGCCCGCTGGCGAATCCATTAATAAGATTCATAGAGGACACATTCAGAGAACTGACGGCTGCTATTTGCGTTTGAGAATTTGAAGTTGTAACTTGCTGAGCGGTTAAATCTGTTATGTTCGTGTTGCCAAGTTGTGCGAATCCTAAAATATTAGTAACACCCGCGACAAGAGTTAGACTGTTATTTGTAGAAAGTATCGTGTTATTCCATCCTTGAACTAAACTAAATGTATTTAGGGAGGTCTGGGTTGTTTGCGTTGGATTTGCTGTTGCAGCCCATGAAGTGGTGTATGTAAACCTATAGAATTGTCCTGGCGTTATATTCATTACGAACCCGCCGCTTTCGTAGGGATTCCAGACTGCTAAACCAGCAGAAGCACTTGTGTTTCTAACATCAAAAAAATCACCGTTCGTCACCGCACCAACCAGATTCAGAGTTGGATTTTGTCCAGGAGTAAACGTGCCAGAATAAATAATTGTTTTGTTTAACCATAAAGCTCTATTCGCTGCTGTGATGTCTAAGAATCCGCCCATGTCGAACGACACAGGCAGAGATGTGAGATTCATTTGATAGTTCAAAATGTCGTTCGTCACTGAACTCACTGCGTCATAATTGGCGGATGTGGTAGATGTAAAAATATTCGTTATGTCATAATTTGCACCACTGGTGGAAAATAATAGACCGCCTGTAACGGTTGCCGAGCTTATCTGTAATGAAGAAACTTGAAAATTCGTAAATGAAGACACGTATGTGCTGAGAATTCCAGGAGGAAGTGAGCTGCTACCAGGAAACTCATAACCATTAATTGAACTTATGAACATTTGAGCAGCTGAGATGCTATTTGTCGAGATGCTGTTGAAAGTAGGATTTGAGCTCGTCCCTGCTGTGGGCGCGTAGGGACTGCCGTTAAAGGAAATAGACCCATAGGTGAGAGCCAACGAGCCAGTCCCTGCGTTGATTATTCCTGTGTTCGTGTTTGTAAGATTGGCGTTTGGGATATTCGCTGTTGTAATATTCGCAGTTGTAACATTCTCAGTTGTAAAAGTCGCGTTTGTAAAGTTCAAAGTTGCTCCCTGAACAAGTCCCGCGGTAGTGGTGCCGACGAGCGTGGTGCCGCCTGTTACAGCCAGTCCATTCCCTATCGTTGCCGAGTTTGTAACAGCGAGAGACCCAGAGGCTGCCGCGCCAGAGACTGAGATACTCGTACCTGTGATAGCACCCGCTGTGTCTATCGTCGCGACATTCGCACCAGTTCCGCCAGTTACTCTGAAAAGCCCAGTCACTCTGGTCGCTCCTAAAAGAGTATTTCCTCCACCAGTAAAATTGCCGTTTACAGTTAGTGATGTGTTAAAAGTTCCAGTTGCAGCGGCTAAATCATTTATTCCAGCGATATTGTTGCCTATGGGTAGATTTCCAAAAGTAATAGAATCGTTAATAGAAGTCATAAAAACTCTTGCTGTCGAGATTTTGTTCGTTGAAATTGAATTAAAAGTCGCATCGCCCACGTTGGTGTAGGCGCTCATGGGAAGCCCGTTGATGCTTGAAATAAAAGAAGCGCCAGTTGAAATCTGGTTTGTCGAGACGCTGTTGAATGTTGCATCGCCGACGTTGGTGTAGGCGCTCATGGGAAGCCCATTAATGCTTGAAATGTAAGAAGCGCCTGTGCTTATCTGGTTTGTCGATACGCTGTTAAACTTAGGGTCTGTTACGGTAGGCGGTGGGTACGCCGCGCCATTAATCGTCGTTAGATTGATATTGCCCACGTTTGTGATGTTGCCTCCGTTGCTCATAGCCAGCGATTTCACACCAGAAATCACGACGGTGTCTGTACCGTTTGCGTTGCTCTGAATGATTAAATCACCGTTGGGGAAGGGCTGTAAGAAATCAATACCGACACCACCTTGAAAACGGTTTCCTACTATTTGACTACCAGCACCGCCAATACCCAACGTGGCATAAAAATAGTTCGTACCTACGAGCGTAGGGATGCCACCAGGTGGAAGCCCTGCTGTCATTGTATTCGCGATTGTGGCTGCGATGTAGTTGTTACCGAAAATACCTGTAATGGGTGAAAAAGCTCCCGCATACATGGCATTTGCTCCAGCAGACAACTTGATGAGACCTGGTACCGCCCCGTACGAATACGCAGTCAAATCAATCTCACCATTCGCAAATAAAGCACTTGTCACCTCTGCGGGGGGAGTTGGAGTTAGACCTTGCCTTGCGATAATGCTCACTAACCCTCCGCGCGGAACATAGCCAACAGGTGTGCCTGGTGTAATCAGTCCATAGTTGCCCTTTGCTTCTGCTGTGAGTTGGCTCACAGTAACAGCAGGATTCAGGGGCGTGGCGACATCGGCTGTGATATTCACAATGCCTCCAAGACCGCCCTTACCTGAAATATTCACAGTGCCATAGTTGCCATAGTTTGATAGAGCACTTCCAACATCTGCAGTCTCTGTGATGCTATATTGTCCGCCTATTGTCAGATTTGTGTTATAGATATTACCCGTCACATTTCCAGTCACACTTCCAACCACCGCCCCTGTATGAGTTCCGTTTGTGTTGCCTGTTACATTTCCAACCACAGCCCCTGTGTGCGTGCCTGCGGAATTGCCTGTCAAAGCTCCAACAAAACTGGCAGCTGTAACCGTTCCCGCCGCAGTAATTGAGCCGGCATTTATGATGTTATTTGTTGACATATTAACGTTGTTAATAGCTGGGTAGTTCGCCCATAACGCGGTAGTTCCTCCTGCTACTATAGCATCGATTTCTCCCTGAAGGACGTTGCTCGTCGTTGTCGTGTAATCGTACAATCCTGTCGATGTTGATGTAAGTTGTCTCACAGTCGCCAGTGGTGGATTTCCAGACCAACTACTGCCGCCTACTGTTAAATGAGAATTTGCGGGCATGTCTACTACATATATGTTTAGAAGTTCTTGTCCTGATATGAGAACGAAAGCTCAATCGTGGTCACCGCACTATCGGGGAGTAGATAGGGCTGATTCGCATCATCTACCAGCTCAACCGTAATGTTGTTAATGGTCTGGCTCAGCCGAGTGAGGAGATTGCTCGTGGCTGCAATGTAGTTATTCACCTGTAGAGACCCTGATTGTACAGGCACAACCGCAATCAGATTGTGTCTGTTGTTGCTCGTGAGTGATGCGCCAGAGATGAAATTGAGGTAGATGGAGACTGTGTTTGTATAGACCAGATTGGGGAATGAATCCACAGGGACTGTCACTGTATTCGCGAAGGCGACGTTTGTGATGTCAGCATAAGCTGCCAACCCTGCACCGAAACTTTGGATGCCTCGAGAAGTGCCAGACATCGCGTAGCCCACTTTGAGATTGAGCGTATATTGGTCTACTTGCGGTTGGAAAGTCGTGTTTGCGACGTTGTTGGCGTTCGGCATGGTGATGAGCGAAGCAGCTGTGCCTCTCAGTACGGTTGCGAGGATAGGGTCGTTGTAGCCAACAGGCGCATAGAAAGTGCTGGCTGTGTTGCCTACAAATGTTATTTGCTTCTTGGTGGTGTCATAAGAAAAAGTGACATCCGAAACGACCCAATAAGGATTGTAGGTCGCAATATCGCCCGCTACGCCTGCCGCCTGGTTGAGGAGCGTCACAAAGTCGCTGGGGTCACTGATGAAGCGATTGCGAACAAAGGTCGTGAAGCCTGAGGGTGCGATGTAATAGCTCGGATAGAGGCGAACACAGCGGAGATTTGAGATGGTCGGCACAGTTGAAGCAGTCGCTAAAGCCCAGTAAAAGAAGCATAAGCCTCCCCAGTCTGGAAGTTGGAGTTGGACGTTGGGGATGGTTGCGCGGATAAGCTGACAGCGCTTGGGGTCTAAGACGGGTGTCTGTAGATTGATTTGAAACTGGCTATACTGCGCTTGATTCGCATTCACCACATCATCATCTGAGGAAAGAGCCAAGCGTTCGGGGCAGTTCACAGCTGAGCGGACATATCCATTCAGAATGGCTTGTCGTTGCATTCTATTTAGGGAACTTAATATGTGAGAGCAAACTCAATATTCACGAAACCGGAGACTGGAATAAATAAATCTTCACCCGTGTCTGTCTTCATCGAGATTGTCATTTCATACATGTTCTTAACCATTTTCGTGAGAGGGCAAGACATAGAACTCTGATACGTTTGAACCCCAAGCTGTCCCTTATCTACAGGAATTACGGCTAACAGATTGTCTGGGAGATTCGTGTCTTGTGTTGAGCCGCCCATCACGTCGCAGTAGAGAAAGATGTTTTGTGTATGTACTAAATCGGCATAGGTCTCCGCCCAATACAGATTTCTGTAAGTTGTCCACGGTAAGCTCACGAAGTTGGGTGCGGGATACATGAAAGAGACAGCCTCCTCCAAAGCATTCACACCATTCCAAAGAAAGCCAAGACGTTTGTTTAGTGTGTAGTTGGTTTGAAACTGTAGGAGCGGGAAGGGAAGAATGGCTTGTAGGGCAGCCTGAAAGGTGGGAAGCAACGGGTCTGAAAAGCCCACGGGTACGTAATAGTATTGAGGGCGACCATTTACATCAAGCGCGTTGTTGCCCGTGAAAACAATTTTTTGAGTTGGTTCGTGATAATAAAATGAGATGTCTCCTGCGACGAAGTAAGAGCCAAGCGCTGAAGCATTTGGGTCTGCTGTGCAGCTTTTATTTAGAGTATCTACAAGGCTTTGGTAGTCTTGAAAAATCCCATTAAATCCATACGTCGTCGCTGCTGCGTCGGTGTAGTTGCTCGGTGAGTAGACATAAGTTGAAAGGAGGCGAACCATTTTCATGTTTGCCACAGTGCCAGCCGTGGGGTCGGGGCTATAATCACCACCACCAACGATGGGAATTCTGTAATAGAAGAAAGTGGTTTGGCTGTTCGGAATGGAAGGAATCGGAAGGCTCATCGTCGTCCGAAGTAAGTCCATAGATTTTACATTGAACAGAGGTGTTTTGAAGTTGTTGCTGAATCGATTAAAGTTCTGGGTCTGGAAAAGATAGGCTGCTGTCGTAGCTTGTGTTGATATGCGGGAGTTTATGGACACACGCTCGGGCTGAAACAAAAATGATTTGTAGTCAATCGCCACTTCCTGCGTTCGTTTTGGAAACTGTTCAAGGAGTTCTTCCATCTATTAAGTATTTTGAAAATACACTGTAGATGTATAACGCTTAGACACCAACAATCTTGAGAGTGCCATTCTGGAGCGAGAGGTAGCGAGTCGCGTGGAGGGACACGACAGGAGACACGCTGCCCGTCTGTGAGACCTGGAAGACGACCTGAGAGCCAGCCATTCCAAGAACAGACAGACCGTCCGCATCGAGGACGTTCGTGCCAGCAGTGTTCTTGTACGCATCGAAGTTGTAGCCGACGATGAAGTTGTCCGTGTAGGCAAGCTTGAGCGGCGTTGTCGCAATCGTCGCGCTCGTGTTCGTGTAGGTGAGACGGTTCATGATGCCAGGCTTGTCATTCACTGCAGCGCCATAGCTTGAGGTCAGGAGACCATACATGCGAGCCGCCGTCGTCGCGGGCTGGGACGGGAAGTACAGCGAGCCGCAGCGC
>OFRA01000387.1_pt1 | contig 11655 bp, 15 predicted proteins | sample 1543001 | NCBI WGS metagenome assembly OFRA01 (sample SAMN07774221, study PRJEB24372) | wastewater metagenome | isolation source: Lake Maggiore Verbania | place: Italy: Verbania | collected 2015-12 | reverse complement strand
TCTAACTTTGTTTCTACCGACAACTCACAGGCATTATGGATTGGTCAAATTATACCAGAGCAAAAACAAATAGCTTCAATGGAGATTTTTGAAATTGATAATATTGATAAATTTAAGTCGGATGAGGAACTCAAGCCGCTCGTAAATGCGCTTTTGCAGCAAAAGAAAAAGCAAAAAATGCTTGATAAGCAGAGTTTAGTTTCTTTATAATTGGAATAATAGTCTCTAAATAATAGAGTCTATGATTCGGTCTGATATTGGCGTTATTTCCACTATCAACTAGGACTGGTGGAACACCCAATGCTTTTAAGACTATCTTCTCGTTAGAATCAATAGAGGGTCCAAAGTCTAACTCTTTAAAACTGACGTTTGAAATAGAATCAACTTCCATACCACCGTCTAGAATCAAGGGGTTTCTTCCACCAGATTGAGGTCTGTATTGTTGTTTCCAGTCCTCTTTCATTCTGTCCTTGACACGCGGTGATAATGTATCTGGAGACTTAATTACTAATCCTGGTACAGCTCCGTTATTAAAGAAGTTGTCTTGGAAGTCTCTCATTGATTTCATCAACTTCATCGTTCTAACAGCAGGTCTTAATCTTGAGATGCCTCTGTAAATTGACTGAGAGTTGTTGTCTTTAATATGAATAATCTCATTTGGAGAATAGTCAATTCGTCCGTCAAATTCATACTTTTCTATATAAGTACTCTCATCTGCATAGATAGTCATCTTTGTAGAAGGTAGATGGTAAAGATGTGCACCATCAAAGTAGATAAACATATTTCCATCCAGCATTAAATCCATAAGTAGGTTTCTTCTAAAAGAATGAATGTCCTGATATGGATTTGGCTGGTAGTTTAACAGTGTATCTAGAGTCTTTCTTTTAATTCCGGGTCTCATTGGGAAACCTACTTTTTCGGTTCCAATAGAATAGTTAATCTCTGCGGCATCATCAACAATCATGTTGATGGCTCTATTTACTATTTCGAGACTTTCGTAGAATAAAACGTACGATCTTTCCGGTTCCCTACTGGAGGCTTCTGGCTGCTCCATAGCGATATAACGCTGGGCCGGATTTAATTTTTCAAGTAGCCAGCTTCCTAGCTTCATCTAGCTTCTCCTTTTGAATCCTAACCCAGTTTTTTTGCTTTTCAGCAGTAGCTAGAGCAGGGTCTTTTCCGTAAACCGAGTGAAGCTTCATATGATGACTATGACAGAGAGTTACCGTATCTTGATAGAGCTCTTTTTCGTGCTCTGCGATGAATTGGTCTCGAATTGCTAAGACTTCCTCGTCCGTCGCTACACTGACCTTGTTGGTCCTACACCATTTCTCAAAGAGTGGTGTTAGTGTGTAGTAATGGTGAAAGTCTAGCTGTTCTGTTACTCCGCAAATCTCACAGGAAGTTCCCTTGTTATAACGGGCTTTAGCTTTATCGCGAACATGCTTGATAGGAATCCGTTTCATATCCGCTGAATGTTTTGCCATATTTCTTACTCCTATTTCATGTAATTATAGTTGGTTGGGGCAAAAAAGTCAAGGTCCAAAATAGCGTGGTTCCCTTAAAACCCCCTCCAACTGAAAATAATAACTAAATTAAAATCCACCTGCGCTAGTCTTATAGGAATAGATAGCGTATCTGATGGCGTCGGCCATGTGACACGCCTCATTGTGAATTGGCTTTTCTTTTGTTAGACCTTCGCGCTTGTCCCATTGATACTGGTCAAATGAGTACAGAACATGCTTGCAAGTATCCGATACTACAATTTTGTCATTATCACAAAGAGCTGAGACATAACTGATACCCGCTAGCACGTCCTTCTTAGCGTTATTCATGCTGATACCATACTGCTGTGCAAAGTCAAATTTCATCTGCTGGTTGGCGGAATCAATGTAGGTAAAGTCTACCTCCCATTCATCAATGAGTCTCTCGATTTCGACAGCGTGACCTGCAGTAGTTTTTTCATTGTCCTGATATTCGTCGACAATATAGAAGGTTTCGTCTTCGGGGCAGAAAGCTACAACTACCTGTGCTGTGGGATCTCTGAAACCAACGTCTAGCCCTGAGATTTTATCCATCCTAGAGGTATCAAGTTCAGAAAGGTCACGGACCTGAGTTTCTTTGAGATCCCAAATCTTACCTTCGAAGGTTGAGAAGTCGGCTTCATATTCCTGACGAAACTCAGCATCGCTCATGGAGCGACGGGCCTCGTCAACATCCTCAGCAGTCATTCTAGGATTATCCTTCCAGGTTGCCTTTACGGAAAACCACTGAGGAAACTCGTCGCTGAATCCACGATCAAAGAACTTGGAGAACCAGTTCTTCTTACCACGAGGTGTCGAAATAAAGATCGCCTTTGAGTTAGGCTTGTCTAGTGTAGGGCGCAGAGACACGTTAAAGGCCTCTTCACCATCCGTAAGTGCGGCTTCGTCAAAGATAATTAGATCGTAACTGCGTCCAACGCAACTGTCTACCTGATTTACCGAACCGATACGAATAGTTGAACCGTTCACTAGCTCAATAACACGATCCTTCGCATTATCCTTCACGACTTCGATATTGAAGTGCTTGATAAGAGAACGCTGTAGATCGAATGAGATAGATGACAGATTGTAGTTCGGTGACATGACCAGAACATTCGAACCAGGTACCAAAGATACGACTTGTCCAATGATATTCGCAATATAAGTCTTACCCTGACGGCGAGATAAAGCAGCACACCCAAAACGATACTTGGGATTATTAATTCCATTCACTAGTGCAATCTGTGATGGAAGTGGATCTAGTTGCAGTTCCTTCAGATACTTGCCTATAGGCACTCGCATAAATGCGCTCGGATATTGAACTATAACGTCTGTGGGTATGTCTGCTCTACTTATAATCATGTCAATAATGCCTTTGCACGCTTAGTGCGTTCAGTTCTATCAGCCAATCCATTGGTACCACCGTTGATACGCTTTGTAAGCGCGGTGCCGTTATCTACATCAGCTAACAAGTTTAAATTCTTTGAGTTCCAGTACCAGATCGCTAAACGAACAGAGATCTCTGGGTCGGAGGCTAAATCAGGATTTGTAACTAGTGCAATACCAGTAGCAGTCTGTGCTCTCTGGTAGTTCTCACGACCAGTCAAGTGAACTAGTCCACGTCCTCGATACCTCCAACCATCACCTGGCTGCACATTTCCCATTCTGTCACCATATACACTGTTCGCAAGTCCTTCTGGATTACGAACAACTGTGGCAGCTGAAGTCTTTGTAAAGCGGCTAGGCCATACGCGAGCAATCGTGTCAGCAGATGTATAGTTTAAGTTCTCAACAAGTTTCTGAAAGCCTCCACTCTCGTGGGCCATCTGACCCAGCCAGTGGGAAAGACGAACTGGAGAAGAGGCAATAGATCCTATATACTGTGACATAGCCTTTCCGAGAGCATCAGCGTGCTTAGTGGCTCCCATATGCTTCATTACAGCAGTCCAGGTTACTGGCCCCGGTTCTCCGTCGGCTGTAACTCCCAGTTTAGTTTGCACTCTTCCCCAGTCAATCATCAGTGGTTTTCCTGTGTAGGGTCATCCGTAATGGACATACCCTCTTTTCCTACGGATACTCGTCTCTTTACTAGTTGAGCAATATATCCAGTCATGATAGTGAAAACTTGAGCATGTGCTATTACTGCAAGCCAAAATACGTAGAGCGCAGTGCTAGATACTAGCCATAGTCCGATAGCAGCGTAAAGTATAAAAATGATAGCACCTCCAAGCATAATCCATAAGGCTAGATTCTTGCGTTCATTTGTTTCTATGTTAAGCCAGTTCATTATAAAGGTACTGCATTTTGCAGGTATCCTACGACACTCTTAGAGATAGCGTGAGTTCGTGAAACGATCTCTTTATCACTAGCGGTGCTCTGTGCTGATAGTCCCACGGTAATAGTACCAATTGGATACTTCAGCGGATTTACAAGAGGACATACTGCTACTCTACTGAGTTCGTATTTAGAAAAATAACGGCTAGTAGAAATATCAACGCCTTTTGTTAGTATAATACATTGTGGATTGTCAATAGAGTACCACATTCTGCGAAGGCTTCTATTAGATGCAGACAGTGGTTCCTCTATTTTAATCTCGTTAAAGTTTTCAGTGTAAAAGGTACTCGTAGCTTCAGTGAACGGAATACCTGTAAGGTCATGCCGTCCGTTGTGAAACTGTCTAATAACAACACTATGAGCATCTAGATCAATCACTAGATTTTCTATGGCTTCATTCACAAGTTCAGCGCTCTCAAGCTGAGCATTGAATCTTTCAGATTCTTCCGTTGGACTTATAATCGAACGTTCCAACATATCGTAGCTTCTATAGCCAATATACATCATTATAATTATAAGAACACCCGCTAGGGTTGGAAGAGGTCTTAATGCTAGGGAATTTACGAGTCTTCTTAGAGCGTCACTTATCTCCTTTATCAAGTAGTCTCTCCATCAACTGTCCATAGTTGCCTTGGCCAAAGTTAGCAATGTTAACTGTTGGTCCGGTCTGGTCATTCTTTATCTCATCGACGCGCATCTGGTGCGCGAACTTGAGAAGTTCTAGAAGATCTTTGGAAGTATAGATGCCACTTTCTTCAGCTTCTTCCAGCTTGGACTGTATCATACGATCGAGGACTTCCCCGATCTTATGCTTGTTTCGATAGCCTCGATCGAGATAGATTCCTGTGATGTAGTCTTTAACGTCCTTGCGCTCAAGTAGCTGAACTACTTGATATTCTGGAATTTGTAGTTGTTCGGCTGTGTCTTTGGCAGAACCATAAGTAAGATAAGCATTAGCTATATCCAGAGCTTCGGGAGTTAAGGCTACATGGTTACTCATGCCCAGACTCTTATTGGTTTACTAGGAGTTACACTTATGCTTGTTAAAGCTTGTTCCTGTTCTTCTAGGAGTTCTATTGAAGACCTCAGATTTACATGCCATTCAGGATACTTAGTTTCTACCTCATTTTCATCAAATCTAGAAAAAGGTCCGATTGTATCAATGGATATGCCTTGTGCAGGCACTAATTCATCTTCATAATTTAGTACTACTAGACCTGAGTCTAGTAGTACCTTATTCATCGCGGTTTCGTTTTCCGCCTTTAAATAAAAATCTATCATTATATTTCCTTATACTGTTAAGCCTAGAAGCTGTGCATTATCTCTACGCTGGGGATAGTAGGTGAACTTGCGGATGTGGCCATTCAGTACACCCGAATTGGCTGGACCGCCGAGCGATAGTTGAGTTACCGTGGGGATGGTTCCACTCGTATCCGTCACAACAGCGCCCGTTGTAACGGTGGCAAAGTCGTTTAACTTATAGGCTGATGCAAACTTAAACACCGTGCCATCAAAGGGAATCAAAGGAACCCCGGCAATATTGACTTGCACAATCGTAGCGTCAACCACTTGAAGAGTAGATGTGCCACCACTTCGAATGTTATTCGACGTCGTGTCATCATCAAATTGAAAAGTACGTGTGGCTGGAGCAATACCAGTTGGGCGAACGCTATCGCCGCTAAAAACAATTGTCCCCTCGCTGGCATTATACCAACTTGAGAAGTTTGTGCCTGTTATTATTGCACCATCAACCGCGCGGGTTACCGTGGACTCCACAGTTGGTATGTAGCTGGTGGGGAACGTGGCGGCTTCGACTTGGCCCCCCCACAGGAACAGTCCAGACGTGCCGTTGCCAGTGTAAGCATTGCTGCTGCCTGACACTGCCAAAAAAACAGTTGGGGTGTTCGTCGTTGTCAAAGTAGCTAGTGCGCTAACCGACACACGCCACCATCCGTCCGGAAAGGCGACTACGGAATATGCGGTCACTGTCCCCGAAACGCTTGATACCGCACCCGTCAAAAGATTAACGAAAACCACAGGGTTTTGACCAAAAGCGCTTCCGGCAGACGTTGCGCTCAGAGTAACAACTGCAAAGGTTCTCTCGCCTGCTTTCAGGAAAATTGAAAAAGTGTACGACGTGCCGGAGGTCATGCTGATAGTGGGGACAGATGTTCTGTGTGTGTTGGTGGCAGACGTGTCCTCAACTAGTTTGTCGCCGGTTAGCGTTCCGTCTGGCGCGGTCACCACATCTGCGGTGATGCTGGCTCTAGTTTTACCCCACGCCACATTGCTCGGCTCTTGGGAATATGTGGCCAAGTTCGCTCGCTGCTCCTCAATCAGTAAACCCTTTAGAGCAAGCGTGGTGGGATCATAGTCGAAGCGCGGAACGTTGATTGCCGCTGACTGAACTAGTCCATTGCTACCCACAAAAGTGCCTGTAGTAGATCGCGTAAAGGTAATACGAGGATCTAGTGTTCCACTTAAAAAATTAAGGTCAAGTGATGCATCAGATGCTGATAAAATCTGTAATTCTGGATTATGTATACGCTGAGGATAATATGTAATAGCGCGGATATGGCCATTGAGGCTTTGAACATTCGCATGGGATGTTCCAATATTCATTTGTGAAACTGTAGGAACAGTCCCAGAACTATCTGTTATTACAGCAGCACCTCTAGTAGACTGTGCGAAACTATTAAGCGCATATGCAAACGCTGTTTTTCCTGAAAGGCCACCTGAAAGCGTACCACTATTAAAAGATACTTGTTCAGAGCTAGTTGTCGTAACTACGCCGATGACAGCAGTCGCAGAGAAATATCCATAAATACGGTTTGCTGATGTACTGTTATTTATATTAACAACTGCGTTTACAGAGGAGGTCGAAAATGAAGTTGCATCCCAAACAATCGTACCTTCACTAAGGTTATACCAAGACGAGAAATTCGTACCTGTCATCACCGCCAGATCACGTGTGCGGGTGACCGTAGAAGCTACAGTTGGGATGTAGCTAGTAGCAAACGCGCCTTCTTCGACCTGTGCACCCCAAAGTAGAATGCCAGATGTTCCGTTTCCTATTGTGATTACTGAGTCCCTAATCGCGATTCTTGCTCTTCCTACTGCGCTAGCTCCAGCAGTGGTAAAGGTCAATGTAAATCTATACCAATCATTTCCAAAAGGAGTTGATGTTGACGATGCATTTGTAAATGTACCCTCAACAGTTGGAGCCGTAACAATAGACCCATCAACTAGTGAATACCTAACTCTTGCGAGGTTAGTCGATCCAGTTCCTTCTGAAAAATACAATTCAACGTGGTTAAACTCTGCTTGTTTTGCAAATACACTGAATGTTAAAGTTGCCCCAGCAGTATGATTTACATTCTGTCGAACTACACCATGTGAGATAGCGGTTAAATCTTCACCATTATTTGGTATAGCTTTCTCTGCTGTAGTTGTGCCACTAGGTGCCGTGGCAGCGTTGACAGTTAATGTGATATGATCTTTATGCCATGCCCCATTGTCCAGCTCCTCCGAGTGTACTACCGAGTTCGTTCGCTGTTCCTCGATCAGCAGGCCGCGTGGCGAGAGAGTCGCTGGATTGTAATCAAAACGTGGTGCATTGATTGCCGCTGTCTGGATTAGACCGTTGCTGCCAACAAAAGTGCCCGTAGTAGAGCGAGTAAAGGTAATACGACTGTCTAGCGTTCCACTTAAAAAATTAAGGTTAAGGGACGGACGAGTACCTGCTCCACCCCGTAGGATTGTTCCCCCTAAACGGTATCCAAGATTAAGCATTAGGCTAGTCCATGTATGGTAGTTACGGTAGTGCCGGCAACGCGTATAAACTGAGCGCGGATTGGAAGTATTTCTCCGGTTACAACAGACATTACAACATCAACAGTAGAATCAACTGCACGGAATGTGATAGTGCCTGCAGTACCTGCACGAATAGCTTTAGGTAGCGGATCGATGGGGGCAGTAGCGCTTGGTGTAATTAGGTAAACCAGACGGGCTGGGGACGACGTAGTGTCACTGAATTTATCGTACATTATTATCTCCGATATCTTAGAGCAGGGCTCTTCTTTATATTGTTAAACTTGGTAGCTGTGCATCAGCCCAACGAACTGGGTAATAGCTGATGCTACGAAGGTGGCCGTTTAGATAGTTACCTGACCCACTCCAGTTGGAGCCTAAGTACATACGATTCGATGCCGTATTAACGACACCCACAGTATCAGTACGCGCTGTCTGTCCACCTAGACTTTCACCGAAGTTATTTACTGCATACGCGAACGCATTTTTTATAGGCACCGCGACATTGGAGACAGAAAACGTGGTTATATCGCCAGCTTGTCCTGTACCTCCGACAACCAAATTAGCACCACGAAATGAGTTTCCGCTAGCGTAATTGCCATACATACTGTTGTTAAACGTGTTATCAGATATGGCATAGGGTGAACTTGTACTATTCGCACCAGCAACTTGATTACATTCTACAACAATTGTACCCTCACTCTGGTTGTACCAACTATAGAAATTCGTGCCGGTCATGGATGCGTTATCGGCCGTGCGAGTAGCCTGTGCCGATCCTGTGGGGATGAAGCTAGTAGCAAAGGCTCCGGTTTCGACTTGTACGCCATAGAGGAATATTCCCAAACCTACAGATGCTGGGGTGTAATTAGCACTTACCGTTGTTACGGATGCTGGCTTTGGTGCCACTGCAAAAACATAAGCTCCCCCATCAGCATCAGAGGTTGCTGTTACTGTGCAACGATACCAGCCATTACCAGCATTGGTAATCGTAGCAGTTGTCGACGCAGAGGTTGCAACAACAGTACCGTTGCTCAAATTAAATAAAGCATAGTATAAAGCCCCAGCAAACCCAGTGTTCTCAAAGCCAATCTCAGCTCTGGTATACTCGCCTGCCTCTAAGTATACAGAACCTGTATACGTGGTGCTTACTGCACCTGAAAAACTTTTATACCAAAGGTGGCCATTACTGGCTGTATCACCTGTCGCAAGTTTTGTGGCATTGCTATTTCCATCTGGACTGACTGCAGCGTTTGCTGTGGCGGTTACACAACCCGCAGGAGACGGTGTCCAGCCTGTTATGCCATCTGAAGGAAACATTAGGTTTACACGCTGCTCTTCGATCAGCAGACCATCTGGTGCTAGCGTGACTGGATCATAATCTAAACGTGGGCCATGATAAGCCGAAGCGACTGTTCGGTTGTACGCTGATGGCACAGTCTGATATGTAGCCCGCTCGAACTGTGCTCCCCAAACATAAATGCCAGAAGTACCATTCCCCCTATTTTCAAATGCAGTGCTATCCTCGGCAGAAAAACGTACTTGTACGGTAGTAACTCCAGCAGGTAAAGAAAATGAACATCTGTACCAGCCATTACCAACCGGAGTAATAGATGCTATGCCTCCAGCACCGCCGCCAATAATCGTACCTAAAGTTAGTGAGAATGTCACGTTCGCGGATGGCGTCGCAATAATAGAAAATTGAATCTGGTCATACTCAGCCGCTTTAGCGTACATAGAGTATATGTATTTTACACCAATTATTGCTGCTACGTCTTGAAAAACTCTAGTTTCACTCGCTCCAGCACCCATAATAATTCCAGCATTTGGAATATGTTTAAAGGCTGTGAGAGTTCCATCTGGCGCAGTCGTTTCACTTGTTGGAATAACTCTGCCGCTTGTCTTAGTCCAGCTTGCGTTGTCAAATTCCTCTGATCGCAGAACAAGGTTGTTAGGCGCATAGGTCAGCTTGCCAGTCGAATCGACTAGGGTAGCATTCGAAGCGCGGCTAAACGTGACGCGGCTATCCAAAGTCGTTCCCGCTAGGAAATTAAGGCTTAACGTTTTGATTAATGGCTTGTAAGTGCTTCCAACTAGGAAGCCAAGCGATATTGGTCTTGTCATAAAAATTTCTCCTCATTTGTATGAATTATACCAGCGTGGGGATTCTGCGTCAAGCTTTTTTTGAGTGAGGTTCCTAGACAGCTTTTTCTAACACACTAGAGTCTTAGAATTTCCCATCTGCCGTCCATATGTTCTACAAGTGCGGTCTTTGACTCTACCCAGTCTCCGTCGTTCATATAGGTAATATCATTTACGGTCTTTATCTCGGCATAATGAATATGTCCGCAGATGACTCCGTCATAACCTTTTCGCTTGGCGTAGGCTGTAATTGTTAGTTCGAACTCGAAGATGAAATTGATGGCTTTCTTGACGCGATGTTTCAGCCACTTGCTAAGAGACCAGTATCCGAAGCCCATGCGATGCCTTATCCAGTTGAATCGGCTGTTTAAGTCGAGAATTATGTCGTAGGCTTTGTCGCCCATAAAGCTGAGCCAGGGTGACAGTCTAGTGATCCCATCGAAGAGATCTCCGTGTACGACGAGATATTTCTTGCCGTCTAGGCCTTCGTGAACGATCTGATTGCAGATTTTTACGTTTCCGAAGTTGGCGGCGTATCGAATCATTGGTCTGAGGAACTCGTCGTGGTTTCCTGCGACGTAGATAATCTGGGTTCCTTTGCGGGACTTCTTGAGAAGGGTTCGGACCACATCAGTGTGGCTGTTTTTCCACTTGAACTTATTCTGCTGAATCTTCCATGCGTCTATAATATCACCGACTAGGTATATATTTTCGCTTTCTACGGTCTTGAGAAACTCGTTGAGTTCTGCGGCTTTCGAGTCTTTTGAGCCAAGATGAATGTCACTAATAAAAATTGATTTGTACATAGGTCTCCTCCTTAAGTGGCATTATACTAGAGTTGGGATTGGTTGTCAATCTTTTTTTAGGTGGGGTACTGGGAGCAACGCTTAGAATAGTTCTTGACAGTTGGGGTGGTTTGGGGTATATTAAGGGTGAGCTTGGGGTGGTTTTGGGTAAGCTTTGTATGTATTGGCACCCAGTTATTGAAAATTCCTTAAAGTGGTACGTGCGGGGGAGTCCGAGCGGCCTGGCGCAAGTATAGTCTAATAACCGCCCCCGTGTCAATAGGAAAAATGCACATTACAAATTTGTAATGCGAATTATTTTTGTTGACTCCCCCGCCTGCCCGGCCTATAAAGGGACATCAACAAGGAGCAAGACAGATGGCCGTTACCCTCACCAAATTCGCCGACCATGCCATGACTCTTGAAGGCGGCGACATGAATGCAGGCTGCAATTCACTTAAGGCGCGCAATCTTATTGGCCTGCCTAAGCGTGATGGCGCGCGCTATTGGGGCGCTATCGTTGAGCCGGGTCAGCCGGGCGCGGGCAACTGGGGCCAATGGCAAGAAATCTTTCCCTACGGAAAATAATAGGTTGAAGGCCCAACAAGGCCGGCCCATAAAGGGCCATCAACAAGGAGCAAGACAGATGTTTAAGAAATTCATCGCCCTTCGCATGTATCGCTATTATCAGCGCAAGGTGGCTCTAGAGCCTACCATTGCCAACTATAGCGAGATGGCCAAATGGAGCAATCGCTGGTATCGGTTGGAATATCCCAACGCAATTCAACGGGCATGGTAAAGGAAAATAAAATGCTCACTCCCTACGAAATTTCCGCAATTGTCAATGCTCACATCACTGGCGCGAATCGCGATTTCTTGCACGATGTGATTCGTTCGGGCAACAACAAGCTTGCCACGATCAAATACATTCGCACGATGTGCCGCCCGAATGATGAGCGCATGAGCCTTTCCGCAGCCAAGGCCTACTATGAAGGGATGCACGCCAAGCTCAATTGCTCATGGTATTGACAAGACTTAGGGCCGAATCGGCCCTAAGTTGTCGC
>OFRA01000386.1_pt1 | contig 11703 bp, 6 predicted proteins | sample 1543001 | NCBI WGS metagenome assembly OFRA01 (sample SAMN07774221, study PRJEB24372) | wastewater metagenome | isolation source: Lake Maggiore Verbania | place: Italy: Verbania | collected 2015-12 | reverse complement strand
GTGGTCCTCCCATCGCTGTGCGCTGTACATCGTGACGTTCTGCGCGCGCACGCCGCCGCGCACAACGCCCATGCACCACGGGTAGCAGTTCGGTGCGTCGCGCCAGCACGCTGGACTGGACCCGTGGCGGCACAGCGGCTGCACAAAGATGGCGGCCTCCACGGCTCCGGCTTGCGTGGCCGTGAACTTGTGCGCGAGAAGGCGCAGATTGTCCGTCGCGTCCGTGTCGCCCTTGACGCGCTGCGCCACGTTGAGGAAGGACGCGCGCTGGTAGCCCGCGTAGCCGCTTCCCCCGTTGCCCTCAGCCGTCGCCAGCCGCCGCCGCGGCCAGCGCAGGGGCACGACACGCACCGCGGTCGTGTCGCACGTCATCCCGAGCAGGCTCAGTCCCGGGAATGCGACGACGTGCACAGCGGTTGAGTTCAGGCTGGCGGGGTCGTCGTCGACGTGCGTGACATACGGCGCGGTGGCGCAGAGCAGCCGGAACTCGCCGCCGCTGAGGCACCGGCACCCGAGCAGCCCCGTGCGCGTGTCACCCGTGCTGTCCGTCTCGGAGGCACTCCCGCTGTAGGAGACGGCCGCGAGGCCCAGCTCCACGTCGACGGCAAAGGGCCAGGCGCCGTAGGCCCACACGTAGCCGTCGTGCGCGCCGCGGTAGAGCACGGCCTTGCCGTCCGTGACGCCGAAGAGCTTGGGGGTCAGCCCGGCGACGCGGACGCGCGTCAGCGTCTCTCCGTCGGGCAGGCCGCCTCTGCTCTGCAGTCGCTCCAGCGCCTCGATGCTCTGGTGGCCCTCGATCGCGCGCGCCGCGTCCAGCACAACGCTCTGCATGCGAACAGCCTCGTCGCACCTGCTCCCTGCCCCGTCGCTCCCCGCCCCGTCGCTCCCCGCCCCGATTCTGTCCCGCACGAGCATCGCGCCGGCATTCAGCCAGCCGTTAATGACCTCCCCGACGCTCTCGAGCGTCGAAGACGCCATGAGCATGAGCGGCTCCCAGTCGGGCGTGCACGCAACGAGCTCATGTGTCCGGCTCAGCCCGGAGCGCAGCCCCATCGCCCGGTCGCCCGCATGCGCGAGCTTGATCGCCTCGCACCGCCGCACGGTGGTCACTGGCAGCCCGACGACACCGTACAGAGCGGTGTTCACGCCGGCATGCACGGCCGCGTACAGGTGGTGGTCGGCCAGCGGAAACAACACGAGGTTCACTATGAGCGCCGCAACCCCACATTGGCCCGCGACCACCCGTCTCAGCGACATCACCGTCTGCCGCACGAAGAGGCCCGGCGTCAGCAAGTCCACCGTCAGGTGGTTCGGCGCAGCGTAGCACTGCGTGTGCACAGCCGTAAAGATGCCAGAGCAGTCGGGCCGCAGCGCCGTGGCGTTTACCACCAAGCCACACACGCGCTCGGCGGTCTCGTACAACACAGTGCACTCCATCACGTTCTTCAGCCAGCTCGTGACGCTCAGACCCAGCGTGACCAGCGCCAGAGCCACCCCCTGAAACATCTCCGGGAGCGCCTCCACATTCTGGAAAGAGTACGGAAGGACCAGGCGGCGCAAGATTTCCGACGTCATAAACGCCAGGCCGTTGTACAGGGGTACCACGGCCCTGAACACGAAGTCTAGCAGCGAGAACAGCCACTGCATGCCCACCACCACCGGCGCCACGCTCAAATTGTAAATGCGCGCCAGCACCGAGTACGCGTACACCGCGCTCGTGGACATCACCAGAAGGCTTCCGAAAACGACAAACGCCAACGCTATCAGCGCCAAGGAGCGACCCAGCGTGCTCACTGCGCTCGCCACCGCGAGCACAGGCAGCGTCGCTGCCTGCAGCACAGCTGCGGCAAACGAAGTCAGCGCAAGGTTGTCCGCGAAGCGCTTCAGCCCGCCGCGCCTCCCGGGGAGGAAAAGAAAGAGAATTCGCCGTAGCAGCAGATCACAGAGCAGCAGGGCTTGCGTAGTGCCGGCGGCAACTAATAGCATGCTTTTCATGTGTTTTATAACAGAAAACGTGTTGAGCAAAGAGGTTACAATGTTTATTAGGTATAATATCATCTCTGCCAGCGTGGTGGCTCCCTATTCTGACCACCTCTTCCCCCGGGTTGGAGCGTCGAGGCTCTCCTTAATGCAGGTCGTGTCCCGCCTGCGGGCCCACCTGCTGCACGTGTAGATATGTCATCTCTCGGTGAATGACCATCTCCGTTCCTGGGTGGGAGCGTCGAGACTCTCCTTAATAGATGTTCTCTACTGGCTGGGGACCCAGGTAATTCACGTTTGATTCTATGATCTTCCAAACCTAAAAATCTTGTCGTATTGTCTTCTGCGGGCCCATCTCTGGACTCTTTAATTGCCCTTATATCGTCTGACACATGTTTGGGATCTTCAGTTTTCCTGAAAACGTCTGCCATCAGGTCGGCGTGATTTTGTTGACTTTGAGCAATTTGTTGAAGTAAATCGTCGATTTGATCCTCTAATTCTTTTATCTTGTCATTTGCTTCTTGTAATTGGTTCGCGAGTTCACTGTTGTCACGAATCATATCTTCACTTGAGTTTATAAGTGCTTGCATTTGATTTTGTAGATTTTCTATTTTTTTATCCCTTTCGTCACGTTCAAGAGTGACTTCGTTTAATTTGTGATGGAGTTGACTATTGGTACCCTTCATTTTTTCAGTTGAACTCATAATTTCTCCCATATTTTTGTCTAGAATTTTTATAGTATTATCACGTTCGTCAAGTGCACGAGTGTAGTCGTCTAAGGTAGTTGCATGTAGCTTGTTTAATTTATCAATTTCCATATGGTGTTCGAAGGTAGCTTCATCAATTTCCTGTTCATATTGATCATCAAGTTGTTGCGCTGTATACACAGCACAGTTTCTTATGATCTTTGTGATCTGAATTACAAGATCGTCATGTGAAATATTTGTGTTTTTCGTCAATTTTAAAATTTGTTTAACATATTCGCCATATTCTGTATCACCAAGGCCCTCTGTCGCTCTGGACCTTGACTTTTTAGAACCCGTGCTGCTGGCTGCAGACGAGCCTCTGATGTTAGACGCGTTGCTGCTTCGAGACGCGCTCCTGCCTCGAGCCACAGGTTGACCTGAAGCACCGTTGTTGGGAGGTTGTGCACGCCTAGATTCTACTCTTTCAGGATCATTATTTCCTGAATTTGGTGCTGATGGTCCGGGGGGGATTCTGCCTCCAGTTCCGCTGTTGTGAGGTGGCCTGTCAACAGGTGCGACTCCGGGTTCTGGCTGTTGTCCTGGTGTGTCTGTACGAGGGTCGCTTCTAGGCAGGGGGCCGTCAGCAGGCTGGAAGTTCCCGACAGGTTCTGGGCGAATGTTTCTCTCACGACCCCTCGTGCCTGCAGACGGTGCCGCCGCGGGGCCCAAGGTGTTAGGGGTGTGAGGGGTTCTTCTGCCCGCATGACTGATAGCGCCATGTACCCACCCCGAGTCCACGGATTGAACTGCGAATGGATTGCGCTTCATGCTTGCACGCCGTTATATATGTCATGCAGGATATTTTTTACCCTGGAAGTAGAAGCCATGAATTTTTACCAAAAAAAATTACATTCAGAGTATTTATGATTTTCTGGTTATGGCAAACCAATACCTGGTCAATTTAAATAAACCACTGAACGAGGCAGGCGTGAAAAGTCTGATATTTGGACCGAGTATATCAAAGGCGCAACTGCAGAGTGACTATGATCACTTGAAAGATGACTATGATAACTTGGAAAACAACTATGATCTCTTAAAAAGAGACTATGATCTCTTAAAAGAAGAAACTGATTCAAAAACAATAGAAAACGAGTCTTTGAAGACGGAGAATGATCGTGTTTGGGATCATTTTGACAAAATGAAAAACAATTATTTAGAAAGACTGGATAACGCTGAAAAGAGAATTGATGAAAAATCAAAAGTTAATGAGGATCTTATTCGTGAACTTGAAAAACTAAGAAAAGAGTCCACAAGAAAAGGAAAGTCCTGGCAAAGTTTTATTGACAATAATAAGAGCACAATTCGCCATGGTAGAAATTTGCTGCCCACTATTGAAGAAGGGTGATTTCCGTCACTTTCAAGTGTTGCTAACCGCATATCACCCCCGAAAACTGCGTGCGGCCCTTGGCGTCGCGGCGGTAGCCGAAGTCGGCGGAGTGGGGGTCGGGGCAGTGCTCGAGGAGGCTCCAGTAGTGCATGGTCCACAGGGCGTTGCGCACGTGCGCGATCGCGCTGGCGCTGTTCCAGAGCTGCGACTTGATGCGGGGGGAAATCCGCTGGTCGTGGAGGATGCGGGTGGCGACGCTGTCGTACATGGCGACAGCCTGATCCTGGGACACGCCCGTGAACCACTGCACGGTGTTGGACATGCCCACAGGGAGTGCGTTCTTCATCACGAACACATGCAGGTAGCCCATGCTCAGCGCGCACATGGCCTGGTGCACGTCGCGGAGGTCCGTGTTCTGGATGCGATGGCGCAGCATCCACAGGGTGCGCGGCCCGAGCCTGGGAAGGTTGCGGGCGAAGTCGCACCCGCACAGCGCCACGAGAGCACAGAACTGTTGCACGGGGTCAGAGACCTTGCTGGGGAGCTCGCGCCGAATCCACTCTGCGATGGGAGCGACACGCACGAACTCGTACGTCCTTTTGGACGACTTGGCCGAGCCTTCGGGGTCGAGCTTGCGCTTGCTTGCGGACTGCTGTGGCTGCGTGGTCATGCGGAAGAGGAGGACCTCGCACGTCTCCGGGCGCGAACCGCAGGGAGAGCTCTTCGCCTCAGCCTGCAGCAGGGAGAGGGGGAGGTAGTCGCCGTCGGTGGAGACGATGCACAGACAGCGGCTGACAGGCAGCCAGCGGAAGGCCTTGATGTCGCACTCTCCCCGGCCGACAGTCCCCCCCGTCGGCGTCCACTCGTGCTGCTTGATGTACTCCTCGACAGAACTAGACGGGTTAGCGGCGAAGCGGAGTATCTTGGGGACACCCTCGTAGTCCAGGACCAGCTTCCGGTCTCTGTACGCGGGGTCCGTGGCCAGCCTCTCCTCAAACCACTTCTGAGTGACCTCGAGGACCTTGACAATGACCTTGACTTTGAACGTGCGGTTCGCCATGGCGCTACCCCAGTCTTCGGGCATCCGGCTGGGCAGAGCGCTCGTCTGCGCAAAGTCGTAGTTGACCTTCTGCTTCGCCCTCTTTGCCTGCGTCATCGTCTTCGACGCGGGCACGTGCCTGTAGTCGTCGAAGCCCAGCACCACGGTGTCCGCGCCCATGGCAAAGCAGTTCGAGACCGTCTTAAAAAACTGGACCGCAAAAAAAACCTCCCAGGACTCCACCATGTTGGGCTTCATGAGCTTTACCTGTCCGTCAATGAAGACTACGTCGGGGCGCGCAGGCGCCTTGTCGCTGAAGGCATCTGCGCAGTTTTCCTTTGCGATCTTGAAGAAGTCCGCGTGGATCGTCATGGGTGTGTCTCATCCGCATGTCGAACAGACACTTTAGGATTATTTTTTTACATAAAAACATTAACATCATTGTTAAGAGTCCAGAATCATGCCTTCGTGGCAAGTTCTGCATTTTTTACACACTGACACGTTGCCGCCGTTCATCTCTTGCGGGGACTCTCGATCCTCCCAGTACCCTCGCCCGCACCTTTTGACGTAGCTGTTCTGGACGTCGGTGGTCGTGTTCCCTCTGCACTGCTGCCAGTCGGGTCCTTTCTTGTCGGTCAGCGGATTGGGCTCCTTGCACAGGACACAGCAGTTTGGGTTGTGTCTGCGAAAGCCGACCGTCACATTCCGAGGGGGGAGTGAGTTGGGGATGGTGTACGTGTCCTTCTCGTAGAGCAGAAGTGAATCCATCTCGCAGCCTGCAACCGAAAAGTCGTAGAAATAGAGCTCGGGGCAGTACGGCTGCAGGTCTCTCATGAAGCTCCTGTACTTCTTCCATTGGACTCCAAGAATCGCACTGTCTTGTTCTTGTTCGTTCCAATTTTGTATAGACTTTGTTTGGATGGCAAGATTGTTGTTGATGTCGAATCCCAAGGCTTCATACTGTGATCTGTCTCCACACGCTGTGACAGTGTGCAGGAACTGTTTGTCGTTTCTTTTCTCCAGCACCCAAGTTGGGCACCTCCGGCACTCGTAGTTGCTGGAAACCTTCCACAGAGAGTCCGTATGCTGTCTGGTGGACAGGGGAAAGTCACACCTCCCGTCCCCGTCCTTGTGATGCATGTATTCACCTGCATCACAATTTGACCTGCACGATTTACACATTCCCTGTGGATGGACGCCGTCTCGGTACACGTTACACTCGTCGTTGTAGTACCCCTTCTCGCACGTCTTACAGACCTTGCATGGACCGTTGGTGACGAACAAGCCTTTCTTCAGGGTTTCGTCATTGACACTTTTGAGTGTAGTTTTGTTCTGGCCATAGATGACCCACATGTCCTCTGCGTTGGAGATCTGCGGGCCACAGCCCGGGCTGTACTCGAAGATGCCATCGCAGACCTCCGAGCACTTTTTCAATGTACAGTTATTGAGCACGCGAATAACTGTATGAAACGCAGGAACTTGATAAACAGTGGAATCATAGGTGGTTTTTCGATATTCATCATTGTATAGAGTTGTGCCATCTGTATTATAGACGAGTCGTCTCGCGAGGGGTTTGCACTCTGCCGTAGTCTTCTCAGTCAGGTATGTTCCAGCACTGAATCTAGACTCAAGGTTGTGTTTATCGAGCATGTCTGGAGGGATAACATGTAGTGTTCTAGTTTCGGAAGCAATTTCCAGCTTATCACACAAGCTACAATGCGTACACTCATTCGACTTACCTTGTGTGGGCAACTCCTTTCCTTCGTCTTTACACTCGCCGCAACCTTTTCCGTCTAATTGTTTTTTGGTTCCGGATAGCGCACAAAGCTTGCAAGTTCTCCAGCCAACTTGCCCTTTGTTGTATCTGGTCGCACACTCAGAGTTCCTGCAATAGATAAGCTCCTCGCCGAGTGTGCATGACCTGTGCGTACTCGCTCCAAATGCTGCAAATGCATTTTTGTCATCCACACCAACATTTCCTTCCGGAATGTTCTCACATTGCGATCCTCCAGGACTGAACTGATTTTCTTTGCACGGCCTGCAACAATCGTTAGCATCAGAGCTTCTGCATGGTGTCCCACGATTGTTGACTGCCTTGTTGAAAAATTCATACCCTGCTGGACACTGCTTGCAGGCTGTCCCAACAGACACTGAGAAACTCCCAGCCGTTGGGTGCTCCACGTCTCTCATGGATGATACTTGATACTGTCCAGCTGCACATGGCACGCATATTCCGTCCTTGGGTATTCCATTGAACACACTGCACACTCTACACCCGAATACATAAAAACTAGGACTTGGCCATGTTTGCTGCTTGACAAGGTTTGTAGCCACCTTTACGTCCTCGGGGATGAAAGAATTTGGGTCCTCGGGAAAGCGGGCGCCGATGAATCCACTCGGACAGGTCAAACATTTTGTTTTGTCTTTACTTCTATACGCCCCTTTCTGGCATATATTACACCTCATCCATCGAGCGCCATAATTAAAATTAGCGTTAGGGTCTTCATCGTAAAAAAGTACACTATTCTCAACGAAAGCATCATCATTAGCGGTGCAACTCGCAGCAAGGTATTTACAACTGTCTTCACCACGGTGACATTTCCAATAAAGCAACTGTCTGTTTTGAATGTCTTTTTCTAAGTTCGGGTTCGGGATAAAGCCCATTTTATCTCTTACACATGGCACATCTGCAAATAGACGTATCCATGACCTCTTCTCAGAAGTGTCCAATGTAAACATATACCTCCAATTCTGCAAACAATCTTGAGATATCTTAATCTCTTCAGCCTCGAGTACTGAGTATGCTCCCGGCAGGCTCGCGGCGACATACACGAGCACGTAGAGCACACGCACGCGCGCTCGCATGCCCCGCTCGCCGTATATAGCACACACACAGTTGGTTTGATAATGTAATATTTTATTGATCAACGAGGCGGCAACCGACACGGTCGCCGCGGGTACCCGTCCAATCCAATTCATGGATAGGTAAGAGCAAGCGTCCTCGGACGTCGAGCCCGAGCTTCCCCCTTTTCGTGATGATTCTCGAACAAGGTCAGAAGTAGTGGCATAAGAGGAAGCACAATGATAATCGGCATCATTCCAATTCCTTGCATCTTCTCTTCTACATAGACCTTGCCATGCTGATCAAGGACCTCGTGTTCTTGTCCATAGCAATAAACTAATGCTGCAAGCAAAGACACCAATGTAGACTTGCAGATTCGGTTACCCATGCTTTGTGACTGCACATAGAACATCTCTGCCCGCAGTGCCGGAGCAGAAAATCCAATGAAATAAGTACAAATCACCAAGGGCAACACGACGCAAAAAAGTTCCACTTGATCTGCTTCGCCAATGTTGTTCCAGAGACCACTCACACAGAGGATCCAGGCAATGGCAGATATAACCAACTCGATCGCAAATGAAACCTCATCGTATGCCGAGACTCGCAAGCTGCAGACACTCGCGCAGATTTTTATGGAAGCAGAACGTAAGCGCCAGGAGAAATAATACAGCACGAACACAACGATCGCCAAAGTGACGAGGCACAAGGTCGTCTTGATCACACGGATCCAGAAAAGATCTGCAGCATCATCCACAACCGGAGCAACACGTGATGAAAGCCTGCCGGAACGTCCCCTACTGGAAGCTCTCCTGCTAGGAGACAACATCTCCCAAAGCTGTCTGAAGCGTCTTATATATCATAGTCAACTTTCTTCACGTGGGTCTTGTTCACAGCCTCATTTTCAAAGGTATTGTATGCCTGTGACTCTGCAAGCGTGTGTGTGTTCCTTTTGCACCACCAACCCCGGAAGACACCGACTGTGAAAATGAAAAATAGAATCACGAGCGACAAGGCCAATCCCATCTGCACGCCGTCGAGACTATTAAGGTCCGTGGAGAGGCTTGCATACCACGTTGGATCGTGGGTTGTGTTTGTGATGTTGGGCATGAACTTCGCAGGGTTCACAGAGTTTATATGCACATCGGCATCAATGCTGCTGTCCTCCTGATACTGCAGAAGCACGCGCGCGGGCTTCCTGTCCACGCGTCGCAGATTCCTGATTGGGAGGGCATGCAGTCGTGAGTGCAGCAATTCACGCCTTGGACTTACGGAGCTGTTCCCCAGTATCTGTTCGAAATTCTTGATTGCTGCGTTCACGAGGGCGGAGCCCTTTTCCTCCACCACGGCAGCCCCTGCGGCCACTGTGTCGATCACCGCCGCGCTACTCAGCATCGACAGGTCGCCGACGAGAGGCGGGGGCTCCGGCATCCGCGGGGGCCGCAGCCACCGACCGGGCCGCTGATCAGGCCCGGTCACGTTCGCCTGCGGCGCGATCGCAAGCACCTGCACAGGGTCGCTCCAGTACGTGCGTTGCAGAGACTCGAGCACGACCGCAGACATGCTGGTGTGCGTCGTAAATAGGATGCGAGAAGTAGATACATGATCAAGATGTGATGGAGTATTTTAGAAGGGAAAATATATGCTGCGTGTGACGAGAACAAAAAGAAAACTTCTATTTCTGTTTGTTCTTCTGGAGATGATATTTCGAATCACGGGGCAAGACTGTAAAACTGGAGGTAACTATTGTGGAAGTGGACCATCATGGAAGAAAAATGATGATTGTTTTTGCTGCAAAGGACAGTTTAGGTCTTTGTTGCGAGAAGATATTAATGGCAGGTATGAAAATTCATATCAGTGTCGTGAATGTCCGGCAGGATCATTTCAAAAAAATGACTTTCATATTAACGATGTTTGCGGATCTTGTGCTAAAGGCACCTATCATTTGACAATCGATACAGGAAAATCATATTGCAATGTATGTGCACCTGGGAAATATGGATGGATAACTGGAGCTGTTGAGAACATAAATCCGGGGTGGACACTGGATTATATTTGCAAATTGTGCGAAGCCGGAAAGTTTTCTGGTACTGATACAACAACACCAAAGACAGGTTGCTCTTCCTGTGCAAAAGGTACGTTTTCAGAAGAAGGAAGCTCAACTTGCAGTGATTGTAACACTGGAAAATTTCAGGATGAAACTGGAAAGTCACAATGTAAAACATGTGACGAAGGAACATACACTCCAGCAAATGCGCAATGGAACCTCTGCAAAAAATGTGAGAAAGGAAAGTTTCAATCAAGTAAAGGACAAAGCAGTTGTACAGCATGTGTCAAAGGTAAATACATGGCTACCGATGGAGTCAACATAGAATGCACGTTGTGCGAGAGGGGAAAGTTTGTTGACACGACAGAAGCCAATACCTGTCTTGGATGCCATGAGGATCAATATCAACCAGATACTGGCAAAACAAAGTGTGAGACTTGTGCTTCTGGCAAGTACTCAGAAGGGCCCTCAAGTCTAACAGATTCTGGACCATCATCTTGCTCAGAGTGTGTGCCTGGGAAGTACATGAATCCGAACGCCGTACGGAGAACGCAGTGTCTGGACTGTGATTATTCATGTCCCGTGGGTTTTGTTCTTGCCGGGTGTTCTCCTCGCTCAAAATCTCCAGGAAGATGCGTAAATTGCGCTCCCGGGCAATCAGTCAACTTTTCGAGCTCAGAATGCGACCCTTGTCCCGCGAACACATTCATGGATCTTACAAATTACACTGGTTTCTTATGCAATAACTGTCCTCTTGGGAGCTCATCGCCTCCGGGCAGTACCAGTATTGACATGTGCAAATGCAATGCAGGATTTGTCAGAATAGTTGACCAAGGGAGGACTGTGTGTGGTTGCGAGCCAGGCAATTATATTAACAGTTTGATGAATTGTGAACAATGTCCTCTCTGTAAAAATGGACAGTACAACAAAGGGTGCACATATGGAAGTCCCGGAATATGCATTGATTGCAACCAGAACTGTCCAGACGGAAAGGCTATTGCAGGGTGTGGAGGTTATTCAGCCGGAGAGTGCAAGTCAATCGAACATCTCGTGCCAACCCCGCAGTGTCCTGTTGAAGGGAATGATCCTTTCAAGTCAAGGGCCACTGGCTACGGTCTTTGGGACTTTGAAAGTGTCTTCCGAGAAAACAAAAACCTTGTGGATTTCAGATGCTCTGACGTTTGTGACGGCATTCAAACCTACGATACACAGGAATGCGACGGTCCGTATGCGTGCAACATGCGGACATGTGCTGAGAACATAGCCCCAACGGGTGCTGTGATACCAGTGCGGGCGTGTCCTGTCATCATCACAAAAGAAGATACAGAGAGTGAAATCGAAAGCAAGCGACGCCAGAAGTGCGTTCCCTGCACGCTGTGTGGTCACGACAATGATGTGGGCAGATTGACTCACAGAGATTGGGGATTAGGATGTGCCCGAGAATGCAGCCAGCTTATGTGCGACGATGGGATGATTTGGGATTGGACGCTGCGGCGATGCAGTACGTGCGGGAGCCTGCGGGATATTCGCTTGTGTCACAAAGATGACATCAAAGCCCACAATCTCGAGTCCAGCATGATTACCGGAAATTGGCCACTCTTGGTCTTTCGAGGCTGCAGGGGTAGCGGAGCAAAACTGCTTACAGAGGTGGGGGTTGGTCGATGCCATGCTTGTAACAAACAAGGATCATGCTCGGCCCGATTTGAGTTTCCAGAGTCGTGCAGA
>OFRA01000385.1_pt1 | contig 11715 bp, 6 predicted proteins | sample 1543001 | NCBI WGS metagenome assembly OFRA01 (sample SAMN07774221, study PRJEB24372) | wastewater metagenome | isolation source: Lake Maggiore Verbania | place: Italy: Verbania | collected 2015-12 | reverse complement strand
TTAGGCTCTCAATTAAATTTTCCAATGTACGGGATATCGGAGATTGAAGAAGATGATAATTTAATTCATTTTATCGCTAAAAGTGAAGAAGTCGCGAAGCCTCGTCAGGAAACAACAGATTATACGGGTTTAACACTAAACATGAAATTTAAGCTTACCCCAGTAGCCAAACTAAAAATTATTTTTAATGAGCAATTAGGAGATGAAATTAGCGCTGTTGGCGCTGGAGAAATTGCCTTAAAGTTGGATGCTTTTAATAATTTAAATTTAGAAGGAACCTATAGTATAAACAAGGGGAGTTACTATAATTTTGCCATGGGACCCCTAAAACAGCCATTTGAAATTCAGCAAGGCTCAACGATTACTTGGACAGGTGATATTTATGATGCAAATATTGATATTGTGACTGCCTTTACTATTAAAAAGGTTAGTATTTTGGATTTGAGCCCAGAATTGCTTGATAAATCACTTTTGAACCAAGATGTAGTATGTCTTCTAAAATTGAATGAAACATTGGAATCACCAAAAATAAAATTTGAGATTCTTGCTCCAAATGCTTCTGAATCAGGAAAGTCATTGATTTCAAGAGTTAATGCTGAAAATGATGAGTTGAATCGGCAGTTCTTCTCGCTGCTTTTAGTGAAAAAATTCCAGCCAATTAAGGGTACTGTTTCAGCAAGTAGCTCTGCTGCATTAGATTTGGTTGAATCACAAATAAATGGTCTACTTGGACAATTATCAAAGGAATATAAGGTAAATGTTGATTTGGGTGAATCTAATGCATTGGCATCGGTTCAGAAGAATTTTTTAAATGATCGGCTCGTTGTGACGGGTAGTTTTGGTGTTGAGAATAATACCACCCAAGGACAAACGGCTAGTGGTTTTATAGGTGATGTTAGTATCGAATACCTCGTTAATAAAAAAGGCACCTTACGCGTAAATGCGTTTAATAAGTCTAATACGAATACGGTAGACGAAAATTCAGGGCCTTTCACGCAAGGGGCAGGATTATCTTATCACGAGGAATTTAACACGATTAATGATTTTGAATTGGCTCAATCTGTTTTTGATATTTTTAGGCCTAAAGACAAAAAATATTTTAAAAGTAGACGCAAGAAAAAACAAACGAGGTTACCACCATTAGTTATTAATGATGGGTCAAGTCCAGTAATAAAAAAGGATGAATAATATGAAAAAAGTGCTTATTGCAAATCGTGGGGAAATAGCCCGAAGGGTCATTCGAACGCTGCGAAAAATGAATATTAAAAGTGTTGCAATTTATAGTGATGCGGATGCTAATGCACCTCATGTTCTTGAAGCTGACGAATCGGTGTATGTAGGTAAAAGCCCTTCCTCTGAAAGTTACTTGCAACAGGATCTCATTCTTAAGCATTGTAAAGAATTGAATGTTGATGGGATTCATCCCGGTTATGGTTTTTTATCCGAAAATGCTGGCTTTGCACGGAAGGTTAAAAATGCAGGGATCAAATTAATTGGACCTACTCCTGAATCAATGGAATTGATGGGGGATAAGTTAAGTGCCAAACAAGCGGTAAAGTCGTATAATGTTCCTTTGGTACCTGGCGTAGATGAAGCAATTTCTGATCTTGAAGCTGCAAAGAAGATTGCGGAGCAAATTGGGTACCCAATTTTAATTAAAGCTTCTGCTGGTGGTGGTGGAAAAGGTATGCGCTTGGTTGAAAATACCGCTGAATTCGAAAGCCAAATGAAATTAGCGCAAAGTGAAGCTCGATCATCTTTTGGTGACGATGCTGTTTTTATTGAAAAGTTTGTCGATAAGCCACGTCATATTGAAATTCAAGTTTTTGCGGATCAGTTCGGAAATGTTGTCTATCTATTTGAAAGAGAATGCTCTATTCAACGCCGACATCAAAAAGTGATTGAGGAAGCGCCTAGTGTAGTGCTCACTCCAGCACTTCGCAAAGAAATGGGTGAGGCCGCTGTCGCTGTTTGTAAAGCATGTAAGTATGAGGGCGCCGGAACCGTTGAGTTTTTATTGGATGGCGAACTCAATTTTTATTTTTTAGAAATGAATACGCGCTTGCAAGTAGAACATCCGGTAACTGAAGAAATTACGGGTTTAGATTTAGTTGAATGGCAAATAAGGGTGGCGCGTGGTGAAAAATTACCGAAAAGCCAAGATGAAATCGTTTGCAATGGTCATGCTATTGAAGTGCGTGTTTATGCAGAAGATGCTATGAATGGATTTACACCCGATATTGGGACGCTTGAACGCTATAGAATTCCAAGCGGAAAAAGTGTTCGGGTAGATGATGCCTTTTTGGAAGGAATGGAAATTCCGATTTATTACGATCCAATGATTGCTAAATTAGTGGTGTGGGGGAAAACACGAAAAGATGCCATCGCTCGCTGTATTGAAGCAATCGATGATTATCAAATTTCAGGCGTGAAAACAACGCTAGACTTTGGTAAGTTTGTGCTGAAACATCCTGCGTTTATTTCTGGTGATTTCGATACGAATTTTGTAAAAACGTATTTTTCAGATCCGAGTGTTATGCATCAAGCAATGACGGAGGAAAAAGATGCGCTTTTGCACGCTATTGATAAAATATGGGATGATATTAATGCCTTTAAGGAACGCGAATTTGCATCGAATCAAATATCTAGCTCCTGGAAAAATAAGTTGCAATCGTGATAATTTTTCTTATTTCACATTGAATTTTAAGGTACTTTTACGACAAATTTTTCGCATATGAATTTACACGAATACCAAGGAAAAGCAATACTAAAAAGTTACGGGGTTGCCGTGCAAGAAGGAATTGTTGTTGATAAAGTCGAGGACGCTCTTGCTGCAGCAAATGAGTTAACAGCACTGACAGGGACTACCTGGTTTGTTATTAAAGCACAAATACATGCTGGAGGCCGAGGAAAAGGGACCGTGGAAGAAACGGGTTCTCATGGTGTAACGCTAGCCAAAGGAATTGATCAAGTGGAAGAAAAAGTCCGTGGGATTTTGGGTGGTCATTTGACAACGGCTCAAACGAACGGTAAAGGAAAAAAAGTAAATAAGGTGCTTATTGCGCAAGATGTATATTATCCAGGTGAAGCGGAAATTGAAGAGTTTTATATGTCTGTATTGCTCGATAGGGAAATAAGCAAAAATGTTATTGTTTATTCTACGGAAGGTGGAATGGATATTGAGCACGTAGCTGAACATACCCCAGAAAAAATTCACAGAGAAATTATTGATCCTCGTGTTGGAATACAAGGATTTCAAGCAAGGAAAATAGCCTTTAATTTGGGCTTGTCAGGCGAAGCGTTTAAGCAAATGGTAAAGTTTATTCCAACCTTGTATAAAGCATATGAAGGAATTGATGCCGCAATGTTTGAAATAAATCCGCTTTTCAAAACGTCAGACAATAAAATCATTGCTGTTGATGCAAAAGTAACCTTAGATGGAAACGGTTTATTTCGTCATCCTGATTATGAAGCCATGCGCGATAAATCGGAAGAGGATCCTACGGAAGTAGAAGCAGATGAGGTAGGTTTAAATTTCGTGAAATTAGATGGTAATGTGGGATGTATGGTAAATGGGGCAGGTTTAGCGATGGCAACCATGGACATAATCAAACTTTCAGGTGGAAATCCTGCTAACTTCTTAGATGTTGGAGGTACTGCTAATGCAGAACGTGTTGAAAAAGCATTTCATATTATTTTAAAAGACCCTAATGTTAAGGCGATATTGATAAATATTTTTGGTGGTATTGTTCGTTGTGATCGTGTCGCCCAAGGCATTGTTGATGCCTACAAAAATATCGGCCAAATTCCAGTACCAATTATTGTTCGTTTACAAGGAACAAATGCCGTAGAAGCTAAAAAAATCATTGATGATTCTGGCTTGAATGTGCATTCAGCTGTCCAGTTACAAGAAGCAGCTGATTTGGTGAAACAAGTGCTTAGTTAATAATCCTCTAATGCTAATTCCCCACACTTAAAATGACCTTCCGGACATGTTTTGTGTCCGTGGAGGCCGCAGGGTCGGCAAGGTAAATTGGCCACTTCTATTATTTTTGCATCATCGGATAATGGACCAAAGCCAAATGCGGGTATAGTGGAACAGAAAAAGGCAGTTACTGGGGCATTCACGGCGCTTGCGAAATGAAGCGGACCTGAATCATTCACATAGTTTCTTTTTGCATTTTTCATGAAGGCAACGGATTGCATTATGCTTAGTTCGCCTGCCAATGATCTTACTTCTTTCGTAGATTCTGAGATGATTTGTTCGCAAAGTGCTTTGTCGTTGGGACCTCCCATCAAAAAAATAGCGTGATCTGAGTCACTTAATTTCTCAATTAATTTCAACCAAGTAGCAATGGGTGCTTGTTTGGTGAACCATATTGATGCAGGCGCTAAGCAATAATAAGCGGTGCCTTGGAATTTTGAAACGAAGGCGTAATCATCACTCGATGGATAAAGACTTGGTTTTCTAATGGTGATGTCGCAAAAGGAAGCGATTAAAGATAGATTGCGATCTACCTCATGTTCTCCATTTCCAATCGAATGCTTGTATGATTTTGAATAAAGAAAAGAAAATGGATTTTTTTTGAATCCTATTTTTTGCCTCGCACCTGATAAGGCACAAATTAATCCTGAACTTGCGTATCGGTGTAAATTAACGATTGTATCGTATTTCTCTTGACGGATAAGATGGATATTTTCTTTTAGGCTTACCCATTTATCCCCTTTGTCAAAAAGGAAAACTTTGTTCACATTTGGGTGTCCACTTAGTAATTCCTCATTTCCTTTTTTTACCAAAAAGTCTATCTGTATGTTGGGAAATTGCTTGTGTAAGTTAGCGATAAGCGGGGTTGATAAGATGACATCGCCAATGAATGCGGTCTGAATTAGCAGGATCTTTTTCATCTATCGTATTAAAGTAACAAATCCACGTTTGCTTATTTGTCTGCCGCCGGCATCTTGAACCGTTACTACATAGAGGTAATTATCGTTTGGTGCATCATCTTTTCCTCCGTTAATTTTTCCGTCCCAACCCAAATTAAGATCATTGCTTTCGAAAATGATATTACTCCATCGATTCATGATGTACATGCTATAATTTTTTGGGTCAATATTGGTTAAAATGGGTAAAAATACGGTGTTCACTCCGCTTGGGCAAAATGAATTAGGAATGTAAATTATAGGGGTATAAACTAAGCAAAATAGGTTTGATCTACTCGTTTCCGAAAATCCATAGCTATTTACATTTTCTTTTGCTTCAACGTAATAGCAAATTTCTCCTGGGAAATCATTACTCAGAAGGACATCTTCATAACTGAGTTGATTTGAATTTACACTACCTAAAGATTGACTAAGTCCGCTCAGGGTATTGTAGCTGAATACTTCGTATTGGCTTACATTGCCATCGAAACCAAGATATGGCGACCAATAGACATAGTTTATTTGTTGTATTTCATCGGCGACACCTTGTAATAAAATACTTGTTGCTTGATTACCATTGGAGCCATCATAGCCGCAACTATCAATGTATTGTGTTCGATAGGTATAGGATTGAACGCCGACATTAACATCGGTATCGGTAAATGTCGAAAGATTTCCAACTAGAGGAGAGCGACCAATTTCTTCGAAAACGGAGGAACTGTTTAAGCGCTGAAACATCACTTCTTTTACTCCTACGCTACCATCGATGTAAGCCGCTAAATCAATGTTTTCGTTCATTACGCTTGCTAATTTAAGGTAATGAAATGCTGGTTGCTGTGGAATTGGGACATCAAAGCCAAATGGATTTGAATAGGCTATTTGTCCATTTGATAGGTTGGCACCAATGTAAATATCGTAGTGATTTCCACCGATCACATTCACACTTGCTGCATTCCCATTAGCTGTTCCCAGCAGGACTAATGCCCCCAATTCATAACTATAAATTCCATAGGAGCTGGTCGTCCAGCCTTGGTAAGCAGTCCAGCTTAAATCTATTTTTTGTTGGCACATGTTGATCGCTCCATTGAGTTGAACGGTTTTATTGACAGGGCTTTTCGCTGAGGTTTGAAAGGTTATAGGAACGGCATTGGTAAAACATGAATCGAAGGCTGCTACAGAGTAGGAGTAAGGGCCTTGACTTGGATCTATGGCATAGGAATAGGAAGTATTTCCAATTCCCCAAACGGTATCGAGTTCAAACAATACGCCCAACGAATTAAAGGTGTAAACAACGTATCCATAGGTGTCAGCTTGATTGTTTTGATTCCAAGTCAACAGTAAATTATTGTTGTTCGTTGGATCAAACCCAGCACTTTGAATGGTTGGAATAGAGGGAGTAAGCATGTCCTCAAAATCATCACTAGGAATGTTGGATTGAAAATCACAAGGGCTATTTGGTAGAACGATTTGGTAACCAATGATTGCGTTACAAATGGTTATGGTGTCTTTGTATTGTGTGGTGTTATAGGGAACAGAATCTATTAAAGTGAAATTTCCTGCAGGATATTCTTGATAAATATGGTAGTAGCTTCCGAATGTAGCTAAGGCCGTTGGGGCTGGTTTATTCCATTGAAGAACGGCTGTTCCATTTCCGGGATTAATAAGGTCTAGATGAATGTTGGAAATCGTGTCGCTGTATTTGGTGATGTTTCCGTTGCACCCAGAAACAACCGCAATATAAAAGGATTGCGCTGTTGTAATTCCACTTAACGAAAATTGATTGGTAGAAAGTGTTGGAATGGTAGCTAACAATCCATTCTGAACGGAATAAAGTTGGTAAGAAACAAAGCTGCTGATAGGGTCATTGATGGGTGTCCAACTAATAATTACATTTCCAGCATTATCAGTTTGAATACAATCTATTTTTGGTGCTTGTAGAATTCCGGGATTTAGTACGTTAATTTGAATCGTGGCATAATTAACCTTGGGTATTTGGCAATAATTATCTTGTGCTCTAAAAACAAAGGTATATGGAATACTCTCAAGCACATTACCATACTGATTGACCAAATGATCGCAGCTAGTCTGCCAAGAAAAGGAGACATTTGCTTGCTGTATTCCTGAAAGAGGAAGGGATTGATTTAGCGCAGCGCAAGGAAAAACTTGACAGCCAGTCGCTGAGGTAAAATTGCTCCCAAACATAGGGCCACTTGCTGTTAAGGTCACCGTTTGAGGGCTGCCATCTTGAAGGAACTCGTTATCGTTTGCTATAACATTAAAAGTAACTAAATCTCCTGCATTAACGCTTGCAGTATACAAGCCACCGGCAAAAGGTGCAGTGAAAATTGGCGCATTGTTTCCTGTTGCACATGGAACAATTACCAACTGCATTTCCCGCTCAACTTCGGCGATCAAAATGCCTTGACGATAGGATTTCACCAATACTTTCACAACAAAATTTCCAACTGTGAACGAATTAAACGTTATTTCACCATTGGAAGAATTTATGGCAGCCGAAATATTAGATGGATTCACACTATTGTTTGGCGTAGGCGATGAAAAGGTAAATCCGGGTTCAAAAGGAATAGGAATAGGATTCAATGGTGGATTGTAAGTGCCTGTTGGAAAATTATTATAAGGAATCCCAAATTCAATATACAGCGAATCTAAATCAGGGTCCACGGCATTCATGTTATACCGGAAAGGTGTTCCTGCGCAACTTACAAAATAAGGTGCTTGTAAAAAGGTGGGGGAATTATCTGTACAACCGTTATCGATGCCATGCGCAAACATTTTAGCACTGAGTGTAATGCCATATGTTGAGGGTGAAGTAATGTTTGTCAATGAGTTACTCCGCGCAAAATTTTCATAAGTGAAAATCCATCCTTGCGTAGGCGGAATGCCTTGAATAGTGATGGCTGCACTTCGATACGTAATTTTTTCGATGGCGCCAATGCCATTTCCTCCAGAAGTTCCAGTACCGCAATCTAAGGGAAGGGGGCCGCCAGCTACAGTGGTACAAAGCGGTGAAATGTCAATACGCGAAACAAAGGGTAAAATAATAGTAGTTAAGGTGGGATGATTCCAAACACGAAGCGCTTCTGAAAGCGTATTTACTTCGGCGCCATTGCAATCGCGGTAAAAAATCAGTTCAAAGATATACTTATTGTTTCCGTCACATTTCCATGTTATTTCTCCTCCCATCACATGCGATCCAAAGGCTTTGGCGCTAAGGAAAAGAAAGATATAAAGCGGAAGTAATTTTAGCATGAAATCATTAAAAAATAATAATCAATAAGTGGTAACGCTTTTTTATCAATTAAGTTGCTGTCCGGCAGTAATTACTAGCATTTCATCCCATATCAAGTATTTTTTAGCCAGTGCTTTTATTTCCTGAGGTGTGATGGTTTTTAATACCTGAATGGCGCGGTTGTAAAATGAATAATCCAAGTCTGCAACCTCTACTTGTAAGAATAAATCCATCATCGAAAACGGGCCATCAGCTGCTTTTAAGGATTGCCCCATGAGGTAATTTCTTACCATAGTCAACTCTTGTTCTCCCACTAATTCATTTCGCATTTTATCCATTTCCTTTTTAATTTCATCAAGCGTAGGATCCACAAATTTTTTCCCAACCTGGGTCATAATCGCAAAATATCCGTTTTGATAAATCTCAGCTAGCATGCTTCCAATTCCATAAGTATAGCCTTTGTCTTCGCGAATATTTTTCATTAAACGGCTACCAAAGTAATCGCCAAAAATGGTATTCATTACGTTAAAGCCATGGTAATCGGCGTGATGTTTATCAAACATTATTTTAGCAACACGAATTCCGGACTGCAAGGCACCTGCTTTTTCTACGTGGAAAACTCCTTTTTCAGGATTGAATGTCATGGATTTTGGGATTATTTTCTTTTTATACCATGGTCCAAGAAGTGCATGTATCGCATTTGTATCCTCGTCATTTACATTTCCAATTAAGCTTACCTTATTGATTCCCTTGCGATAATAGGTATCATAAAAATCTTGAATGAGTGCTCGATTTATGGTGTCAAAATCGTTTAATTCAATTGTTTTTCCATAAAGTGTCCCTTTGAACAAGCGTTTTTGTAGCTCTATTTGGGCTAAATAATTCACTTTACCTAGATTCACTTTTAGTTTTTTCTTCCGATCTTTCAATAACTCCTTTACTTCACCCTCCGGAAATGTTACATTTTCTAGTGCACTTAGCACAACACGAAGAAGTTCTAGCAGTTGACTATTTAAAGAATAGAGCGATAGTATCGCATACTCATGGCTAACATTTATATCAACAAATCCACCTAGATCATCGATTTCATTGTGAATTTCTTCAGATGATTTCGTTGAAGATCCAGAGAATAAAAGGCCTGCGGTGAAGTTTGCTACCAAGGGATTATTGACAATGGTTCCAGCTGAAAAATACAGGTCTAATTTTACGGCATCACTCCCTGTATTCTCCAAAGAATAGAATGGGAGTTGATTGTCTATCAGTACTTTTTTAGGTGTCAAGAAGTTTATTTCTTCAACATCTCGGATGGTGGGGGCTATTTTTCTATCTATCATTTTTTAATGCTTTTAACCTGAAGCAGTGAGCAATTTTCTTTTCGCAGTATTGATTGAGCCAGTTCTAAGAGGTGAGGCGCTTCGATGGCTTGATAGATTTGAGCTTCTTCGTTTATACCATTTGCGTCGCCTAACAATTCGAAAAAACAAAGATTCATAGCCCTATTTAATAAACCTTGTTCTTGAAATTCTCTTGAGGTTCGAATCTTCAATTTTAATCGTTTTAATTCCTGATCGCTTATTGGAATAGATTTATACTGATCCAACACCAACCATAGCGCTGCATCTAATTCCTCTAAAGTTTTCCCAGTAGCAATTTTCCCAGTAATCACAAGCAATCCCTCATCTATCGATCCGAGGATATAGGTATTTATTTCTGTAACTAGCTGCAATTCTTTTTTCAGTTGCAGGTATAATTTACTTGATTTTTCTTTTGATAATTCATCTGAAAGCACATCAGCAATGTAATATCCTTCCGACTTTCTTTCTGCCATTTTAAAGGCATAGTAAAAGCAGTCTGCTGGAACATCTCGTTCAATTCTTTTTATTCTTAATGCTTCTTGTTTTGGTTCAGCAGGTATAATCCTTGGTGGCTTTTTTCTTTTAGGGATATCACCAAACCATTTTTGAACCATTGTTTTTACATCACTAAGTTCAAAATTTCCGGCGATACAAAGAATGGCATTAGAAGGGTGATAATATTTCTTGAAAAAAGCTTTTACATCGTCTAATGTGGCATCTTCAATATGTTTTATTTCTTTTCCAATGGTTGCCCATTTGTATGGGTGTATTTGATAGGCAAGTGGTCTTAATTCCAGCCAAACATCGCCATAGGGTTGGTTCAAATAATTTTGTTTAAACTCTTCGATAACAACACTTCGTTGTACCTCCAAACTTTTTTTAGAGAAAGCCAATGAAAGCATACGATCGCTTTCTAACCAAAGCGCGGTTTCAATATTCTGGGCAGGAAGTAAATTATAGTAATTTGTAATATCATTTGAGGTGAATGCATTGCTTTCTCCACCGGCGTTTTGAAGGGGAGAATCAAATTCAGGAATATTAATTGATCCACCAAACATAAGGTGTTCAAATAAATGAGCAAAGCCTGTTTGGTTTTCCGATTCATCTCGCGCTCCAACATCGTATAAGGTATTTACAACTGCCATTGGCGTAGTCATATCCTTATGAAAAAGCACTTTTAATCCATTCGTTAATTCAAATCGCTCAAATTGTATCATACTTAAAATTGAAATTTTGTGGTGTTTTGTTCTTTCAGTGCTTCTTTGAATTCACTTCGTATTTCTGCGATAATTTCTGCTGCTGGTAAAATGGTATCTAAAAGAGCAGAAACTTGACCAATTTCAAGTTCACCATTTTCTAAATCTCCCTCAAACATTCCTTTCTTAGCGCGACCTCTCCCTAATAACGCTTTTAATTCATCCTTCGAAGCACATAATTCATAGGCCTTTCTAAGTGATTCTGAAAATTCATTTTTAAGTAATCTAACCGGTGTTAATTCTTTTAAGGTCAATAAGGTGTCTCCTTCTTGAGCAGAAATCACCGCTTGCTTAAAGTTGTTATGAGCACTTGCTTCAACAGAAGCGACAAATCTACTTCCTACTTGAACGGCATCAGCGCCTAAATTCATTGCTGCTAACATCGCTCTTCCAGTGGCAATTCCACCTGCAGCAATCAATGGGATATTGATTTTCTTGGCCACCATTGGAACTAAGCACATGGTAGTGGTTTCATCGCGTCCGTTATGACCGCCAGCCTCAAATCCTTCTGCAACAACGGCATCTACGCCTGCTTCTTCTGCCTTTAAGGCAAATTTTAAAGATGATACTACATGCACAACAATGATTCCATGCGATTTTAGATGGCTTGTCCAAATACTTGGATTTCCTGCTGAGGTAAATACAATTGGAACCTTGTGTTTAATGATTGTGGCGATATGCTTATCGCTATCTGGATAAAGCATTGGGAGATTAACCGCAAAAGGTTTTGTTGTTGCTGCTTTGCAGCTGATGATTTGTTGCTCAAGTATTTCGGGATACATAGAACCTGAACCAATAATCCCCAATCCGCCTGCATTAGAAACAGCAGATGCTAGTTCCCAACCAGAACACCAAATCATTCCTGCTTGAATTAAGGGAAAGTCAATGCTAAATAATTCACAAATACGATTTTTACCCATTTTACTTTTCCTTG
>OFRA01000381.1_pt1 | contig 11730 bp, 30 predicted proteins | sample 1543001 | NCBI WGS metagenome assembly OFRA01 (sample SAMN07774221, study PRJEB24372) | wastewater metagenome | isolation source: Lake Maggiore Verbania | place: Italy: Verbania | collected 2015-12 | reverse complement strand
GATATATAAAAAAGTATATGCTAACAATACAAAACTTAAATAAAATAAAACATACAGGTTCCACTAACTGGTATATAAGTGCCGTAGCCGAATATGGAGATGTATATATATTTGTAGTTCTTATGGGTAATATACAAGATACCTTTTATTTGAATAGAGATGTCACATATGTAAGTGGTAGAAACGAACCTGTTTATAGATTATATAAAAACTTTGACCAGAGTAAAGTAAATAGATGGTTAAGTATGCACCAAATAAGTCCGTATTTCATAACAAACTTAATTGATAAAATGTTAAACGAATAGTATGCTAACAATACAAAATACAAATAAGATACTACATAAAACATTAGGTAAGAAAAACTTTTATGTTGCAAGAGTTGAACAAAAATTTGATTTTGGACATACGGGATATAACCTAACAGCAAATAACAAATACGTTTTTGAATTATCTAATAGAAAATACGCAATAACAGTTACATTGGAAAGGGCCCCCAAACAATTTGTAGTTTCACATTACAAATTAACTAGTAGTACCGGAAAGATATTGTATATAACAGGAAAAGAAATTAGTAACATGGATATATTCATTGACAAATTACGATTTGTTGCGTTAAATTAAACAATATGCTCACAATAAAGAACATAGCGGATATAAAATTAAAAGAGTTTCATTCTGTTCATTCTGCGGATACATGGTGGATGTTATATGGAGTTGATGTAAACAACATAGAATACCGATTTATGTTTATACCAATGGAAGAGGGTAGGTATGATACACAAAAGATGAGGTTGGTCATTTTAGATAGGATTAAAAAACGTATAGGTAGGGAAGTATTAGGTTATAGATTATGGACAACGAGCGGTTACCATACATACATCCATACAAACGATATACCTAATTGGAATGAATTGGTAACAATAGTATGTAAACACAAAATGATATGCTAACAATAGAAAATATAATAAAGGTTTGGAAACAAGATGTATGTGGCTGGCGTATTGGTAAAATAGAAACAATGCCGGGTGCATACTTATTTCATTTGTATAAATACGATAGAAGTGAACGATTGCAAGTGAATTTAGAAAGGAACGATATAAATGGTGAATACGAAATGTGGCATTGGAAAACATCACCCGCAGGTGGTTATGGTACACCGAATAGATTATTGTTTGAAAAGAAAGCATTTGAAACCCCAAATGGATTTCTTAATGCAATAAATTTATTGTTAATGTAAAAACCAGAGGGGGGCCGGGGGGAACAAACCCGTCGTTAAAGATAATTTTTTTGATAGTTAAATATATAAAAGTATGAGTGATATTTTTTTGTTTATTGGAATGTGGATAGGAATTTCGTTAATACAATTCATTATTTATAAATGCGACAAATCAAATACAATTCATAAAAACATAAACGTATGAGTAAAAACCCTAACGCAGCAATATTTGGTAATTACAAAGAGTACCTACTAATTGAAAGGTCGGACTTGCATGAATTAAAAGATAAAGCAAGAGAATTATTTAGTCAGGCGGATAATGATACGAGTGCATGGCATAGAGCAGATGCGATAATGGAGTGTGTTAAATTCTTAAAGGAAAGGAATATTTATAATAGAGAATTAAAAATAAATGGATAGTAAAGATTTATATTCACAAATAGAAACCCTAATCATTCGTTGGAATAACGACGGAACACAAACTGCGGGTGAACTAACCCGTGAGATAATGGAGTTAGTTCAAACCTATCATTTGCAATCGGACCCACTTGATACGGATTATATGTATAAGTGGATTAATAAACATAGTGGACGTAAATAATAAAAATATAAGATATGAAACAAAAATTTGAAAAAGCATTGGAGTGGATAGGGTACGGATTTATAGCAATAGTTAGTGTACTGGTCCTATCGACAGCATTTACTTTATTGTGGCAATTTAGTAAAAGCATATACAAAGTATTAAGTAAGTAACCCGCCAGGGAGTATTCGCAAGAAGCTCATCGGAAAACCCAGATAAAATAAATTATTCAACGTAAAGTTCAGCAAGTAATGATAGCAATAATAACAATAATAGTAGTATGTATAACGATAGGTATAATCAGTACTATAAGAATGAATAGGAGTATAAATAGAATAACCGAATTAGAAGTGAAACTAACTGAATACTATATACAAAGAGAACAAACGCTAAAGCTGAGATTAAAGGATAAGGAATTAATAAACGATTAAGATATGAAACCGAATTGGAAAACCAGAGCACTACAAGGAGCAGGTATAGGAATTATAACTTGGTGGATAATAGAAACCTTTAAGCAGATAGGTAGAATGATAATCGAAATAAACCGATACTAAATGAATCCAACAAACCGCTTACTAATACTATGCTGTACCTTATTAACTTTTTTATCCTTATGGCTGGGAATGGAAAACGAAAACTTACACCAACAATTAAAAGAGGAAACCGAGATGCGTTACGAATATTCAATCCTAATAGATAGTTTAATGAGTGAAAGGCAAATCGAATTAGAGGGAATGATGCATTGGCAAGAGGAATTACAAAGGGATTACGCACCACAATATAAACAATATAAATAAAAGAATATGACAAATGTATTATTGGTTATAATTGCGATACTTTTATATCGTATAAATGAAAACATTAAAGATAATCCAACCCGATTAATAAAAAGAGGGAATGAATGGGATGTATAAATAAAATAAGTATGAATGTAAGTACGGACGATATTAAAGATATGGCAATACAACATGATATTGCGTTGAGTGATGAACAAATCCAAAATGTATTAAGAGACTACAATATAATAGTAATGGATAAGAGTGAGGGTTGGGATGAATTAATAAAGGACTTAATTTTAAAACACCTTACAATACAAATTCTAAAAGATAAAAATAAGTAAGTATATCAATCAATACCATATCAAAATTAAAAATGTAGTGGGTATTTGTGGTAGAAAGTGGTAATTAGTGTTAAAGAGTGGTAAAATGTTTATGTATCAAATTAAAATCGTTACATACTTACACACTACAATAAAGTTTAAATTCAATAAAAGTATATCACAAAGTAAGTTAATATCCCACCTGCGTTTACATTGCGCACCAAATTTTCTGGCAAAGGAGTTAGTGCGGTGAGTAGAGTGCGCAGAGTGAGTGTTGCGCAGCAGTGTGAGTTGGGATTAGTTGGGTGAGTTGCGCAAAGTGAATTTATTTTTGTGAATGTGTTACGCACCCGGCAACGCAAGCCTGGTCTACATTATATAAGATACGAAAAAAATCTCACATTGCCAAATCCTTTACTGGTCTGCGTTTCGTTAGATAAAATTTATTTCTCGCCGTGTCCGAATTAAAAAATATCTAATAAAACGCCTGTATAATTGATTGATTTTCAATGAGTTGCATAACTTGTTGATTTTCAGCCTGTTATGAGTGTCCTATATAATATATTATGTTAAATAGGGAAGTAATTGATTGTCAGTGCTTTACGCAAGAAAAACCCGAAAAATACAAATAATGGATATTATGTTAAATAGAAAAATCGTAACGCATTGATTGTCAACGAGTTATGTTTTCAAAAATTCTTTATTGACAATCAATTAGTTATGCCGGCGGACCGATACCCATTTCCTAACTCGTTGATTGTCAATAAACTTTTTTTTCAAATTATTTTGCCAGAATAAAAAATTGCCGTATCTTTATGAAGTAAAGTTCCAATATCGGATAGTATATAGTAAATTTTTATAATATGAGTAAGTTTAACATTGAATTTAAAGAAAGTATCAAAACCGGCGGTAATCGTTTGGGTCAATTGATTGAAAACCCTTTTAAGAATTTTGCCGCAAGCAAAATGAGTTTAGGACGTAAAACAATGTGTGTAGTCGAATATACCGACTTAATGAATAAAACGCACCGCATTGTGTGTAATAATCGTAAACAAATGATGGAAGCGCAAACGTTTCTTTCAATCTTTAAGAAAGAGTCCGCTACTATTAAAGGTATCATTAGTGAATATCCGGTTGTTATGGGTCGTATCCCTAAAAGATTTTTAACTGAATTGCGTAGTGAGTTGAAAAATTACGGATTGAGTTATTCGTTTATTAACAGATTGGCTGGTTATTAATACCGGCCATTTCCTTTTAGATTAGTTCACCTTTAAATAAAATGTATATGAGTAAGAAAAATAAATTAAATAAAATGTATATGAGTAAGAAAAATAAATATAGTGTTAAGAAAGTCCGCAGAGTAATGAGAATGAAATCGGAATCGTTTGAACCAACTACCTATGAAGTGTGGAAGGTATCAGGTCCTAAAAAGTTTGTGAAATACTTTGTAACTAAAAAAGATGCACAAGCCTTTATTAAGAGTCACACCGATAACACAATGACTTTGGACGTAGTAACTAATTTGTTAAAAGAAATTAAATTAAAGTAATATGAATAAGGATATAACATTAACAATGAGTAAGAAACATTTAGAGTACATTATATTCACAATGGGTATCGCATTAGATACTGATTGTAGACCAATGAACGATTTGAGTGAAAAGAAATTCGAAAATATATCAATATTGCACGAAGTGTTGCAAGATATGTTAAACCAAACAAAATAATATGAGTACACACATTACCATTTTTGAATTCATTGTTATATCAATTGGTTCAATTTTCAGTTACGCCTTTGTTAAGGCATTTTATGAAACCTACATTAAAAAAAATAAATAGTATATTATGAGTAAGATTAGACAAGATTTAGTATGGGAAAAAATTGGTTATGATTGGGCCAATAAGAAAATGTTAGTAAAGGTATATGACTCGTTGCAGTATATCGTTGAACATTCAGTAAGTAAACCAACGTGGACTAATGTAATTAAACATATGTTCGTAATGCACAATGATAATATTGACCGCATTAATGTGAACGGATACTATTCGACTATCCGCCGTATCTTAAAGGATATCAAAGTAATCGAATACTATAAAGGTTCTATTATCAAAGGTTCTAATTGGGACCGCTTTTATGGTGATGAAGATTGGAGTTGGTTTAAAACTAATACCAACGGCGGTGGGTATGGTGAAATTATATTAGGTAACATTTAATAATAACAAATGAGAAAGAAAAGGTCAGATAGGAATCACGTTATATACGAAATTGTAAACACATCAAACGGTAAATCGTATTTGGGTGTTACTGCATGTATCGGTAGACGTATTCACTATTCAGCTCACTTACGTTTCTTAAAACATCAAAGTAGAGCCAGACGTGAACAAAAAGACTGGGCGCTCTATATAGATATGCGTGAGAATGACCCGACTGTTTACGAATTGTTTATTGTGGATGTTGTCAGAGGTAAAGCAACCGCACACCAAATAGAAACGAATCTATTAAAAGAATTTAATTACGAACTAAATAGTACACATTAATATGAGTAAAACAAAAACATTGAAGGGATTGAAACGTGGTTATGTTGCAACCCTTAAAACAAAGGTATTTAATTTCGGTGAAGGTCGCCATAAGTACGAAGTGTACGAATTGACCGGCAAACACATTGATAAACCTCGTTACTTTGTTGACGAAGATTCAGTGCGTATGTTTGTGACTTCGGTAGATACTGAAACGGCATTAGATAAAGCATTTACTAATGCAGTTAAACGTGCCACATCAAAGAGTGAACGTAAGGAAATGCAAGCCGCAAAAGAATTAAGTGAATTGGCTCCTGATTTGGAAGCCATTGTGCCGGCGGCAATACGTGATTCACAGGCAACTAGACCGGAAGATACGGACAAATAAGATTATTTTTTGTTACATATATTAGTTTTGGCCCGATGTGTCTACATTGGGCATTTATTTTAAACAATTTAAATTTTAGATATGAGTAAGCAAAGTGCTACACCGAAGACAGTTAATGAAGTGATTGATATCATTAACAGCTCACCCGCAAGTATGTTCACAAAGAGTGACGTAATTGCATTAGTTAAATCAATCGAAGTGAATAGTGAACGTACAATTGATGTCACACAGGAAGCTGTTAGTGAATTGATTGAACACGTACGACATCAAATGTATGTAAGTATTGATGAGTCCGACATGTACGATAAAGAGTCTGCTCAATTCGAAATTGAGGATGGCAATACAATTGTGTTGACTGAATTGGATATTGATACGGACCATGCTATTGATGTTGCAACCGAAGCAATTAGTGAATGGTTTGATAAAAACGTACTATAATATAGTGTGTGATTCATATAAGGGGCCGGCGTGGTAAACCGGTCCCAATTTTTAAACAAAACAAATCAAAATGAAAACAAAAGAAACAATAAACAAAGGCGGTAATCCTTATTTGAATATGGAACCTTTTAGAAGGGAATTACCAATAGCTTTGAAACGAATGAAAAAGCATTTAGGTCCATTTGAAAAAGTAGGACAAAAAAACATTTACTTAATTGATAACGAAGGTAATCCGTTTTATGTATGGATAGTACGCGCACCATCAAATTTAAAGTTTGCTTCAGCAATAAGTGGTATCATTAAAGAGTATGGTAATTACCCTATCTATGTATATTTTACGAGAGATGTTAAAACATATCCAACAACTGCCGGCAAAACATATTGGGATGCTATTAAAAAAGTATATAACAAAGCCGGTAGTAAATTCAAAGGTGCTATTATGGGAATAGACCAATTGAATAGTGAACTATCGGAGTTGATGTTAGAACAATCCAAAATCAAATTGGACTATAGACGTTATGTAGATGCATCGAAAGGAGTTGGACTCTCATTGGAGCAAGTACTGAAAGAAATAGGTGGATTGACTCCAAAGAAAATCAAAGCAATTGCGGCTGTTATTCAGCTCATTAAATAAATTTGGCAGTATCGAAAAGTTTTCGTATATTGTATAACAATCGTGAAAGAAACCATAGTAACGACCCCACTATGGCGGACTTCAATAATAAATAATAATCAAGCGGGTCAAAACAGTTTTTTATGGCTAAGACAATTAAGTCAAAAGTAGAGTATCAGGTAACAGAATTAGTGAACAACCTAAACGAAGCAGCAACTGCTCAAAGTGAGCAAAAGCGTGACTTCTTCACTACAAAGGCTCTTTACAACGCAAAGCGTTTGAGCACATTCGTAAGTAAAGCTAAAATCGGTGCGATGGCAATTGCTATCACATTGGGTATGGTAGCTTGTGGTAACCCAACTTCAACCGAAGTGAAGGCTACCGATTCAACAGCAGTAGCAGTTGATACAACTACAGCAGTATCTGCGGATACTACTTCAATCGTGAAGTAATTTTATTGGCGGATAGCTATGTTTCATAGTAGGTTATTCTCAAACTAAACTACACGAGTTACTGACTACCGCCATACTTTATAGCATAGTGTGGGTTCGACTCCCACTCTATGCTCTACAATGTTAGAATTGCATCTCGATTCTTACTCAATGGTTATTCTCCGATTTACTTTACAACTAAAGCAGTACTAACGTATAAGGCCGGTGCACGAGAGCGCCGGTCTTTTTTTATAAAACAATATGAGTATAAAATGATTCAACTAAACACCCCGATAGCACGTTTGGGTAGACAACCGACTGTGCGTATCGCAAACATGGCACTCCGCTGGTGTAAAAAATATTTCGGAGTCAACAATAGAAAAAAGTGGGCACCTGTATGGTATGTTCGCAAGAGCGATGAACCTAACCTTTGCGGTGAATACGACGATGAACTTAATGAAGTGTTAGTGTATTGGGACCAATGTGAAGACATTGAGGAATTAATACAGACTTGTATACATGAGTGGACACATCAATTACAACCAATTAAAACAAAATACTACAAATACCCTGGCTCATATAGCAGGAACCCGTACGAGAGGCAAGCTCGATATAGAGAAAAAAAATACACCCCAATATTGTGGGATTCAATTAAAGACAAAGTAAATGGAACACGTAATGGAAATACTAGGACACGCTGAGGTGGTCCTAATGAAAAAGATTAAAGCAATGAAGGATGGTAAACCTAAATATGCCGCAAGTGAAAAGCTGAATGAAATACGCCACGCTATGTACATATTGAAAGCACATAATGAATTGGACGAAATGATGTCAGAGAATGAAGATGCTATATTGGCGGAGCAGTTTATACAACATCCCCCGAAAGCAAAAGCATAAACCTGCCGGACAATCGAAGTAAAATAAATTCAGCAAAGACCACATATATGAATACAATAGACACATACAATAGTATAGAGAACATAAGTATAGATAGATTATATACCATAGAGAGAGAAAGAGAAAACACAATGGCAGATAGCCAGTTTCAACAATGGTGTAAGGATATGAAGATAGGTGTCCTATATACGAATAGAGCAGGTATCAATCGAGCTAACGATATGATGATGCAATGGACCGGCTCAATGAGTGAAGGTGAACGACTAACACCTACATGGATTCGCAAGATGTACTAATTGATAATTACTCATATACAATAGTGAGCTAATCACTCACGCCCCCGCAGCGATTAAGTTCGTTGCGGGTTCTTTGTGCTCTCCCGTGCCGCACTAACACACTGCACCACTACACCACTGCGCACTGAATTTCGTGTAGCTCAAAAAAATAGCGCATCATAAAAGCGGGTCGGACCCGTGCGAATACCGGGACCAAGTTTTTTCCTAGTACGAGTTATTTTGATATATGGTTTGACACCCATGTGGAAAAATATATTTACCTAATTTCTAAAGAAAATCTTAAAAACCTCGATAGTTATAAAAGACAGCAGCAGCAAACAGCAAACATAGCAAATAAAGCAAGACAGTAGACAGTAAACTACTTTAATCCATTTTCCTTTATACTTATTAATACGAATTCGAATATCAGTTGACTGAATGGTTATATATTAATTAACCCCTAAACTGAATGAATATGGCAGTATTAGATTTCGTTTTAAACTTACAATTCGCTGTAGGTTTAATCGTAGGTTGGAAAGTTCTTCCGTACCTAATTGATTTTGGAAAGAAGTTTATTAACAAATAAAAAGAGACCCCACACAAAGTGGGGTTTTCTTTTTTCAGATATTTATAGGTGTATGTTACCAGAGATAATATATAGAAAAGCAAGTGATGAATTTGGAGTACCAGTAGGTGTTGCAAAGATATTAGGTTTTAAGAAAAAAGAAGACCATATCGAAGAAATCACAAGTGAAAGTTATAAACAATTGTCTAAAGAATTGGATATTAATTGGATTATAGCAAATTGTATCATTGATGGAACATATAAACAATTACAACAAGAAATATACAGGCTCAAATCCACAAACCCGCGCCTTAAATCCGAATTGAGTATATATAATAGAGCATATAAGAATATAAATGGCGAAACTAATACCAATAAATCAAAATCCTCAAAGGTACACCCAAATAGATAGGGATTGGCAAATCTCTGCTTCACCTAATATCCCTTCGGTAATTCTTCAAAGGGGACAGGTATTGGATAATGTAGTGAGTACGCCGGATTTAAAAGTGGATGGGGTTATCATAAAGGTTGTGGATGGTGAAACCGTTACACATTTGATATCACCTCAAACCCTTACGGCGATAGGAGATTCCCAAAATCCACATTATAATATAGAATCAGTAGGTTCTATCGAAGTGAAAGGTAAGCCGGTCATAATGGGTAATTCCGTAAAGGTTATCAGTATAGATGTAGGAGCACTCAAAACACGTGCGGAGGAGTTAGACCAACAAAACCGTAAAGCAACCGTTGGATTCGTTGATTATGTATATGAAGGAGATATTGCGCCGGGAACGAATATCCCTCTAAACCTACTTAAACAAATTAATTATACCCTTAATCCGGATATAGGTAGACCAGAAGATAGATTTGGTATTAACTTATTAGATTTAGGTGATACTGATACCGTATATAGTATAACACAACTAAATACACAAACACGTCAGTCCGATGGTACATTAGATAAGGCCAAGTTAGAAACTGCTCTCAAAGAACTAAATTCACGTCTGGCTATAATGCAAGAGGATTTCAATATGATTAAGGATGTATTCTATAATGGTACATTCCCTGAATCTCTATTAACTTCCGATTTTGTTCAACCGGCTAAAACCGTTTCTGCGGAAGATGAATTCCCTACGGTATTTAAATACTCTCGTCTTGTGAGTGTCGAACCTACTCCAAACACTACTCCACCAAATAGTGGGCCTGCTACCGGTACAACGGGAACTGGCGGAGAAGAGGGAACTCCACCGCCGGCCGGACAACCAACTACAACCACTCCTCCTGTTATAGGACTTCGTATGAGAAAGAAAAGGGATTTGAAAAGTAATACTATACCTGTATATACCGATGACCCAACTGTTGGTCCTCGAGGAGACAGAAAACGTATAATCAAAGAGGGTGATACATTCTTCGGATATTTTCACAAAGACTGGGAGCACGGACAAAAGGTATGGGCCGTATATGAAGCAGACAAGACCACACTTATCGGATGGGGTGTTGCCGATAGAAATGATTTTGTTGACCCTATATAGTTATAATTATGGAAAAGCGTTTATCTACTGTAAGTGAAAGGTGGATTGGATTTTTGGAAGGATTCGGTGTTGGGATGAGAATATTCTCTTTTGGTATGTTATCGATTATGAATGAGAACACTCCGTTTTTACTTATGTGGTGTATTAATACTATTGATGCCGTACTTTTGACGTGGTGTGCATGGCGAAGGGGTAATAGGGCATATATCGCACTAAATATATTTTGGTTAATCGTAGGTGCTGTGGGCATCTTTAATACTTGGAATCATGGAATTAGAGGAAATAGAATACACTAAATCACCTTTGGATTGGATAGGAGATGTTATAACGGTTCTCCTGTTGCTTCCTGTTGCTTTAATCGTATCCATTTTGGTTGGTGGATACTTTATACTAAAATTCCCTATATGGGTGTTAATGCGTAAATGGATGAAGATATAGTGGATATAAGTATATATCATAAAAAATGGATAGTCCCCGCTAAATGCGGTAGTAGATATTTGGATAAAGTATTTGAGATTAGCGAACAAGATAATTTTGGGTTTAGTGGTATACATAATGAAGGACAACTGGGTAGATGGCGTAATTCTATCCTAAATTCTCCTCATACAAAGATAGCGGCTCAATCTGATGAGATATTTCAATTTTGGATATTACCAATAACACATATAGTATTAAGAAATCCCCTATCACATTTGCTTTCGGCATTACATACGGATTTATGGGGACATTTGAATGAACTCATTCGTGCTATTGGACTTGTTAAAGGAAATTCACATTTGGAAGAGATACTATTAAAGTATACAACAACTGGTACGGGACATTGGTCTCCGGATTTGTATTACAATGTATATATACTATTACAACAACGACCTGATATCCAAATAGTTCCTCTTGATAAATTGAGTGAGTTAGTGGAAAGTATCGGATTAAAAATGGATTATGTACCGGATGAATACAATTTTGAGAATATGGGAATAGAAAGAGAGTATATAATAAATTGGGTGAAAACTGAATATCCTTCAATATGGAAACGTATATGGGAATTATATGAGTCGGATGCCGTTTGGATGAATAGGATTGGCGAAAAATGGAATTTACCAAAAATTAAGAGAATAAAAAGGAAACTAATATAATCTATCAATGGAGATACCAAAAAAATTTCTTTAAAAAACGACCTTT
>OFRA01000378.1_pt1 | contig 11745 bp, 21 predicted proteins | sample 1543001 | NCBI WGS metagenome assembly OFRA01 (sample SAMN07774221, study PRJEB24372) | wastewater metagenome | isolation source: Lake Maggiore Verbania | place: Italy: Verbania | collected 2015-12 | reverse complement strand
ATTTTATCAGGTATTGCTATGCATTTTGATCCAGCTGACATTATTGGGAAGCAAGTAGTGGTGGTGGCGAACTTAGCGCCACGTAAAATGCGCGGTGTTGAAAGTAAGGGTATGATATTAATGGCAGAAGATGCAAATGGTAAACTATACTTTGTACAACCTTCTGAAGCCATTGCTCCTGGAAGTAGCATATCGTAATTAGAAAAGATAAATCAATTTCATAAAAAAAGTCCTGCAAATGAATGCGGGACTTTTTTTATTATATTATTTGAGATTAAAATAAAATGAGAAAAGATACTATTGCGCAGCGAACTTTCGAGCGAAGCGAGCTGTGAGCTAGGAATAGGTATCTTTTCTCATTTATTAGTTAAAATAAAAAAGGCCCCAAAATATGGAGCCTCTTTTTAAGTTCGATATGATTAAATGCATTCTTTCAATTCCTTCTCCGTATAAGCTAAACCATGTTGTTTTAATACCTCATCTGGTACACCTGCCCACATATTGGGTACATTACCCATATAGCCTAAGTCTTTCACACCAATTTCAGCAGTGTAAAAACCAGTAGTTACTAAGTCTCTTATTTTATTAAAAAAGCTTACGCCTTGTGCTAATTCTGGGGCCGCTTTTTGAGGATAAGCAATCTCATCTACAATGCCTATTTGTTCTTTACCAGAACATTCTGTAAAGGCCTTTGCATGTTTTTTATAGCTATGTAAGTCTAGCCATTTCAAACCGCCACGCATTGGCACTTGATGATCGGGCATATCTTTTACAATAAACTCGATAAACTCAGGCACTTTGGCATCGGTAGCAGAACCACTTACTGCATCTTTAGGAATAATAATATCAGCTAGTAAAGTAATAGTAGCCATTTCGTGTTCAGTGAAAAAATTAGGCTGCGCTTTTACTTTAACTATATAATCTTTTTCTTCCTGCATACGGTCGTCCATATTCACTTCCGCTACTGTAGTGGCTGAACTTTTACAAGCTTCTACTAGCACAGCTGTTGAAACTGTACCTAATATCATCGCTTTGATGGATTTTCTTCTGTCCATAATATTTTATTTTTAAAAATCTTTATTCAATATTGCGAATCCAATAACATAAAATTATTGTGGACCTATTATAACGACTCCCATTTAGAACCATACTCTTTTAAAGATTTTACTGATACATATTTTGAAAGCCTTTATTTAAATAGTAAAATACCAAAAAAGATTGGATGCCATTTAGAGTTTTCTGATAATGAGTTTTTTGATAACGCAGCAGACTACGCCTATTGGCCCCCTGGTCATTGGGGATTTCATCAACAAATTCATATTGCAGATTCAATATACGATATGCTATAATATTATTGCCTGCCCAAATGGGGGGTAAATTAACTTATTCGCTTGAAAGGGGAATAACATGGTAACAAAGTACGCTATGGATCTATTCAATGATCCTTTTTTTATTGGCTTCAACAGAGAGTTGAGTCGCCTAAATACAGCACACAAAACAAACTCACAGTCATACCCTCCGTATGATCTCATTAAACTAGATGAAGATACATATAAGATTTCACTGGCTGTCGCTGGTTTTTCAAAGGATGATATTGATGTTTCAGTAGATAACGGAACATTAATTATCAAGGGTGAGATTGTTGAAGTGACAGATGCAGAGGTAGTTCACAAGGGAATCGCAGGAAGAAAGTTCGTAAGATCTTTTGCACTGGGAGAGTATATGGAAGTAACTTCTGCAGAACTTAAGGACGGAATGCTACATATTAATGTAGTTCGTATTGTTCCTGAAGAAAAGAAACCCAAGTCTATTAAAATTAAGTAGTATAATAGATAACATTCCGCTATGAGACTTTAAAAGGTTTTGCAACGGATGCTCCTATGAGTGGAGAGTTAGCAGAAGTTGAATCTTCGTGGCTGATAGACCTGAGCAGTCGTCTATAAACTGCTCATTGTTCATCTAAAGTTATCTGTTTGTTTACCAATTATAACAAAACTTTACAGTCTTGTACTATATACTATAAGTATGAAATTTAAATTCATTGCTTTACCAGTAGCATTAGCCATATTTGCTAATGCTTTTTTTATTACCCCTTCACATGCTGATAACCTTCAAGGTGCTGGATCCACATTTGCTGCTAATTTTATAGACAGATGCAGGGTCGAATTTATGAAATCAACAGGAGATTCTGTTGTCTATGGAGCATCTGGCTCAGGTGCTGGAAAGAATATGTTTTCAAATGGAGTAACAGACTTTGCTATGTCAGATGTTCCTTACTCTGGTACAGAACTAAAGCCATCAAAAGAGTTTACATATGTTCCATTGGTAGCAGGGCCAATTGGAATTATCTACAAACTTGATGGATATCGAGTTACTATTAAGATGAGCAAAGAGACCCTTGCTAAAGTTTTTGCGGGACAGATAACTATGTGGAACGATCCACAAATATTAAAAGAAAACATGATAGGAACAAAACTACCTAAGATACCAGCAACAAAGATTAGAGTTGTATATCGTATTGATGGCTCTGGAACTTCAGAGGTTTTTACTTCATACCTTAATGCAGTTGCTCCATCAATCTGGACAAAGCCAGGCAACAAAAACTTTGGTACTGCATTCCCTGGAGACATATCTAGGCAGTATATGAACAGTGCTTCTGGATCACATGGAATTGCAATGGTACAGAGCACTACAAATGGATCTATTGGGTATAACGAAATATCATACGCAAGAGGACTAAAGACAGTATCTGTTGAGAATGAGGCTGGAAGGTTTGTACAGCCAACAGTTAATGCAGCATCTGTATTCCTTGGAGACTTTGTTCCAGATAAAAGCGGAGTGGTTAAAATTAACTATAAGAACCCTAACAAACTATCCTATAACATATCTACATTTACTTATGGAATAGCATACAAAGAAAAGAACTCAAAGAATGATTCAGTTAAAAAGTTCTTTAACTTCATGCTTGATACCTGTGGAAAGAAGGCTGAAGATCTTGGCTACTCGCCAATCAGAAGTTCTATGCTTAAATTCTCGAAGGCAAGAGTAGCAGAAATAAGTTCAAAGTAGCAGTATAATAGAAGTGTCCCACACAGGACCTTAGTGATGGATTAGTTACCCATTGGATAGAGACCGTGGCGCAAGTCAGGTGAATTGCCTGTGTGGGACCTAACATTTGGCGGTATAATAATATCAATGACTGACAAAGAGTTAGACACCTATAATAAGCAGCAGTATAAGAAGATGCTTGCTAAGATAAAAGAGGATTCTGGCTGTGTAGATTGTGGTGTTGGTAACCACATTATCCTAGACTTTGATCACATAAGAGACAAGAAATATAATGTATCCAGAATGATCCATGATGGTTTTTCATGGAGGGCTATCAAGAAAGAGATTGAAAAGTGTGAGGTGGTTTGCGCCAATTGTCACAGGATCAGGACTTACAACAGATTAAACGGCATGGTATAATTATTACATGTTAAAAGAAAGCGACTTTGTCATGGGATCAACCTCTGAGGGAGTTGTACATGGTGTTATAGAGCACATTATGACTGAGGGTGGCATACTTGGTACACCTGGATCAGAATATGCTTTGGTTTCAATGCCACCAGACAACCCAGCAATGTCTGTTAGAATACACAAAGAAGAAAACGGTACATGGAAGCCAACAGCATATAGTATTGGCATGATGTACAAGGATGCAGAAAAAGCAGATATGAATAATCACTCAATGGATTCAGAAATTGCTATGGCAATGTACGACTCATCAATTGGCAAAGCATACGAAGGCTGTGGCTGTCCAATGTGTAAAGAATTAAATGTAACTTGTGAGCAATGCCCACAGTGTCAGGCTGGAGAAATGAAATCAGACTGTTGCGGGAATGTAAATAAGCAAGCACCTTGCTGGGATGGCTATGTACAAAGAGGAATGAAGCCAGGAGCAGATGGAAAGCCAGTTCCTAATTGTATTCCAGTTGCCAAATCAGATAGTTGGATCGACTCTCCATTTAGAATGGTAAAGTAATGCCAAAGAAAAAAGCAGCAGCGTTTAATCCTATTCAGATTAAAGATGGATGGATTGTTAGATTATACAAAGATGGTCGAGTTAAGTCTAAGATCGCACCATATGAAGTAAAACATAAGCCAAAGCCATGAAGGAACTCTTACACTTCACAGCAGATTGGTGTAACCCATGTAAGAGCATGGCTCCAGTCATTGAAAGGTTTATTAACGATAACCCAGAAATAAAATACACAAAGGTTGATGTTGATGTGGAGATTGAGTTAGTCAGAGAGTATAGAATTCAGTCTGTTCCAACATTTATTGCACTTATTGATGGAGAGTATCATAATATGCTTGGCGGAGTTAAGCCAGAGTCTGTTATAAGATCTATATTTGGGTAGTTTTAGTCATACCCAGGACTTTTAAATTAAGGACAATATAGTGTTGCAACACGCTATATGAATGTTTCCCGACACAAATACAGCGACTATATTGTCACATTATAAGTATATCATGTACCCCTGGCAAGAATCGAACTTGCGACGCATGGCTTAGAAGTCCATCGTTCTGTCCACTGAACTACAGAGGTATGGAGCGAGTGACCAGAATCGAACTGGCACAATCAACTTGGAAGGATGATGCACTACCATTATGCAACACTCGCCTTGTACACCAGGTAGGACTTGAACCTACGATAGCCGAATTATGAGTTCGGTGCCTTAACCAACTTGGCTACTGGTGCTAGTCCTTATTTAATTAGTAAGCCAAAGAATGTTCCAAGAAGAAAGCATAAAATCCCAATAGTAGAATGATAGTATGTTTTCATGTGTTGTTTAATAATGTAACGTTTTAGTTCTTTTGATATTTTATTTAATTCGTCATGGTCTACCATGATTATCTCCAGTTCTAATTAGGGACTGAGCGTAATGACCCAAGAATAATTTCTTCTCTGATCCGTTGCTGTTTGCGTTCAAATTTAGAAAGATAGGGCTTAGCCTGTATTCTCTTCTTGTTCTTTTTTGCTCTTTTAATCTTATGCTGAGAGGCTTTGTTGTTAGACTTTTTCATTTTGCACCTTGGTTTTCTGCTACATTGTCACAAGGACAGATGATTGACTCTGGAAGTTCGTGAACCTTGGTTACAATCGTAATCATTGTTTCACATTCAACACACTTATAAATTTTCTTAACTCGTTTGCTCATAAACTAATCATACCATATTGAGATAAAAGTGTCAAGACTTGTTTCCATCCCATGTACCAATCTTAGTAGTGGGAATTCCATGATCTTCCCACAATCTAATCACATTGGGATTATCATCTACTGCATGAACAACATTCCAATGTCTCTTAATCTTAAGTAAGATATCTTTTTTAACTTCGTAGTCTGGTCTGTTGTCATCATCTTTACGCATATACAGTGCATGATGGCCAATGTCATTTTTGGCAAGCCAATAAGAAGTTAGTCCACGCCAAGTTTCTTTTCTTGAGGTAACAATAATTACATGCATCTGATCAAAGAAGGCATGGTTTAACATTTCTACTACCTGTATATTTGGCAGGGCATCGATAGAGGCCTCATGAAAAGCCTCGTAATCCCTATTAGAGCCACGAACATAATGCAGGTAAGGATCTACATTGGCCAGGGTGCCATCTACGTCAAAGATGTACGCAGATGAACTTGGGCTAGTTTTGATCAACATGATATGTCATAATAAGGTAGCATGCTACATAACCTACCAAGAATGCTGGAATTAAAAAGAAAAAACTTATCATTCGAAATCTACCTGCCTTTCATACCATTGAGTCATATAATTATCCAATCCTCTTGCAATTTTTGCTGCTTCTGTACGCATGCCTAAAGCATTTGTTATTGATGATTCAATAGGTATGGCTTCTATAGCCCTTGCAATTTCTTCTCGTAATGTCATATCATCTATACTCATAGTTCAAGTATACCTTAAGTCAAACTGATTGTCAAACGATGTCTGATACTTGATGTGAACTAGGATAATGAGTAATTGATCCGTCAGCAGATACTAAGAATTTCTCAAAGTTCCAACCAATATTAGTAACGTTAGCACTGTCTTTGCAGTACTTATATATCTCGTGTGCATTAGGACCATTAACCTCTACCTTTTGTGATATAGGAAAAGTTATGCCATAAATATTTGTGCAGAATGCTTTGATTTCTTCTGTTGTTCCTGGCTCTTGGTTACCAAACTGATTACATGGAAATCCAATTACAACAATAGAGTCGCTTTGGATCTTTTGTAGGTCTTCATATTGTTTTGTGTATCCACACTGGCTTGCAGTGTTAACTATCAATATGCTTTTACCCTTAAAACTTTCCAGTTTTATTTCATTACCAGAGTTGTCAATAAATGACAAGTCATATATACTCATGATTGCTTTCGCTTTCTATTAGTTGGATAGAACTAGGTTAGGGTTAATGCGTGATCTCTCGCCAGCCATAAGTCTTTCGATATGGTCACGAATAACAGCGTTTTCTTCATTGAAGATGTACTCAGATCTATCTGGACCCATCTTTGCCCAAATTCCTTGTGCTGCAAGATCTTCTTTAAGAGTGCGCTCTACATCCCAGTTTAGAGTTGTAGCAGGGTAGTGCTTAACTACATAGCCATCCTTATCAATTAGATACTTTTCAAAGTTAGCGTTCATCATAGAACCACCATCATGTTGATTTAGGTATCGTGATTCGTAATCTGTCTTTTCAACTATACCGTTTGCAACTTTGTCTTCAGCAAGCAATCTAATCTGCTCAGATATCTCTAAATAAAGTTCATGTCTTTCTCCAAATGGCTGACCGTTTCCGTTAAGCCCTGGACCTTGTCCAAGCCATGGTGCCTCTAATGGAATTTCTGCGGGATTAGAAACAATCATCTCTGAGAATGGGAATGTAACACCATAGACATCTTCTCCGTATAACTTAGAATCCATACCACAAGTAATACCTTTTGACCACTTGCCCTTTGTAATGCTTGGACCACAGAAGTCGTTAGTAGGAATTGCTACAACGGTAAAGTCTTCTCCAGCCATGTCTTCTTGGATCCACTGAATGGACTCCATCTGACCAGCGTTACCACAACCTACGGTTGTGTTGATGAGCAAAACTGCTTTGCCCTTGAATTGTTCTAGGAAGTTTGGAGTGCCTTCGGCAGAGTCCAATTGGATGTCATATATAGATTTCATGTTTATATTATAACACCCTTTTAGCAGTCGTCTGCGGTACTTTCTGGAGCAGACTCAATGTCTATAAATGAGTTTCCATACAGTGTGTGTCTTGAGTTAGGTCCAAGAACTTTATTTACTCTATGCTTGTACTTGTCTCCACCAGGGATTACAGCAAGCATGCCTGCCTTGGGCTTAACTTTAATTGGCAAGTTTCCAAACTCCAGTTCTCCGCCTTCAAAATCATCATTAAGATAAAGACTAAATGATGCATTGATGTTGCTTTCTGCTCCAGGATCTTGATGCCAATACATTGCAAAATCAATATCTTCTGTCTTTACTCCATACTCAATTAAAACATCTGGGTTTACATTTGTTTCAATTTCTTCATCAGTCATATACTTAAATGTTTGTAGTGTTGCGTGTCTTTTGTATGATGGTGGCAAAACAGAATCAAGTCTGTCCCAAACTCCGTCGGGATCAGAAAATACTGGTAAGTTAATAACTTCTGAATCTTTATTTGGAAAAATAATATTACCAGTCTCATCATACTTGGGGACAATGTTTAAAAATTTGTTTAAAATATTTCCATACGGGGATCTCATTGTTGCATACCAACCATTTGGGTCATCTGTTTGAGTTTTAAACCAGTCTAACTCTTCTTTTGTAAGAAAGTCTTCAATGATCCATATTTGCTTATCTTCATCTAAGTATATTTTTTCCATGTCTCTATGATACCATAACTTTATTTTGTGCAGTCTTTCATGTGTCTGGACAGGGATTCATTAGCCATAATGCCCCAGCGTAGGTCCCATTCTTTTTTACAAACGGGACAGATAAGAATCCTACTCATCTTTATCCCAATAGGCTTTGCCAAACTCGTCATAGTCATCCCACCCTGAACCCTCTAAGTCTTTTTTCATTTGTTCTATATCAAGTTCATAGCATGTACCCCACCAGGTATAAGGCTTATTAAGCATGATCCACATTTTTGCGTGGTACTTATGACGAAATCCTAAATCAGAATCCAACTCTTCTTCTAACATTAAAGCCTTAAACAAATGATTACCAGCAAAGCCACCACAGAAGTTACCTATGACTCTTAATGGCCATATTCTAGTCTTCTCTATCTTTGTCATTCTTGCCATCTTTAGGTACCCATACTTTCTTTCCGTTTTTATATACTGGCCAATAGCCAAGGCTACGCCAATCCATTTGAGTTATCTTAGGTTCTTTTGGCATTTGTACACCAGATATGTCCATCGCTCATGGTTTGATGAGTGTTCCAAAAGATAGGATCTTTATGTGATAGACCACATGACGGGCATTCATTTTTTTTCATATACTAAGTATACACCCACCACGCTTGGATGTCAAAACAGATGATATAATAATCTCATGCCAACTACACCACCAAATTATCAAGGTCTCTATAATAATGGAGGCTACTATGCCCTTGGGGACACAGTTCTTACAGATGGAGACCCTTATGGTATCAATGGGTACTATTACATACGAACAGGTAATCCAGGCAACCCAGGGTATCCACCAGGAGACACAGGATCATGGACACTGTACACATTCCCTAAAGGTATTGATGGCGCTGGATCAGTAACTGGTTCTGGCAGTATTGCTTAATACCCACCCAAACATTCATTTCTTGTATGAAACAGTCTAACTTTTGTTAAAATTTTGCGGGTTGGAGCAAACAATTCTTCTTTACAGCATCCACACCTCATATGCCATTCCTTAGCAAAGAAATCATACACAGCACCTTTGGCATTAGCATACTTCTTGGCTACAAAGGTTTGGAAAGGATCTGGGATTTCCATGTTAATCATTGCGTGACCAGACTAAACGAAGGAACTTGTTCCAAGAGTGTTTGTCTAATGATAAGTCTTTCCATCTAGCGTATGACTTAACTCCAACTACACCATATAGGATAGCACCAAGGATAAATCCATACTGCTTTGTAATTAGAGCATAGGCTGTCCACATAAACTCATTAAATATAAACCAGAGCCATCCCCATCGTTTTTTACGACCAATGGTAAACATGGCAGCAGCACCACTCAATACAAGTATGTATGAGGCATAGTCGTTAATCCATTGTTCCATATATTTAGTATACCTTAAAGTAAGGGTTTAGTCAACTTGCTTTTGTTTCCACTTGGTCTTTACCCAAGTGCCTATTTTATTAATGTTAACTTTTTCTCTTAAGACTTCTGCAAAGTCTGTGCTTATCTCAGATCCAAGGTACTCTTCACCTGTTTCTAAGTCAGTCAATTTCCATTTTCCAGGGGCTTTAGTATGAATAATTAAATCAACTGGCTTATCAAAAGATTCAACTTCTGATCCATCTTTAAGTATTCTGTGAGACATTCTATGAACTAAGACTCATAGACAAATGATTAAAGCATACGTCCGCAACCACATAATCAGAGTGATCTACAACAACATCGTAATGTGTGGCTTCCTTTTCACAAAAAAAGCATTTGGACTTATTCATATATTGATTATATCATATTGTGTCTTGACAAAAACTCTTCATATGTCATTTCTTGCCCGTAATAGTCTATTCTTTGGATATTTTGATCAAACTCTGTCTTGTAGGATGAGCCATGCCCAGCCCTCATTGTTTTAGAAACTATATCTGGGTTATTTTTAACCCCATCTGAAAAACACTGATGGATTATCTGTTGATCAGGTTTATTTAAAAAAATACTGTGTGCCTTTATGATACTGTCTACGCAAGAGTTAAGCAATTTTGAATTTTTTACGGCTGCAAAGTTTGCATTGTTTGTGTGTTCATGGTCTTCGGTTTTAGTAGATACAAGGTCAACATGTTCTGGTAAGCCATCTAAAATATAATCCATTGGAACTAAGCAAAATGAGTCCATATCTGCATATACACCACCTTCATTTTTTACAATAAGATATCTCCAAATATCTGCTTGGTGTGGTTTTCTTATTTCTCCATATATTTTATAAAGTTCTGGGCTGGTATCTTTCACATACTTTTCTCTGGTTACTGCGTCATGATATATGTATTCCCATCCTGGGTTAAGATTTATCCATGACATTGATGTTTGTTTAAACCATTTTGGAAGATCTTCGTACTTGTATTGGTGAGTTTGAAAAATTTTTTTAGGTATCACATTTTGATTATACCATTACTTAACAGCACAGGTAAGACATACAAATGGTTCGTCATCTTGTTTTATATATAGTTGATCGCAATTGCTGCAGGCTACCCTGTAGCCCATAAACTTATTATAAGATGATTCTAATTTGTTCATAGGGTTATTTTATCACACAGTTCGGCGAAAAATAGGTTTTAAAGTTCGGCGCAAAATAGAAGTTATAAACCTTCCTATGCCCTAAACGGGCACTATTGGTTACTATCCCTGATTTGCACACTTTCTCAAATTACACAATCCGTGTGTTGGCCTTACATTTTCTAGGGTATCTGAGCCACCTTTTGCAATAGGAACAACATGATCGATATGCAAACCCTGCTCCCAGCCTTTTTTCCCAACTTGGCGGGGTACTGAAAAGTCTATCTCTAATCCACAAATATTACAATTAATCCCATAGGTAGATACAACCTGGGATTCTGTATAGGCTATCGTAATACTATTTTTAAGTCTAGCCCTTCGTGCTCTTTCTGCTTTCCTGTTGGCATGAAGGTTTCTCTCAGGGTTATCTATCTTCCACTGCTTCTTTTGTTCTGCAACCTTTTGTCTATTTGCCTCAACATAGGACCTATTCATCTTAAGGATATGCTCTTTGTTCTTTCTTTTATATTCTTTAATATAAGCCTTACGTTTAGGATCAGTGTTGCGTTGCCTAGCCAACATCCTTTTACGATCAATCGTAGCCTGATATCTTTTTCTACTAAACTCTGCACAAGCAACCAAACACTCAACACATGGTTTAGTCTTATGGTTATGGTGTTTGCGATAGCCAGCATAGGTCCCACAGTTAGAGTACATTAATCATTCATCTCAATCACACCTTTAGTGTCAAGACATAGTTTACATATCTCGAAGAACATAGTGCCAGAGGAATCTATTCTGTAATCGTAATCACATTCGTGTGGTGTGTTTCTCATCTCGTTGAACCTTTTCCAAGGTTCTTTAATGAAGTCTTCTATATCTGTCATAAAACCATTATCTCAGATTTTGCGGGGGATGTCAAGTATAATAGACTAATGACCCTACTATACATCCTATACAGCCCACTATATAAGGCTGTCAAGATAGGCATATCAGATGTCTCAGGTAGAAGGTTTGCAAGCCATAGGACCAAGGGTTGGATATTGATCAAGTATTGGGCATTTTCCGAACGGGATCGGGCAAGAGCCATAGAAACCACAGTACTAAATACACTAAGACAAAAGCATGGGCACTTCCTGGATAAGTCTGATATGCCACAGGGAGGCTATACAGAGACTTTTGATGCATCTAAGATAACTCGTAAGGGTTTGATCCGTATGGTTAATAAGGCTATAAAGGATTTATTATAATTTTTGTATATTGTAAAGGTTTGTT
>OFRA01000377.1_pt1 | contig 11753 bp, 8 predicted proteins | sample 1543001 | NCBI WGS metagenome assembly OFRA01 (sample SAMN07774221, study PRJEB24372) | wastewater metagenome | isolation source: Lake Maggiore Verbania | place: Italy: Verbania | collected 2015-12 | reverse complement strand
CTGGGAATTGCCACCGTGTATCAAGACTTGGCAATGGCGCCTCTGATGTCAGTTTGGCGAAACTTCTTCTTGGGTTCAGAACCACTGCGACGCTTTGGACCAATCAATTTGCTTGACACGAAGTTCGCGCGAGCAACTGCCAAAGAAGAAATGGCGAAACTGGGCATTGATGTTCGCGACATTGATCAGCCCGTAGGCACCCTTTCAGGAGGTGAGCGCCAGAGCGTGGCAATTGCGCGCGCTGTTTACTTCGGTGCACGTGTACTAATTCTTGATGAGCCAACCTCAGCCTTAGGCGTGCGCCAGTCAGATCTTGTGCTTGGCTATGTGAGAGCAGCGGCGGCAAGAGACCTTGGTGTCATTTTGATCACGCACAACCCACAACACGCATTGCCAGTCGGCGATCGTTTCTTGATTTTGAATCGTGGGCAGTCGGTTGGTCAATTTGAAAAAGCAGATCTCTCATTTGAGAGGTTGATCGAGCTGATGTCTGGTCGCGTTCACGCTGCTTAGATAGTTGCGGAACTTAATAAATGCGCGACAATCAGTGGCTTGAGTTAATTGAAACGCGCCTGCACGATCCGATTGCGGCTGCGAAGGCACTCAAAAAGCGCAAAAGACGAAAGCTTTTAACTGACTCGAAACTATTTATAGTCGCAGCCGACCACACAGCGCGGGGGATGCTGGCGGTTGGTGATGACCCGTTTGCAATGGCAAATCGTCGCAAGTTATTAGATGCACTGCTGATCGCCCTTGCTAACCCACGAGTTGACGGCGTTCTTGCAAGCGCTGATGTGATCGACGAACTCGCACTGCTCGGCGCTTTAGATAACAAATTAGTTTTCGGCACAATGAACCGTGGTGGAATAATCGGTGCTTCGTGGGAACTTGACGATCGAATGACGGCTTACACGCCAAAAGATATTTACGATCGCGGATTAGACGGCGGAAAAGTTTTGCTTCGTCTGGCAGATGATGATGCTGGCACGGCGCCGACGATTGAGGCTTGCGCAAAAGTTGTGACACAGATGGCAGATTTACAGCTGCCGATCATGGTTGAGCCTCTGCCGTATACGAATAGTGGTGCTGGGCCAGCAAAGTATGTTGACGACGATGACAAACTATTGCGCGCAGTTTCAATAGCGTCGGGTCTTGGCTCTTCGGCTGCCTACACATGGCTGAAAGTGCCAGCGACTGCGCAAGTGTCGCGAATGATGGCGGCAACGACTTTGCCTGGGTTGATCTTGGGTGGCGCACCAGGCCCTGACCCAGAGGCGACCTTTGCAAATTGGCAAAGCGCAATGGAGGTTTCAAACGTTCGTGGACTTGTGGTGGGTCGAGCATTGTTGTTTCCAAAAAATGGTGATGTAGCTGGCGCGATAGAGCGCGCAGGGCGTATTGTTCGTCCATGAAAACAATTCGCCTAACCACCGCGCAAGCCCTCGTGAAGTTCTTGGTTGCACAGCGCATAGTTATAAATGGTCGCGAAGAAAAATTGTTTCCAGGCGTTATGGCAATATTCGGACACGGAAACGTGACAAGCCTGGGTGTTGCTTTGGATGAAGAGCGAAAAAACATTCGCACCTGGCGAGGACAAAACGAACAAGGCATGGCTCTGGCTGCCGTTGGATTTGCAAAAGCAAAGCGTCGCCAACAAATCATGGTTGCCTCATCATCGATCGGACCCGGCGCACTAAACATGGTCACTGCTGCGGGTGTTGCATACGTTGATCGATTGCCAGTTTTATTTTTGGCTGGCGATACTTTTGTGCACCGGATACCAGACCCTGTCTTGCAGCAGGGTGAAAACTTCGCTGATCCGTCGGTGACAGTGAACGATGCGTTCAAACCCGTTGTTCGTTATTGGGATCGCATTGTCGCCCCAGAACAGTTGTTGCAATCTTTGCCCCATGCAGTCTCGACGATGCTCGACCCTGCAACTTGTGGCCCCGCGTTTATTGGGCTGCCACAAGATGTGCAGGCTGAAAGTTTTGACTTTCCAGAGGCATTTTTCGAACCAGTAGTGCACACAATCTTGCGTCCGCGCGCCGACGCCACTGAATTGTCGCGGGCAATCGAAGTGTTGAAGGCGGCAAAGCGACCGTTGATCATTTGCGGTGGCGGTGTTCACTATTCGTTGGCAGAGAAAGAATTGGCAGACTTTGCGATTTCGCACAATATTCCAGTTGTTGAAACCGTCGCGGGCAAAGCCTCGCTTCTGGTTTCTCATCCGCTTTATGCAGGACCAGTTGGTGTGACGGGGTGTGAGTCGGCGAACAATCTGGCTGCAAAAGCCGATGTTGTTTTGGCGCTTGGCACTCGGTTGCAAGACTTCACCACAGGTTCGTGGACAATCTTCAGTAACGAAGAGACAAGATTCATTGGCGTGAACACTGCGCGCTTTGATGCCGTCAAACATCGATCGTTGCCTGTCGTTGCAGACGTGCGCGAAACGTTGAAAGAATTTAGTGCGCAACTTGCTAACTGGAGGAGCAGTGGTGAGTGGTCAAAACTCGCACAAAGCGAAGTTGCAAAGTATCACGCTTACATTGACGGGTTAGCCAAAAAAGATGCCAAGAAGCAGGCGACGTATGCGCAAGTTGTGGGCGTGGTTGATCGGTCTGCGCAGGCAAATGACTATGCATTAACTGCCGCTGGCGGGTTTCCGGGCGAACTAAATAACGGCTGGCGCGCAAAAAGCCTTGACTCTTTTGATTGCGAATATGGATTCTCGTGCATGGGCTATGAGATCTCTGGAGCGTGGGGTGCAAAAATGGCGATGCCCGAGCGTGAAATTATCTCGTTCGTCGGCGACGGTTCTTACATGATGATGAACAGCGATATTTACAGTTCGGTTTTGTACGGGCACAAATTGATTGTGATCGTCTGCGACAACGGAGGATATGCGGTAATCAATCGACTGCAAGTCAATCAAGGTGGTGTTCCGTTCAATAATCAAATAGCCGACTCGGGTGTGACGAATCTCGTTTATGTTGACTTTGCAAAACATGCCGAGTCAATGGGTGCTATCGCTGAAAATGTTGAGTCAATCGACGGTCTTGAAGCGGCTCTTGTGCGTGCACGAAAGTCAGATCGCACTCACGTGATTGTTTTACAGACGAGCCCGAATGATTGGACCGAGGGCGGCTCATTTTGGGAAGTGGGCGTACCGACAACGAGCCATCGACCAGAAGTCATTAAAGCTGGCGAAACGATGCGCGCAGGCAAAAAACAACAACGACTCGGCTGGTAGGTAAAAATGAGCGAGATATCGAACAACTCTTCAAGTTTGTTCGGCAAAGTACTTTTGCTGAGCGGCGCATCAAGGGGTGTGGGTGAGTGTGTGGCGAGGCTCGCAGTTGAGCGCGGCGCTGCGGGTTTGGCTTTGGTTGGTCGAGATACAAAAACAGGCGAAAAACTAGCAAGCGAACTAACCAGTCTTGGGACGAAGACAATTTTCATCACGGCCGACTTGGCCAAACCAGATGAACCGAGTCGCATTGTCAAGCAAGTCGATAAGACATTTGGTGTCGTACATGGTTTGTTGAATTCTGCCGCTGAGACATCGCGAGGCAGCGTCTGGAATACAACCCCCGAGATGTTCGACTCGATGATGGCAGTAAACGTGCGAGCACCGTTCATGTTGATTCAAGATTGTGCAAAAATTATGAAACGAGAGGGAGTGCCCGGCTCGGTTGTAAATATCGGCAGCGTCACGGGTTATGGCGGCGACGTGAACCTTACGCACTATGCAATCTCAAAAGGTGCCCTGCACAGTTTGACTAGAAACTGTGCGTATTCACTAATGCGCGATCGAATTCGTGTCAATTTACTGAACCCCGGCTGGATGGACACCCCGACAGAAGACGCAACTCAGCGCAAGTGGCACAACGCCCAAGACGGCTGGTTACAAAAAGCAGAGAGCGAGCAACCGCTCGGTCGCTTGATCAAACCCGAAGAACTTGCGCGCACAATTTTATTTTTGCTGTCAGACGAGTCGGGCTTGATGACAGGTGCAGTAATAGACTTTGATCAATCGGTGGTCGGCGCTGGCTCGCCATCGAAACCAAAACTAGGAGAGGTCTGGCCATGAGCAACACCAAAAGTATTGGAATTGGATTGTTGGGTTGTGGGCGCATCGGAGTTATGCATGCCGAGTTGATCGCACAGCGCATTGAAGGCGCGCATCTTGTTGGCGTTTACGACGTGGTTACTGATTCGGCGAAGAAAATCGCGACAAAATTCAATTGCCAACATTTCACCGATCCTGAGTCTCTAATGGCCTCTGGTGATGTCAACGCAATTGCGATCTGCACGTCAACTGATACGCACGTTGAGGTGTTGTTGATGGCATCAAAACATGGCAAGCCGGTGTTTTGCGAAAAGCCGATCTCGCTCTCGTTGCCAGAAACAGATCGTGCGCTGAAGGCCATTAGCGACAGTAAAACGCCGTTGATGTTGGGCTTCAACCGTCGCTATGACCCGAGTCATCGTTCGGTGCGCGACAACGTCGCCAACGGAGCGATCGGCGATGTTCACCTTGCGCGAATCACCAGTCGCGACCCAGGACCACCGCCAGTTGAATATGCCAAAGTTTCCGGTGGCATTTTTATCGATATGACGATTCACGATTTTGACATGGCGCGCTATGTCGTCGGCAGCGAAATCGTCTCGGTTTATGCAACAGGTGCCGTGCGCATCGTGCCAGAGTTCGCCGAGATTGGTGATTTAGACACTGTCGCGTTGATGCTGCAACACGCCAATGGTGCGATAACGATGATTGACAACTCGCGTCAGGCGGTTTATGGCTACGACCAACGAGTCGAAGTGTTCGGGTCAAAAGGTATGACTGCGTCAGAGAATCCTTTAACGACGAGCACGATCAATCGAAATGAAAACGGAACACAGTTAGCCAAAATGCCGTATTTCTTTTTAGATCGCTACATACCTGCATACATCGCCGAGTGGAACGAGTTCATGGGAGTAGCCACGGGCAAAATTAAACCAGTTGTAACTGGTGCCGATGGGCGAGCTTCGCTTGTTGCCGGCTTGGCCGCCTGGAAGTCAGTGCGTGAAGGTCGAGTCGTAAAAACTAGCGAGATTGGCTAGACGCCGTAAGTTTTAAGTCGAGCATCTGCAAACTTCTGTCTTGCAGCGTTGCTCTGCTCAGTTGTTGCGATTGGTTGGGCGGCGATGCGCGATGATGCGCTCCAAGTTGGCCACTTACCTGTCAGTGCGGCTGCAGCTTGTCGGGCTGCACCGAGTGCGACTATTTCTGGTTCGTTAAGTGTGTTGACTTGCTTGCCTGTTAGATCTGCGACAATTTGACAGACGGCGGGCGATTGCGAGCCGCCACCCAACAAAAAGATTCGACCCGAAGTGTTGACGCCACAATTTGTGATTGCAGCCAAACCATCGAGCAATCCACAGACAACGCCTTCAATGGCGGCGCGCGCGACATCATTTCGTTTATGACTCGAATTCAAACCGACCAACATTGCTCGGGCGTTTGGCAAGTTGGGTGTGCGCTCGCCATCAAGGTAAGGCAAAAGCACGAGTTCGTTTGCGCCAGGCGAACTAGCCATGGCGAGTTCACCGAATTGTTTTAAATCACAGTTGAGAATATTTGCAAACGAGTCAAAGACTTTTGTTGCGTTCAATGTGCAGACGAGAGGCAAAAATGCGCCGGTTGCATCGGCGAAACCAGCGACAGCCGCGCTCGGGTCGTTAGTTGGTTTATCGCTAACGGCATATACGGTGCCCGAAGTGCCAAGCGAAATTGCGACGTCGCCAGGTGAGAGGCCGATGCCGAGTGCGCCGGCCATGTTGTCGCCCGTGCCGCATCCGATCACGGCGTTTTGCCATGTGCCTGTTTGTTCAAGTGGGGTAGCGACTCGAGGCAAAGCGTTTGACCAATCGCGTTTGGCGTCGATGATATTTAAAACTTCATCGTCATACTCACCGAGTTTTGGTGACCAGTAACCAGTGCCCGAAGCATCACCGCGATCGGTTGTAATTTCGTTTGAACCACCGCCACGAAGGTGCCACGACAAAAAATCGTGAGGTAGGCAGATGCGAGCAACTTGTGCCCAGTTTTTTGGTTCGACTCGTTTGAGCCACGAGAGTTTTGCCACGGTGAAACTGGCGACGGGCACACTTCCGACATGTTCTGCCCACCAGGCCTCGCCGCGTTGGTCAACACACCATTTTGCGTCAGCAGCAGATTGCGTGTCGTTCCAGAGTTTGGCGTTGCGCACGACTTTGTTTTGTGCGTTGAGTGTGACGAGTCCGTGCTGTTGCCCTGCGACTGAAATTGCGGCAGGTTTCGGTGAACCGGCTTGTTCGAGTGCCGAATTGAACGCCGAAATCCAATCGTTGGGGTTGGTTTCGCTAACTGGCGCAACGCCCGTGCTTGGGTGCGCGGCACGACCCGATGCAACGAGTTCTCCTGAATCTAAGTCGCGGACTTCGACTTTTGTTGACTGCGTCGACGAGTCAACGCCGATCACTAATGGCATTAGTTATCGAACGCCAAGAATCAGTTCTGTCACCAATTGGTCGAGACGTTCGTGAGCGTAACCACGTTCGCCGAGTGCTTTGACATCGAAAGTGCCCGTTCGTAGATTGTGCAAGGCGTCAGCACCCAAACCGTCTGGTGATGTTGGCTCACTCAACTTGTCGAACATTGCTGCTTTGAGTGCAGCCTGAATTTCTTTGTCTTGTTTGAACTCTCGCGACTTCTCGGCCAAAATTAAATAGGTGCGCATGCAACCGCGTGCGAAGTCCCATACGCCTTCGGCGTTTTCGGTGCGATATGCGTGGGCATCAAAGTGCAACATGCCGTCCCACTTCGAATCTTCGAGCAACTTGACGAGATAAAACGCGTCACGAATGCCTTCGCTGCCAAACCTAAAGTCTTGGTCAAATTTGCCGATGCGCTGTGCATTGAGGTCGATATGAAACAACTTGCCGTGCCAGAGAGTCTGTGCAACAGCGTGAGTGAAGTTGAGGCCACTCATTGTTTCGTGGGCGAACTCTGGGTTGAGGCCGACCATTTCTGGCCATTGCAATTCGTTGATGAACGCGATTGCGTGACCAACTGTTGGCAAGAACATGTCACCGCGTGGTTCGTTTGGTTTTGGTTCGAGTGCGAACTTTAAGTCATAGCCACGATCTTTGGCATACGCGCAGCAGATGTTTACTGCTTCGGCGTAGCGGTCGAGTGCAGTGCGAACATCTTTGGCTGCTTCACATTCGAGGCCTTCGCGGCCGCCCCACATGACATAGACCTTCGCGCCAAGTGAAACACCCATGTCGATTGACTCCATGGTCTTTTTAATTGCATAGCGACGCACGACCGGATCATTAGCGGTGAAGGCACCTTCTTTGAACACCGGCTGACCAAAAAGATTTGTGGTCGCCATCGGCACTTTCATGCCGGTTTTATCTAGCGCCTGACGAAAACGCTTAAGTGCGGTCTCGCGCTCTGCGGGTGATGCACCGAACGGCACAAGATCATCATCATGAAAGTTCACACCGTATGCACCGAGATCGGCGAGACGATGAACAGAGTCGACCGGGTCGAGTGCGGGGCGAGTTTCTAATCCGAATGGGTCGCGACCCATATTGCCGACGGTCCAAAGACCAAATGTAAAGCGATGCTCAGGTTTCGGTGTGTAGTTATCAGTCATGTCTGAAAGGATAGTTCTAATTCGCAAGTGCTCTCTATGCGGTTAGAGTAAACAAGCCTTTTACCTTCCGGGGTAGCTCAGTTGGCAGAGCAACGGACTGTTAATCCGTGTGTCGTGGGTTCGACCCCCACCCCCGGAGCAAAACTCAACTTAAGAAGGTTTCAGATGAGTCAGATGAGTCGGTGGATTCGAAATGGTTGAACGCGCCCAGGGGTTGCAGTTTGCTCATCCGCTTGATCCGTTGAGCAAGTCTGAGCTTGAATTCGTTGTCGCTTCTCTGCGTCGAAGCGGGCATCTTGACCATCGACATCTAATTGCGATGGCGCAATTAGATGAACCGAGTAAATCTGCTCTGTTTAGTTTCGAAAGCGGCAAAGATATTGATCGCGCGGCGCGTGTCACGCTTCTTGATTGTTCGACTGGCAAGGTCAGTGAAAGTGTCATTACGACACTTGGCGAATTACGAAGTCACAAAATAATTGAGGGTGCTAAAGCACCGATCTTGAGTGTCGAGTCGCATGCTGCGATTGTGGCAGCCAAGGCAGACCCACGTGTGATCGAAGCTCTGAAGCAACGAGGCATAACCGATCTTGAGACTGTGCGCATGGAGACGTGGCCGATCGGTGCGCAGATCCCAAAATATTTAGATGACGGCCGACGAATTATTTGGACACCGATGTGGCACTGTCCGACGCCGGGTGCAAATTTTTATGCGCACCCGATATCGGGTTTGCATGCGATAGTCGACATCGACTCGGGTGAAGTCGTGGCAGTTGAGAATGATCAATTGATCGAGATACCTCAAACTCCCGGACCATATCGGCAAAGTCAGACTGGCGCGAGTGTCGAACTGAAATCGTTGATGATCCATCAACCTGATGGTGCTTCATTCACCGTTGATGGATTCAAGATTGATTGGGAGCGATGGAGCTTTCGAATTGGGTTCTGTCAGCGCGAAGGCTTAGTAATTCATGATGTCTGGTTTGCTGACGGCGGTAAGAAGCGCAAAATTGCCCACCGAATGTCGATTGCCGAATTGGTGATTCCTTATGGTGACCCGAGCCAAGGGGCGTATCGCAAAAACGCTTTCGATACCGGCGAGTTTGGTTTGGGCAACTACACGAATTCATTGACGCTCGGCTGCGACTGTTTGGGTGAGATTACATATTTAGATGTCGCCGTCACCGGACCAGACGGCACGGTACGCGAAATTAAAAATGCGATCTGTATGCACGAGGAAGATTTCGGAATCTTGTGGAAGCACGTCGATATTGACGGCAACGTTGAGGTTCGTCGTGGTCGCAGGTTTGTGGCTTCGTCAATTGTGACGGTCAACAATTATGAATACGGATATTTTTGGTATTTCTACCAAGACGGCTCAATCGAATTTGAGGCAAAACTGACCGGCATTGTTTTGACTTTGGCAGACAAGCCTGGTGTCGAGCATCCTTCGGCAACCGAACTTGAACCAGGATTATGGGCGCCGTACCACCAACACATTTTGTGCGCACGACTAGATCTCGATATTGACGGTGACACAACTGGCGCAAAAAACAGTGTTGTCGAAATTGATTCGTTCGCCCATGAGATGGGGCCAAAAAATGTCTACGGCGGCGCATATGAGACGAGCGAAAAAGTTTTGCAGCGCGAGGGTGAAGCGCGGCGGATAGTTGATCCATTGAAGAGTCGGTTCTGGAAAGTCATTAATCCTGAACGCAAAAATCACATGGGTCATTCGGTTGGCTACAAACTTGTGCCGGGGCATACGACTTATCCGTTGGCGTTACCAGAATCAACAATTGGCAAACGTGCGGGTTTTATGTATCACCACTTGTGGGTTACGAAAAATGAAATTAGCGAGCGTTACCCAGCGGGGGACTACCCGTATCAACATGCGGGCGGAGCGGGGTTGCCCGAGTGGACGGCAGCTAACCGTGAAATCGAAAATACCGATGTTGTGTTGTGGCACGTATTTGGAACGAACCACATTCCGCGAACTGAAGACTGGCCAGTGATGCCTGTCGAGCGAACGGGTTTTCATTTGAAGCCGAGCGGATTTTTCGCGCGTAGCCCGGGCATCGATGTTGCCCCCGCTCCCGCCCAAAAACCTTGCCACTAGTTCTCCAAGAGTGGAGTGAGTGAAATAATTATTCTGTGGCGGAGATGACGCCGAGGCACATTTCGTCAGAAGAGCCCTCGCCCCAAGTGATGTATCTTGGCGGCAAATTCTTTAGCTCTGGAAGCTTCTGGCGAAGGGTCGGATCAAAAGAGCAGGTAACTCGAATCGTGTCGCCAGCTTTAACTTTCACCGGAGTTTTGAGAACAGTGCCTGACTGATCGTCAAAGTTGTAATTTTTCACATCAAGAATTGTTTTTTCTGAGGCGGTACCCGGGTTCAGAGTTAGCGACAACGTGCGCCCCAAAAGATGCATGTGGGCAGCCGCCGCAATGATTGTGAAATTTGAAGTTATGACTTTGTCACAACGTGAACTCAGCGAAGGCACTGGCTTGAATGGATCTTGACCACAAAGAATGTTGATTCCCGCAGATTCGAACGCACTCATTTTGCTGGTTCGCGAAGCGAGATCGATGAGCGCTTGTTTGCGATCGCAAAGCGGGCCCGTTACACCAGCGGGACATGGAAGTTCAACTGGCGCCGGAAAGAGCTCGACATGAAGTTGTTTTACTTTTGCACCTTTTGCGGGGATTGTCTCCATGACAATTTTTGATTGATCGGTTTGAATTTTTCCGCCGTTGGCAGCCAACAAGTTGTAGTGAACTTGCAAAACAAATTGCTCGCCTTTTTTAAACGGCGTGCCGTAACCAACGGGCGAGACATCGATGCCACGGCCCGGCGCCCACGAACTAAGCCAAGGTGTCGAAACAAAAGACGACAACATGCCGCCGAGCCCCGAACCACCAAAGCACGGCCAGCCCTTGCCGTTTTTATCTTGAGTGACTGCCTGAGGCAAGTCGGCGTCGGTTACGCGAAAGATAATGGCGTGATGAACAAAGTTCTTGCGTTGTGGGATGAACTGAATTGTTCGAATGATCGAGTCTTCAGTGACTTTGGGGTCGAGCAAGAAACATCGATAATCATCTGTGCCATTTTTAGGAGCGGTTGGTAGGTGGGCCTTTTTCATTGTCACTGTGTACTTTTTTGTCTTTGGCTCTTTTGATGAGCCATTTACCGACTGAGGGGAGAGAGAAATAAGTAACACCGCGACGAGGAGCGTGCTTTTAATGCGCATGCGTCAAAGATTACCAACAAAAATAAATGGAGTCGTGTGACATTTCCCCTAAGTTAATGAGGTGAAATTTAAAATATTCTCGAGTTTTGTAATCTCGTTGATTTTTGCATCGCCTCTGGCGCTTTTGCCGGGCGCTGTTGGCGCAAGTGCCGAAACCTCAGAAATTATTGAAACTTCGCCCGGAGTTTCGATTGATACGTCTAAATACTTGCCAAAGAAACTGCCAGCGCCAGCAATTCTGATTGCTCACGGATTTGGTGGAAGCAAAGATTCGGTTGCAGCAGAAGCAAAATTTTTCGCCTCCAAAGGTTTCGTTGTCTTGACCTGGACTGCTCGTGGATTCGGCGAGTCAACTGGGCAGATAGAAATGAACTCGATTGATGCCGAGGTTGCTGATACGCGAGCGTTGATCTCTTATCTTGCCCTCAGTAAAGACGTGTTGCTTGACGCGCAGGGCGACCCACGCGTCGGCATTATGGGCAGCTCTTATGGCGGAGCCAACGCACTTTTAACTGCGAGTCAAGACCCCCGCATCGACGCGGTGATTGCAGACATCACATGGAGCGATCTGCAACAAGATCTCTTTCCACAATCGGTAGAGCGCTCAAGAGTTTCTGGTCCGTTCAAAAAAGTTTGGGCCGGCACATTTTTTTCTGCAGTTTCGTTGCAGAGCGCATATCTCGGTGAGTGCGGTTCGTTCTCGCAGCGCTGGTGTGACGCCTACGAAAATGCTGTTCTGCAAGGCGAGCCAAGTCAGGCTGAAAAAGATTTGCTTGCTTCTGTTTCTCCGATCAACTACGCATCAACAATT
>OFRA01000376.1_pt1 | contig 11758 bp, 13 predicted proteins | sample 1543001 | NCBI WGS metagenome assembly OFRA01 (sample SAMN07774221, study PRJEB24372) | wastewater metagenome | isolation source: Lake Maggiore Verbania | place: Italy: Verbania | collected 2015-12 | reverse complement strand
TGCTCCTATGTTTTATAGATCTTGGTGTTCGACGCGGGTTACTTCTGGACCTAGAAAACGTCGAGCTAAGCTTTCAAAAGCTTTGGCATCGCCAGTTGCTAAGAATTTGTGTGTTGGTGCACCACCACGTGCATCGCGAAGTAAATTGTTTTCAACTAATGTGCGATAAAGATCTTTTGCCGTTTCTTCAGCACTTGAAACTAATGTGACGCCTTCGCCCATAACGTATGAGATAACACCTGTTAATAGTGGATAGTGCGTGCAGCCCAAAACTAATGTGTCTACTTTTGCTTCCATAACAGGAGCTAAGTAATCACGGGCAATTTTAGTAATTTCAGGGCCTGAAGTTTCACCGCGTTCAACGAATTCCACAAAGAGGGGGCAAGGAATAGAAGTAATCTGTAATTGAGGCGCAGCAGCAAAAGCATCTAGGTAGGCCTTGGAATCAACTGTGGCACGAGTTCCAATAACTCCGATATGACCGCTTCGAGTAGCAGCTACTGCACGTCTGACTGCAGGTTGAATTACTTCAATGACTGGAACTTTGTATCGCTCACGAGCATCACGAAGCATTGCAGCACTAGCTGTGTTACATGCAATCACAATTGCTTTAACGCCTTGCTCTACTAAGAAATCCAAAGTTTCTAATGCAAACTCACGAACTTCAGCCAATGGGCGTGGACCATACGGACCTCGCGCTGTATCGCCGATATAGATTGTTGATTCATTAGGAAGTTGATCCAGAATTGCTCTGGCAACGGTAAGCCCACCTACTCCTGAATCAAAGATTCCAATGGGTGCATTACTCACAGGCCAAGCCTACCGTGAGCGTGATGTGAAAACTAAATAGCTTCATCCATAAGCGCAACAATTAAGGATTCTTGCAGCCAACCTAACCAACTATAAACAGCGTAGACCCCGCGCATTGGATCATCTGGTGCCAAGAGTTCTAATTCTTCATGGCTATTTTGTTCAACTTTTAAGCGAACGCCAAGTGCCAAACGAATATCGTTCATAGCACCTAACCAATCGTTAGCACCATCATGATCAACTTCAATAATTCCATCTATGGCACTCTTTAATGTGATTCGCATGGACATTGAGTGCTCATACTTTTTTGCTCTTAGCGTGGATTCGGTATACCGGCGAAACTCTGCAGCTTCGACTTGATCTGCATAAGCATTAGGTAATAATCGAAGCAATACTTCATCCTCTGGCGGTGAATCATGAGTTGTTATTCCAACCATTGCAGCAAGTGGGTCATCCACATGGCTATCTGTTCGCTCACCTAATAGTTCAATAATTTGTTCTACTAAATTAATGAGAACTTCACGCTCAGATTCAGAAAACTCGACAACAAAGGCATTCTCTCCATGGCGGTGAAATCCATGTTGTTCATCTGAATCGTGATCTGTCATATGGCTTGATCACCTCGTTGCAATGTCGCCCACAGTCCATACTCATGTAACCGGGCAACATCATGTTCCATTTCTTCTCGACTGCCAGTTGAAACAACTGCTTTACCCTCAGTGTGAACTTTCATCATGAGCTCATGAGCTTTTTCACGGGGATAGCCAAAGAGTTGCATCAATACATATGTTACATAAGTCATGAGATTAACTGGATCATCCCAAACAATTGTCACCCAGGGTTTTTCGCCACTAAATATCTCTTTTATTGCTTCATCTATTTTTTCATCAACCTTAGCCATGACTAGCGAACTACCACTGTGAATTCTGGAGTTAGAACCTGTTCATCTTTGGTAGTGATTTGGACTCGCAATTTTGTAACTCCTCTCTTAACCTCAATGATACTAATTTGAAATTCTCCACTAGTTCCAGTAGTTGTAGCAGTGCCTATATTTTGCCACTTACCTGAAATATATTTCTGAAGCACTACTACTTGTCCCGCCAAAACTGGCAAAAGTGTTCCCTTGATAGTTAACTCCCTGCCGGACTTAACTGTGGTTGGACGATCTAGAATTATTCGAGAAAGTAGGACAACTTTTCCTTCATTACTCAATGACTCTGCTCGTTCCCACGTGCCTTGAGTAGTGAATCTGAATGAAGCACTGGCTCCAATAGTTATAGGGATACTTACTGTTCCATCCATTGCGCTAGTGAGTTCGGCAATAGGAGTCCATGTATTTTCATTCACTCGTTTAATTTCAAGGCCCACTGGTAATCCTGCAACAGGTGATTTGTCTTTAAGTGTAAGAGCTCCTCGCAAGGTGAATACTCCCCCATAAAACGTGCCCTTACTGTTTACTTGTTCAATAGTGAGTGTGCTCAAAACAGTATCAGGGGCAATTGCTAGCGCAACATTTCGCATAGCTGTAGTTGCTGCCAGATCTTCCATTCCAAGTGTCCATAGTGCAGCACCACCTAAACGATATTTAGCCACAAGGTTCATGCGCTCTAGATAACTACGATCATTTTGATACCAAACGGTGCGATTGACTGTGCAGGCTGTTGCTGCACCTTTAGCCGTTAATCCATTAAATGTTTGTTGGTAAGAATAAGTAGCCTCACTGCTTTTCACATCAAAAGTTGGAACTGCTAAATCAATCGCTGCTTTTGCAGTTGCATAATTCATTCTAAATGTTGCAGCTTTTGCTCCAACTTTTAACCCCGGTGGAGCCGTGGCTGGGCATGTTCCAACAACACTCGTTATCCAATCTCGACCATAACCAGGAAGGCCAATGAAAACTTTTGATGCAGGCATAATTGAAATTGCATACTGAAGGGTTTTTTCAGTCCAACTAATAGGGCCAATAGGACCAGCTTTAGCAACGGAATAGTCGTAGGTCATGATTCGTAAGCGATCAATACTTGAAGCAATCTCTGCCCATGAATAAACGTAATAGCCCTTTTGTTTTTCTGCTGGATTAAAAGCATATGGTGCAGATATAGAAAGTAGTTTCTGCTGAGCACGCAAAGCCACGCTTAGTTCTTTTACAAATAAAACCCAGTTAGGGGCGGTTTTTGGCCATGTTATATTTCCATCCACAAATGCAAAGCCTTCAAAATCTAAGTCAATTCCATCAAATGAATACTTGTTCACTAAATCCACAATTGATTTGACAATAGTTGTCCGAACTTCAGGCTTAGCTAGATAGCCAGATAAGACTAATTTATCGGTGCCGTCGGTAATAGTTGGAATTAATTTTAATCCACTCTTGCGCATTAAACAGATTGTGTCGGCGATTGGCCATGATGGATTGGCTGTTGAATAGTCATCTCTGATCAAGGTAGGGCTTTTTAATGTGTACCAGAAAGGCATTACTTCTTTCATTAAATCTTTATTTGTGAACAAATATGAAGAATTAAGGAGTGCATTGTCTTCAGCCGAATATTCGTTAGCTTCACAAGTAATGGGTGAATTGGTAGCTGGTGTTGGAAGTGCCGGTAGTTTCTTAATAAATGGTATTACTGTTTTTACCGAGTAATAAGGAATCCAGCCAGAAACTATTTTGCGGGGTTGATTTTCCGCTGCTATTGCATGTGGAGTTAATGAAATTATCATTAGTAAAGCAAGAGCAATATATGAACTACGCCTCATCTTCACTTATCTTCTGGTTCGGGCTTTAACCCTGCATAAATCTCTTTGCATGTTGGGCAGATTGGATATTTCTCTGGATCGCGAGAAGGAATCCACTTCTTGCCACACAGAGCTCTGACAGCTTTTCCAGTCACGGCAGATTCTGTGATCTTTTCCTTCTTCACATAATGCGAAAATCGATCATGGCCACCATCATCTTCTTCAAGGTCGGGTCTAGTTAAGAGATCGGTATCAGAATCCGTCTCAATTCCACGCTTTCCAAAGAGGCCCATGAGGTTGATAAGAATACCTTTGGCGATGGCAAAACTACCTAGTAGAATTCACAAATGAAGGACTTACTGCGCACACAAGATCTCAGCCGCGATGATGTTGAGCTTTTGCTGGAAACCGCTGCGGCATTTGCCGAGAATCCGCTTCGCTCTAAAAGCGCTTTAGCTAATAAGAGCGTTGCTATCTATATGACAAAGCCTTCAACCCGTACTCGACTTTCCTCTGAAACAGCAGTCGCCCACTTAGGTGGCACTCCAATCTTTATTCGCGGCGATGAATTGCAATTGGGCCGAGGGGAAACAATCGCGGACACAGCAAAAATTATTAGCGGTTATTGCAGTGCGCTCATCATTCGCACCTTTGCTCAGGCAGATGTTGATGAATTAGGAGCACATGCATCCATCCCTGTTATTAACGCCTTAACTGACGATGATCACCCAACCCAGTTACTTGCCGATTGGCTAACTATTCGCGAAAACTTTGGAAAAGATATTGCGGGTCGCAAATTTGTTTATCTTGGTGATGGAAACAACATGTCACATGCTTGGTTGATTATGGGTGCAATCATGGGTGCGCATGTTGTTGCTGCCACACCAAGCGGTAAATGGGCACCTAATCCAAAAGTTGTTGAGATTGCAAAAAATATTGCAGCTAAAAATGGTGGAAAAGTTGAAGTAAGTCATGATCCAGAAGATGCATCTAAAGATGCATCGGTGTTATATGCCGATGTGTGGATGTCGATGGGAGATTCTGAAAGTGAACGCAAGGAGAAAACGTTGGCACTGGCACCCTTTGCGGTAACAGAGAATTTATTCTCACTCACCAAAAAGGATTCAATATTCATGCATTGTTTACCTGCGCATCGAGGTGAAGAGGTTGAGGCATCTGTAATCGATGGTCCACGTTCTGTAATTTGGCGTGAGGCATATCATCGCCGCACAACGATTCAATCGCTGCTTTTCCACCTCACTCAGGGTGACTTGAAAGGCAACTAGCACTAGCATTCTGCCCATGCGTGTAGTCGTCCCGAAAGAGATCAAAGATGGTGAGAAGCGCGTGGCGCTTGTCCCTGATGTCGTCAACAAATTAACTCGACTTGGTTTTGATGTTGTCATCGAATCCGGAGCTGGAACCCATTCTCAGGCGCTAGATGTTGAATTCAAAGCCGCCGGTGCAACGATTTCCGATAGTGAAGTGCTGAGCACCGCTGATGCAGTTCTTTCAGTTCAACCGCTAACACCAGCCCAGATGAGTAAGTTGAAAAAGGGTGCAATCACCATTTCATTCCTGTCTCCAGTAACTGCAGTTGATTCAATAGATGCTGCAGCATCTGCTGGGGTTACAGCGTTTTCACTTGAACTAGTTCCACGTATTTCACGCGCACAATCAATGGACGCACTTACTTCTCAAGCATTATGTGCCGGATATCGGGCAGTTCTTGTTGGCGCAGAACTATCACCAAGATTTTTCCCATTGCTTATGACAGCAGCAGGAACAGTTACACCTGCACAAGTACTTGTCCTTGGTGCAGGTGTTGCAGGACTACAAGCAATTGCAACTGCCCGCCGACTTGGCGCAGTTGTTTCTGCTTACGATGTTCGCCCAGCATCTGCTGATGAAGTTCGATCAATGGGTGCAACATTTGTTGAGTTAGAACTTGAATCATTAGAAGGCGCTGGTGGTTATGCACGTGAGATGACTGAAGACCGTGCGGCTAAGCAACGTGAACTTCTAACTCCTTACATTGCTAAATCGCACATTGTTATTACAACCGCTGCAGTACCTGGTCGCCAAGCACCTCGCTTAATGACTCAAGCAATGGTTGATTCAATGGGCCCAGGCACAGTCATCGTTGACTTAGCTGCCGAAACCGGTGGAAACGTTGAAGGATCTAAACCTGGAGAGATTGTCGTAACATCAGGTGGCGTAAAGATCTGGGGCGGCAAAGATGTTCCTAGCCAACTCCCATTCCACGCTTCATTCCTTTATTCGCGCAACGTAGTCAATCTCTTAACACTTATGACAACGGCTGCAAAAGAGGGTGAAGCCGTTGCATTTAACCTTAATTTTGAGGATGAAATTATTGACGGCTCTGCGCTAACACACGCTGGATCACGAAGAGGAGGCAAGTAAATGGAACCGATGGCAATTGTTTCAATCTTTGTATTAGCTGTCTTCGTGGGTTTTGAGGTTGTTTCTAAAGTTTCTTCAACTCTTCACACACCACTGATGTCAGGCGCTAACGCTATTCATGGAGTTATCTTGGTGGGCGCAATTATTGTTGCCGATCACAGTTCAACCAACCTTGAACTAGGTCTGTCAGTGGTAGCAATTATTTTGGCAACTATCAATATGGTGGGTGGATTCGTTGTTACCGATCGAATGCTTGAAATGTTCAAAGGAAAGAAAAAATGAGCCGCACGCTATATGACCTCATAGGTCTAGCCGCCGGTGTGGCATTTATTCTGGCGCTCAAAGGCTTATCTCATCCAAAGACTGCACGTCGCGGAAACCTAATCGGAGCTTTTGGTGCAACTTTGGCAACGCTCGTTGTCTTCTTCTATGCCAACCCTGGATCATCACTTCCACTGAATAATTTAGGTTGGATTCTCGGTGCGATGCTAGTTGGTCTAGCTGTTGGTGTTCCAGCTGCCCGGAAAGTCCAAATGACACAGATGCCACAGCTTGTGGCTTTATTTAATGGTGTAGGTGGTGGCGCAGCTGCTTTGGTAGCAATCGTTGAATACCTGCACTTAGGCGCAGAAGCAACTACAGCTGAAGTTATCTTCACAGTCTTCACAGTCATCGTCGGCTGTGTTTCATTCAGTGGTTCAATCATTACTTTCTTAAAGCTTCAAGAATTGATGACTACTCGCCCAGTTATTTTCCCAGCAGGTCGATTCATCATTGCAGCAACGCTGGCTAGCGTAATTGGTGTTGGTGGCTGGGTTGTAATAGCCCTTGGAACCACGCCACTACTGGTTCTAGCTGCACTATCGCTGCTTTTCGGTGTTCTCTTCGTACTCCCAGTGGGTGGCGCAGATGTTCCTATTGTTATCTCACTATTGAACGCGTTTACTGGTTTAACTGTGGCTGCAAGTGGTTATGTTTTAGATTCAGTTCTACTCATCATTGCAGGAACTTTGGTGGGAGCATCAGGAACAATCCTGACGCGCTTGATGGCAGAAGCAATGGGACGATCTTTATTTGGAACTCTCTTCGGTGCATTTACAGCAAAGCCACAAGAAGCAACTGGCACAGGGGAAGAACGCCCAGTGCGTTCAGGCTCACCTGACGACGTTGCGATCTTGCTTAACTATGCACGTCGTGTAGTTATCGTTCCAGGATTTGGTTTAGCTGTTGCACAAGCTCAGCACACCGTTCGTGAACTTGCAGACATGATGATCGCTAAGGGAATTGATGTTGCATATGGAATTCACCCAGTAGCTGGTCGTATGCCTGGACATATGAACGTCTTGCTTGCAGAAGCAAATGTTCCATACGAGCAACTTGCTGAGATGGATGAAGTGAATCCAACATTTGGTCAGACCGATGTGGCAATTGTTATTGGTGCAAACGATGTTGTTAACCCAGCTGCACAAACTTCTCCAGGCTGCCCAATTTATGGAATGCCTATCTTGGAGGTTAATCAGGCAGCAAACATCATCTTCTTAAAGCGTTCAATGCGTCCTGGCTTTGCCGGAATTGAAAATGAACTCCTTTATGATCCAAAGACCATGCTCTTATTCGGTGATGCTAAAGCCTCACTCACTAAAGTCGTGTCAGCACTTAAAGCTCTCTAACTCCAAGTTGCTAGTGGTTGAATGTTCAACTAACCTTGGCTTTAACAAAGGAGAGTTGAGATGCCTGCTGTAAGCGTTGCCGATATAACTGTTTTGCCACGCATAAAGCAAGGACAGAATGCGCGTGCTCGCACAGTAAAGAGCATCACAACTGCCCCTCAAGGTTTTGAAGGAGAAGGTTTTCCTGTTCGCCGTGCATTTGCCGGTGTTGATTTGTCCGAGCTTGATCCATTTATTCACTTAGATCAAATGGGTGAAGTGGAATATGCACCTGGTGAGCCAAAGGGAACTCCTTGGCATCCACACCGTGGTTTTGAAACCGTTACATACATTATTGATGGAATTTTCGATCATAAAGATAACAACGGTGGCGGTGGAACGATTTCTGATGGTGACACGCAATGGATGACAGCCGGTGCTGGAATTCTTCACATCGAAACTCCCCCAGAAAGTTTAGTAATGAGTGGCGGCTTATTCCATGGTTTTCAACTCTGGGTAAATCTTCCTGCAGCTAAGAAATGGTCACCACCTGCTTATCAAGATGTTCGCGCAAAAGATGTTGCACTGCTCTCTTCTAGCGATGGTGGATCTCTGATTCGGGTAATTGCTGGTGAAGTAGATGGGCATGCAGGTCCAGGAACAACCCAAACACCTATCACTTTGATTCACGCAACTATTGCAGCAGGTGCTGAGCTGCGTTTGCCATGGCGACGTGATTACAACGCGCTTGTATACACAATGGCTGGGCATGGTTTTGTTGGCGATGAAGAACGCCCAGTTCACACCGGTCAATTAACTGTTTTTGGTGATGGCGACACAATTGTTGTTCGTGCAGCTAATAATCAAGAATCACGCTCTCCAGAGATGGAACTTTTCATCTTAGGTGGTGCGCCAATTAAAGAGCCTGTTGCTTGGATGGGACCGTTCGTGATGAATACAAAGCGTGAAGTCCTACAGGCATTTGAAGATTTCCAAAAAGGCTTACTGGGATCAATTCCAGCTATCTATAAAGAAGATGCAACTAAGCCCTTGAACCGAAGCGGTGCTGGAACAAAACTAGGCGCAGATTCAAAGCCAGAGGATGTTTTAGATGTGCACGGTGCACCAAGGGATCTGACGCAGGGTTGATAGATAAGCCCCACCTGTCATACTTCACAAATGATTTGGTGGCCAACAGAAGTTCCGACGCTTTCACAGGGTCTGATTACATTGCGAGCACCCCAAGAATCTGATATCCCAGCCTTATTTGAAGGTGCTCAAGATCCACTGATTCCGATCTTTACACGCATTCCCTCTAACTACTCAATGGCCAATGCCGAGTTTTATGTTCGCGAGAGATCTCCTAACGCTTTTGCAAATCAAACAGAGCTGCAGTTAGCACTTGAATATGGCAATGGCGTGGATGCTCAATTTGCTGGAGCTTTTTCTTTTCACAGCATGGACCTACGTGAGCACGTTGCAGAAATAGGTTATTGGCTTTGCGCACCGATGCGCGGTAAGGGCATAGGGGCAACTGCAACAAAGTTATTGACTCACTTTGGCTTTGAGAGCATCGGCTTTGAGCGTATTGAAGCCGTTGTGAATGTTGAAAATATCCCTTCTCGTATGCTCCTGGAGAAATCTGGGTATACCCTAGAAGGCATCATGCGGAAGAAATCTCGCAAGGAAGATGGAACACAGTTAGATATGGCGCTTTATGCAGTGACACGTGAGGATTGGCAAGGAGTATAAATGGAAGGTCTGGCAGTAATAGTCATGATTCTCTTTATCCTTGCAATTTTCTGTGGGCCAATAGGTATAGCTCTGGCCAGAATCAAAACCAAAACATTTATTACATTATTAATTAAGCGAATTTTTCATGGAGTCTTTGTTGCTCTAGGAACAGTGGTTGGCGTTCAATGGCTACTGATTCCAGGGCTTCCAATAGCACCACGATTCATTGGTTTGACTGCTCTTTTCACATGCTACATCGCAGTTAGAAATGAATACTTCCCTAACTTTAAAGTTTTACAACGCCTAGGAATGAAACCAAGAAATAAACCAGCACACGGCCCAGTACTAAAATGGCGCTTGGGTGGCCGCAGTGATGGAAAAGATGGACATGGCCCAGAGGGCCAGCATTAATAAATAAAAATGGTGGAGGTGCCGGGAATCGAACCCGGGTCCTTCGGTGCAAAAACAGGGCTTCTACGGGCGTAGTGTGATTATCGCTTTCTCAGTCCCGAAGTTTCTCCACACGACTCTTCGACGAACTCAGTTGCAAAACTGTTCTCCATCGTTGTTTGCAACACCAACGAAGTGAAAAGCCCTCTAGCGACGCTAGGTTCCAGGTCGAGAGCGGCACCTGGGCTAACGGCTTCGAAATGCTTATGCAGCGAGTTCGAAAGCTTGCTGATTAGTGTCAGCAGTTATTTTTTGCACGGATTATTGGTTTACGAGATCATTCCGGCTTCCTCGGCCCGCTTCCCCTGCCTCAACATCCAAAGTCGAGACCGTTCACCCCCAAGTTTAAAACTTGAAAGAAAAGAAACGTATATCTTTCATCGCTATGTAATTGTCAAAGTAATTCTCATTACTTACCGTCGCTAAATCGCACCCAAAAATTGGGCGAACTAGGCGGCGGTGGACTAAGTGTAAGACATAAAACGGGCAAGCCATAATCGAGGAAAAACTAGTCTTCGTAACGCTTAGATGCGCGCCCGCTCTTTCCTGATGAACCTCTAGAAACTACGCGTGCAACTTCACGATCTGCCTCACGAGCCTTAAGGGCTTCGCGCTTATCGTGGGCTTTTTTACCTCGCGCAACTGCAATTTCAATCTTTGCTTTTCCATCTTTGAAATAAAGTGAGAGCGGAACCAACGTAGTGCCCGAATCCTTAAGCTTTCCAATCAACTTATTGAGTTCGTTTTTGTGAACAAGAAGTTTGCGATCACGACGCGGGGTGTGATTGGTCCATGTGCCCTCGGTGTATTCAGGGATATGAACACCACTGAGCCAGAGTTCACCATCATTGATCATGGCAAATCCATCGATGAGCGATGCTCGACCGAGTCGTAGTGATTTAACTTCTGTGCCTGTTAAAACCATTCCACATTCAAAAACATCCTCGATCGAATAATCGTGGCGTGCCTTCTTATTTTGGGCAATGACTTTGCGGCCAATTTCTTTAACCATAACCGCATCACCGCCCTTTCCTATTTGTTTGCGTCAAAGGATTACAGGGGCAATTCTCTCACTAGATGCGAAAGCTTTAGACCTTTAAGTAGCGGCGTAGCGTGACTACTGATGCAACGGTTGAAACAAATAGGCCCGTTGCCAGCAAATACGCTGAAGCGACCCACACTTCTCCCCAACCAAAGAAATTGGTAAAGGACAAAAGTGGGGCGACTTTGGAATCTATAACGCTCTTTAGACCTGCGAGTAATCCGGTTGCAAGTCCCCAACCCACAATTGCCGAGATTATTCCTTCAAGCAGGAACGGCAGTTGGATTGACCACGAGGATGCACCAACAAGTTTCATCACACCAGTTTCACGCCGGCGGTTAAATGCTGCAATTCGCAGAGTATTACTAATCAACAATGCAGCTGTTAGTACTGAAGCCAGACCGACAAGTAGCGCACCATTTCTTAATACTCCCAATAACTTAAAGAACTTATCCAAAATACTTCGTTGATCTTGGACTACGTCCACCCCGGGGCGACCCGAGAATGCGCTAACAATGACTGCAAACTGTGTTGGATCTTTTAATTTCACTCTAAATGACTCAGGTAGTTGATCTGCAGTCACATTCGCTGCAATTGCTGAATCCTTGAAGCGCTCCTGGAAACGATTAAATGCCTCTGATTGAGATTCATAAAAGACGCTGTCTACTGCCGGCATGGACTGAATATCTTGCTGAATTTGTAGTCGTTGTTCAGAAGTGACTACGCCACCAGCGCATGATGGAGATTCAGAGAGTGAACCACACAAGAAAACCGATACTTCAATCTTGTCATACCAATAATCCTTCATTGCACCGACTTGTGCATTTGAAAGCAAACCAATTCCAAGCAATGAGAGTGAGATAGCTGTCGTAACAATGACGGCAAAAGTCATTGTCATGTTTCGACGAAGGCCGATACC
>OFRA01000373.1_pt1 | contig 11821 bp, 9 predicted proteins | sample 1543001 | NCBI WGS metagenome assembly OFRA01 (sample SAMN07774221, study PRJEB24372) | wastewater metagenome | isolation source: Lake Maggiore Verbania | place: Italy: Verbania | collected 2015-12 | reverse complement strand
AGAGCTATTTGACTCTATATACAAGAAGCCTTCTGTAAGATGGCAGGATGTATTGCAGAGATTCTGCAAGTCCTCTAGACCTGCTGAGAAGGATAGGACAATTGTTAAGCCTAAGAGAAACTATGCTGATCTAGGTAGTTCCTTTAGGACTAGCCAGTTCCCAGGTAAGAAGAAAAATCCTCAGTACAATATTGTGTTTGCCGTAGACACTTCTGGCTCTGTGTGTAACGAGGACATTCAGCTTATAATGGCTGAGCTAGATGAGCTTGCCAAGGATAAGACAGTAACTGTAACAGTTATTGAGGCGGACACTCAAGTACATAAGGTGTACAATCTAGCAGACACTAAGGTAGGGGATAGGAATGTGTCTGGTAGAGGGGGTACAGATTTTAACGAGCGCCATGCCCACCGGGGAGGAGATGGATAAATAATCTTTATGGTCCTCAGAGAGTTCTTCAGGCAAGACGAGTTGATAGGTTTTTTTCTCATTGGTGTCTAGATCGATGACGGTGAGCTCAGAGCCGTAGGCGGCTTTATCTTTCGGAAGACGACTCGTGTCTAAGGATGAGATCTCCGTAATGCGTTTTTCGAGGGCGACGACCTTCGATTGGTACATATCTCGCTTGGCGAGTGCTTGTTCGTACTCGGCATTTTCAGAGAGATCCCCCTGGCCCGCAGCTCGAGAAATTTCTTGCGGAATCTCATTCAAAAGAGCCTGTTTGAGCTCTCGCAATTCAGATTCTAACTTGGCTAAGACATGCTTGGGCATGGTGTCCCCTTGAAAGGATAGAGCCCCACAGGGGGCTCCGATTTATATGGACTTACTCAATTCTACCCACTCCTTGGGCGGAAGGGGGGGGAGGGCTGAATCTTGAGGGTTTGGGCGTGTTTTAAAGCGGTTATGCAGCCAAAACCACCATCGGGGATCTCGATGAATTTGTGCTTCAAGTAAACGCGTCATGACCTGTGTGGCGACCCATGTATCTCGGTCCGCATCTCCAGAGGATGCAATCCGGACCAATGGCTGGAACTGGACATGCACACGACCGCGATCCATCCAACTGAATACCGGGAGGATGGGGATTTGGTATTTGGCGACCAAAGCTCCCGCGGAAGGGTGCGTGGAAGCCCATTGACCTAGGAATTCTACGAAGATACCCCCGCCTAAGCCATCCTGATCAAGAAGAAAACCGACCCCGCGACCTTCTTTGAGGGCCTTGATGGATTCTCGCAAGGCTCCGTCTTTTAAAATGACACGATTACCCATACGAGTACGGAAATCTAAACTGATTTTTTCAAGCAAGGGATTATCAAGCGCCCGACCAATCACATCCAGCGATCGGCCTTCTGCGCTTTGGGCTAATGCAATGGCTTCCCAATGACCGTAGTGCCCCGTCAGTTGAATAAAGCCTTTGCCCTCTCTCTGGGCTTCATCAAAATACTCCAAGCCCTCGATATGAACCCACTGTTTCAATTCCTCCCGAGAAGCGTGTCTCAATTTAATCAAACTCAAGAAAAAGGACCCATAGTGGGTAAATGCATGTCGAGTGAGTCCGTCTATTTGCTCTGAAGTTAACAAAAGATTAGAGGACCGTAAGTTATGTCGGACGACTCGGCGATGACGAGCATCAAGAGCCCAGAAAAGGAGGCCGACCATCTCCCCGAGAGTCCAAATTAAACTCCAAGGCAATGCCGCTAGAATGCCATCGAATGTCCTAAAAAGGGCATATTCGAGACGATGACGAAAATGGATTTTCGCTGTATCAAGAGTCATGTAGAAAGTGGGATCTTACGCCCTACCAAAGGATGGGTTTACCAAAAGTTCGATACGCCCAATAAAGCGTGGGGATCAACGTGACAATGGCAATCAGAACCAAGTTTATGTTGATCGATTTTCGCTCGGCTGACTGTGTGGAAGCCATTTTAGAATGGCGCCATCCATAGCAGGCGTAGATTAACAAGCCCACCTCCATCCAGATCATCAGTCGAATCCAAGTGTCGTGGGGCAGGTTTGACATGAGCCATAAGCAAAAGCCTGCGCCGGTAAGACCAATGGCCCAAGGAGCGGGTATTTTGAAAGGACGTTCTACATGAGGGTTCGTGATACGAAGAATCGGAACACCAATACAGACCAAAAGGAAAGCTAGGAGTGTACCAATGCTAACCAATTCTCCGACAAGTCCGAGAGGCATAACGCCTCCACAAATAGCCACAAAAAGTCCTGTGAGGATCGTTGCTGTATGGGGGGTTCCGTGAACCGGGTGTGCATGGCTGAACCATGGCAAAAGACCATCTTTGCTCATCGCATAGAAGATGCGGGTTTGCCCCATCATCATCACCAAGATGACCGAAGTGAGCCCTGAGATGGCGCCAATTTTGACGGCACTACTTAAAAAAGCTCCAGCAGCTGGAGACCAGTTACGTAGCTCGACGATCTTATCGATACCAACACCCATGGGAGCCGCTACGTTCAGTTCTTTATAATTCACAACGCCCGTTAAGACGAGCGAGATCAAAATATAAAGAACGGTACAAATTATCAGAGAAGCTAAGATGCCGATCGGTAGATCGCGTTTTGGGTTTTTGGCTTCTTGCGCTGTAGTACTGACGGCATCAAAACCAATATAGGCAAAAAAGACGACGCCGGCAGCCGTGAGTACACCACCTTTGCCCCAACCAAAACGACCATTCTCCGCCGGTGGGACAAGGGAGCCAAGACCCGTAGCATCGGGGTTGACATTGAGATTATTCATATCAATGACCGACAAGCCTAAAACAATAATGGTGACGACGATTGCAATTTTTATGATAACGATCACATTATTCAGTTTGGCGCTTTCTTGGACGCCACGATAAAGAACAGACGCTAAGGCCAGGGCAACAAAGGATGCGGGGATATTCCAAATACCTCGAGCCATACTGCCATCATTGAGCATTACATTGGTCCACGGACCCGCAAAAAAACGTAAGGCAAAATCACCAAGATGGATATCGAAATTTTTGAGAATAGATTGAAAATAGCCTGACCAAGCAATACTCACGGTCACGGCACCAAAGGCATACTCTAAAATTAAATCCCAACCAATAAGCCAAGCAATAAATTCACCCATAGTGGCGTAAGAATAGGCGTACGCCGATCCCGCAACGGGAATCATGGCTGCCATTTCGGCATAGCACAGTCCTGCAAAGGCACAAAGAATTCCACCCAATATAAAACTATAAATAATGCCCGGCCCTGCATATGTAGCCGCGGCGGTTCCGGTGAGAGAAAAAATTCCTGCGCCGATAATCGCTCCGATGCCTAGCATCGTCAGATTGAAAGCGCCCAAGTGGCGCTTGAGGGTTCCCTGAGAACTTTCTACATTGGGATCGTTGGCTTCCCGAATAATACGATCGAGATCTTTTTTCACCATTAATTCAGACATCTTTTAGCTCCTCGAAAGGGTTAAAAACGAATAGGCTCAATGTAGCAGTTAAGCCCAAGAAACCCAAGACGAAAAAGACTTCTGACGGTCTTCAAGGGTGCTTAGACTTTGAATTTTATGCGTTTTTAAGACACCCTTAAGACTTGAGGAGTCTCTTTCCGTTGGAGTTACCTGTGGTAGATACATGGTCTGACCGAATTCCATCACGTCGCTCAGAATGGGTGGATTTGTTGAGAGGCCTAGCCGTGGTCGTGATGATTGAAGTCCATGCCACGAATGTTTGGTACGCAGGAGTGGTTCCCCCTTGGTTGAATTTTATCAACGGACTTGTAGCTCCTAGTTTTCTCATGTGTGCTGGCTTCGGCATGACACTTTCCACTTTTCAAATCGACGGATCCCTGCGCTCCTTCAAAGAGGTACTTCCAAGATACGGTTTTATTCTTTTGTGTGCTTATCTTCTTCATGCGCCTGGACTCGCACTAGCACAGTGGACGGTTCTGAGTACTCCACAGCTTTTTCGAGAACTATTTAAAATTGATGTTTTGCAATGCGTAGTTTTCTCCTTACTCATTCTCCAGGGTCTAGCTCGTTGTATGCGTCATCGTGGTGCCTTCGGTTTCACGGCCCTGGCCCTAGGGGTTGCCATTGCATGGTTTTCTCCCTATTTGTGGATCACGGGGTTTGGCGAATGGCTTAGTTTGCCTCTCCGGGGCCTCTTCAATGGAATCCCAGACCGCGGCGTCACGGCTCTCTTTCCCCTGTTCCCTTGGTTTGCTTTTGTTGCTTTTGGAAGTGCCCTCGGCGCACTTTATGCCTCTCGGCGGACAGATGTTCATGAAGACCAAGCTCGCTGGAGCGAATCGACCTTTATCTACACCCTTATAGGTACAGGTTTAGCCATTTGGCTATGGGGGCAATGGCAAAAAGATACCTGGCTGTGGTCAGGGACTTGGGTGGCCGATCCGACCGGTATTGAACGTTTAAATGGGTGGACGCGAGATGAACTTTACGCTCTCTACAATCAAACGTTGCCCAGTGTGATGGAGCGATTAGGCTGGGTGTTCATGATCGGAGGCACATTGGGATTTCTTAAATCGCGCTGGAGTCACTGGAAGTTCTTCTCGCTCCTTGATAGTGTCAGTCGGGAATCTCTCTTGGTTTATATTCTGCACTTACAAATTATTTTCGGTGTCTTGCTTTACCCTTTCGTTTCTAATATGACGGGCTGGGGTTGGTATTCTCAGGATGTATTAGGGACGCTGATCTTTATCGTGGTCATTATTGCCATCAACCTGGTGGCCGCCGTGCAATGGCAAAAGATCAGGAAGCAGCCTTTGGTGATGCATCGCCTTCAATTGCGAGGATTATCGATCTTATTGGTTTGGTTTTTAGTAGGTCATTGGTGGACCTATATCTACTATCTTAAGAGCCCCGAACTGGCGACGGAACCCTACCCTTTCCTTAACGTGGCTCGCATCCGGAAGGGACTTCCTCCGACATCGGATGGCATGGCGCTCAATGAAGAAGAATTTAGAGGAGAAATGAAGCGGCGTGGCAAAACGTATTCCGAAGCGACTTTGAAAAAGAAGCTTGAGATTATTCAACGCCGGCAACCCTAGCGCTATGGTGAATTTCATCAAGCGATTTGCTTCGACCTTAACCCTCTTGGGGCTTTTGGTTTTAGTAGTGGTGCCAACTCGTCTCATGCTACATAAGGCTGAGCGTTATCATCCTCAGGCTCGAGGGATGGTACTAGGGTTGTATGCCAACGATCCGAACTTCGACTACGGAGAACCCCTCAAACGAATGGCTTCCCTAGGCGTTCGAGCAGCGAGTCTTCAATTCATCTATTACATGGATGAATTTTCGTCTCACGAGATCACCCAGCATCCGATTAACTCGCCGACGAATGAGAATTTACGTCGAACGATTCGCCAAGCACGATCGCTCGGTATGCGGGTCATGATTTTCCCTACCCTCAACCTTCGAAACGAAGCCCAAGACGACAAACATTGGCGGGGGAATATTGAACCCAATGATTGGGGCCTTTGGTGGACCAATTATCAAGCCTTTAATGTACGTTTTGCCCGCATCGCCCAGGAGGAAGGGGTGGAATGGTACTCGGTGGGAACCGAGATGGAGAGTTCTCAACGATTCAAGGATCAATGGATCCATTTAATCCAGTCTGTGAGAGAAGTTTTCAAGGGAAAAATTACCTACAGCGTTAATTTTGATGCTCAAGATTCTTTCGATTTTGGGGAAGCTCTCGATGTCATTGGAATGAATACCTACGATCCCATCACGAAAGAAAAAGATTTTCCTTCTCGAGAAACCATTTATCAACATTGGTGGTGGATTCTCTACAAAGCACGGACCTTAGAAGTTCGTTTTAATAAACCGGTCATGATCACGGAGATCGGTTACGCGTCGTCGGAATCCGCTCACCGGGATCCTTGGGACTTTCGGAGTCCCTCTCCTCCTTACCCTGAACGTCAGGCTCTCTTGATGGAAGAAGCTCTTCGCGTTTTGCAGCACTGGACCGAAGGAGAAGGTATTTTCTACTATTTATATGGAGAGGACCTTAAGGCCGGCATTCGACCCGGCGGACCCCTGGATCGAACCTTCAGTCCCTGGGGTAAGCCCACCGAGGGCCTCCTCCGACACTACTTTGCCATCCCTAAATGGAATTATGAGTTCTGGAAAGGCAAATACCCCGTCCCCCCCTCCGCTAAAGACTATGCCATGGCGCAAACCCTTTTGAGCCAGCTCCGTAGACTTGAGGCACGGGATCTTAAGGTTCTCCCACCCTGGGTCCTAACCTGGGGCCAAAATCATCCTGAATCTTTTAAAGCCTTAAAAGAACAGGTCCAGCAAGAGTCCGTCCTAAAAAAATAAGGAAGGACGATCGGAATTATCTGACACTAAACAGATGCATACACAGCGATTGATGACCCCAGGACCGGCTGTCCTTCTTCCCGAATCGTTAACAGCTGAAGCAGCTGTGTATTTTCATCATCGAGGATCGGAATTTAAAGAACTGATGGCGCATTGTCAATTGCGTCTTCGTTCTTTCTTGGGTCTAGGTCCTAAGGATTGGCCCATCATTTTGACCTCGAGTGGTACGGGTGCGATGGAGGCTGCGTTTGTCAATGCTGTGAGTCCAGGAAGCACGATTGCTGTCTTCCATGCAGGCCGCTATGGAGAACGATGGATGGATTTTGCCAGGGCCCATCAAGTCAACACCTATGAATTAACCGCGCCTTATGGTCACACCTTTGATCTAGGGGAAGTTGAGCAATTGCTGTCCCATGCTTCTTCACTCAACGCTGTGTTCTTTCAAGATAACGAATCCTCTACAGGAACTCGTCATCGCACACAGGAATTGATTGCCTTGATACAACGGCACCACCCCCAAGCGCTGATTGTCGTGGACGCCATGACGGGAGTAGGGGTTCACCCCCTCTCGATTCAGAACGGAATTGATGTATTGATCACTGGAAGTCAAAAGTCCATGGGGATTCACCCGGGTCTCAGTTTTCTTGGACTCTCTGAACGATACCTGAATCAACTCGGTGAGTTGCATCTTCCTCGGGTTTATTTTGATTTACAAAGAGAGGTGGAAGCGCAGCAAAAGCAAGTAACCGCTTGGACTCCTGCCATCGGTTTGATTGGGGCTCTAGGGAGTTCACTTGATCGGATTCATCGCTTAGGCGGAGTTCAAATTCTGCAATCCAATGCCCATCTCCTTGCAGAATCCCTCCGATCAGCTTTAACTCATTGGGGAATTCCTCTCTTTTCTAGGCATCCCGGAGATGGGGTTACAGCTTTCTCTCTTCCACAGGCAGGGTCCTTCATTCAGCGTCTCAAACAGGAGGAAAATATCGTCGTGGCTTCAGGCCAGGGTGCACTCGAGGGCCAGATTCTTCGCATCGGTCACTTGGGTTTTATTTCGGCGAATGATATGGCCGCTACGATTGAGGGTATGGAGCGAACCTTCGCGAAAGCAGGTGCTGCCTATCCCAGCGGAGCCCTTCTTAAAGCGCAGTCTTTTCTAGATCAGGCTCCTAGATTTTGATCCACTGGGGAAAGTTTCCCATGGATCATAAAGGCAACGACGAGGCCGAAGAAGACTCCGGTCAGTAGTCCAGCCAATAGCACGCCAAGAACCGTAACCATAAAAGGCACGAAGGCTTTCCATCCTTGACGCCATAGATCTTGATAGATAGAGGGAAGCGTTAAGTTATAACCCGTGAAAATTAGGACGACCGCTAAGGCGGCTAGGGGAATGTAATTAAGCACCCAAGGGAATATCAAAATAGCCAAAAGCAACAAGCAACCTTCCGTATAAAAAGATAGCCGGGTACGTGCTCCTGAATCGACATTAACAGAACTTCTCACGATGACTGCGGTAAGGGGTATGGCTCCTAAAAGTCCGCAGAAAATATTGCCGACGCCTTGGGCGATTAATTCTCGATTCAAAGGAGTTTCGCGATTCAGCACATCGCGTTTATCAATGGCTTTGACACAAAGTAGTGCCTCAAGAGAAGCCAGGAGTCCTAGGGGGATTCCCACTTGCCAAATTTGAAATTCAGTCAGCCTTGACCAATTAGGAAGATGGATATCAGTAAAGATATTGGGGGGGATTTGGACTCGGGTAACAGTGCCCGGGGAGACCCAAGAAAAAGTAGCAATAAGAGCAGTTAACAACGAACCTACAAAAACTACCCAAAGAGAAAGGGGGAGCCTTAGCGGAACTATCGATCGCCTTTTCAAAAGAAGGTAGAGCGCAAAACAACTGAGAGAAAGGATAGCCACAGGAATAGAAATACTTGACAGAGTTAAATCCTGAAAGGAGGCAGAAGCACCCAGGGCTACGGGAATTTGTTTACCGATTAAAATTAATCCTAAACCAGCAATCATACCTTTCATGACAGTCGAGGGAACATAATGGATCCAAGAGCCTAATTTAAAGATTCCCAAACCAATTTGAATCAGACCTGCTGCTAGGACGGCTAAGAGAAATGATTCGAAACTCCCGAGGGTCGCAATGCCCGCTGCCGTCACCGCGACAAGACCTGCTTCAGGTCCCGAGATAGCCAAGGCCGACCGACTGAGTGTTGCGACGACTAATCCACCAATGATGCCCGTGAGTAGGCCTGCCTGCGCAGGAGCTCCGGAAGCAACCGCTAAGCCCAAACAGAGGGGAACCGCGACGAGAAAAACTGATAGTCCTGCAAAAAAATCATGGTCGCGCCAGGTTTGAATTATCGTTTTACCTGGAATAGAAAGTGACATGAGTCCCTCGGTCAATTGGCGGTGGGTGTGAGATTCGAACTCACGGACGGCATAACCGTCGCCGGTTTTCAAGACCGGTGCCTTAGACCGCTCGACCAACCCACCTTGAATGGAATAGTTTATCGTCGGAACTGCATTTCTTCACTAGAACAGTGGGTTTTGCCTTGTAGAGTAGGCTCATCAAAGTTAATCTAACCATTCCCCCAAGGAGAGTTGCCGGAGTGGCCGAACGGGTTCGCCTGCTAAGCGAATGTTCAGGGTAAACCTGGACCGGGGGTTCGAATCCCCCACTCTCCGCCAGTCCCCTAGCCTCTCATCGAGCCTAGGGTCGCATAAAAAAATCCCTGGTTGCGCATCAACGCTTCCAGGGATTTTTTTACTTGAGGTCTAGATTAATGAAGATCAAAACGATCTAAGTTCATGACCTTGGTCCAGGCGGCAACGAAATCGTTGACGAATTTACCTTGGGCATCACTAGAGGCATAAACTTCTGCCAGCGCACGGAGTTCTGAGTTCGATCCAAAGACCAGATCAACGAGCGTGGCCGTCCATTTAAGACGTCCCGTCGAACGATCGTGGCCTTCCATGACTCCATGAATCTTGTGAGACATTTCCCATTGGGTATTCATGTCTAAAAGATTAGTAAAGAAATCATTAGTCAGCACTTCGGGTTGCTGGGTGAAGATACCTAATTGGGACTGATCATAGTTCGCATTGAGTGCCCGTAGACCTCCCACGAGAACCGTCATTTCCGGAGGGGTGAGGGTCAACATGCTGGCTCGATCAATAAGTCGTTCGGCTATAAACGCTTCAAAACCAGGGGCGGCATAATTTCGGAAACCATCAGCTTTAGGTTCGAGGACAGCGAAGGACTCAACATCTGTTTGATCCTGAGCAGCATCCATGCGTCCCGCCATGAAAGGAACGGTAACGTCGTGGCCTGCTTTTTTTGCGGCTGCTTCAATAGCCGCTGAACCTGCTAAAACAATCAGGTCCGCCAATGAAATTTTCTTTCCACCAGCAGCGGAAGCATTGAAGTCTTTTTGAATTGCTTCGAGTTTTTGAACAATCTTGCTCAATTCAGCAGGCTGATTAACCGCCCAATCCTTTTGAGGTGCCAAACGCATGCGGCCACCATTGGCACCGCCACGTTTATCAGTTCCTCGGAAGGTCGATGCGGAACCCCAGGCTGTTTTGACTAGTTGTGAAATAGAAAGACCCGAAGCCATGATTTTAACTTTGAGGTGCGCAACATCTTGGGCGTCCACTAAGGGGTGATTGACAGCAGGAATTGGGTCTTGCCATATGAGTTCCTCCTTGGGAACCAATGGTCCGAGGTAACGTTGGATTGGACCCATATCGCGGTGTGTCAGTTTGTACCAAGCCCTTGCGAAAATGTCAGCGAATTCTTGGGGATTTTGATGGAAACGACGAGAAATTTTTTCGTACGCAGGATCTATACGCAAAGCGAGATCCGTTGTCAGCATCATGGGTGCATGTTTCTTGTTAGGATTATGCGCATCAGGAACCGTTCCAGCGGCGGACGCATCTTTAGGGGTCCATTGTTGAGCCCCAGCTGGACTCTTAGTGAGGACCCATTCGTAATTGAAAAGATTATTAAAATAATCGTTGTCCCACTTGGTAGGATTCTGAGTCCAAGCGCCTTCTAGGCCACTGGTAATGGCGTGCTCCCCCTTACCAGACTCAAAAGAGTTCTTCCAACCGAGACCCTGTTGATGGATCGGCGCTCCTTCAGGTTCAGGACCCACATACTTAGCAGGATCGGCTGCTCCGTGTGCCTTACCAAAGGTATGGCCCCCAGCTACAAGTGCTACGGTCTCTTCATCGTTCATCGCCATGCGTTTGAAGGTTTCACGAATATCTCGGGCAGCGGCGAGTGGATCAGGGTTGCCATTAGGTCCCTCTGGATTGACATAAATCAGTCCCATTTGGACAGCGCCTAAAGGGTTCTGTAGTTCGCGATCTCCTTTATAGCGTTCATCAGCAAGCCATTTATTTTCAGATCCCCAGTAAATATCCTCGGGCTCCCACACGTCTTCACGACCACCACCGAAACCGTAAATTTTTAAACCCATGGATTCCATGGCAATGGTTCCTGCCAAAATATAGATGTCTGCCCATGAAAGTTTTTTACCGTATTTCTGTTTGATAGGCCAAAGCAAGCGACGAGCTTTATCTAAATTTCCGTTATCTGGCCAACTATTGAGAGGGGCATAACGATGAGTTCCGCCCCCTCCACCGCCGCGACCATCACCAATTCGATAAGTACCTGCACTGTGCCAGGTCAAACGGATAAAAAAGGGACCATAATGACCGTAGTCAGCTGGCCACCAATCCTGTGAGGATTTCATTAGAATATTTAAGTCGTTAATGACGGCTTTCAAATCTAAACTTTTAAACTCTTTCGCGTAATTAAAATCCATATCCATAGGATTTTTCTTAGGCGAGTGCAGGTGGATCGGGGTCAGGTCTAATTGATTAGGCCACCAATCTCGGTTTGTTTGTTTTTTAGCGGCTCCTGCTGCGGGGTTGGACCCATGTCCAAAAGGACAGGCAGATTCTTCGGGCATAAATTTCTCCTTAGCTAGACAACTTGGCAAGTATCAGCAACAATGACTGCACTTAGATTATTGCATATCCCTTCAGTACTTACGGGTATATCGGGATCTAGACAGGTCCATTTCCCTTTCAATTCTGAGCGGGAGTTTAGGGATGCTGTTTTTAAAGGGCAGTTCCTCGCTACCGAAGGTAACTCGACGAGAAGTCATTTCAAAAGAGACCTCTTAAGTAGGCGAAAATGGACACATGTCCTTCGTGCATTTACATCTTCATACCGAACACAGTTTGTTGGACGGACTCACCCGAATTCCTGATCTTGTTAAAAAAACGCAAGAATCCGGAATGCCAGCCGTCGCCGTTACCGACCACGGAAATATGTTTGGCATGATGAAGCTTTTTGATGCCTGCGAAAAGACAGCTGACAAAGAAGGTAACTGGGCAGTTAAACCTATCTTGGGTAGTGAAGTCTACGTTGCACCTCGATCGCGATTCGATAAAAAATTAGATGCGAAGAATATCGG
>OFRA01000371.1_pt1 | contig 11845 bp, 9 predicted proteins | sample 1543001 | NCBI WGS metagenome assembly OFRA01 (sample SAMN07774221, study PRJEB24372) | wastewater metagenome | isolation source: Lake Maggiore Verbania | place: Italy: Verbania | collected 2015-12 | reverse complement strand
TTGGATGCATAATGCTTGGGTAACGACTAGTGGTGAGAAGATGAGTAAATCACTAGGTAACTCACTACAAGTTGTTGAAATATTAAAAAAAGTACGTGGCATTGAACTTCGTTGGTATCTAGGAAGTGCGCATTATCGAAGCATGCTTGAGTTTTCCTTTGAAGCATTAGCTGAATCTGCAACCGCATTTAAGCGCATTGAAGCATTTTTAAGCAGAGCTGAAAGTGTTATTGGTAAAGAGATTGAAGTTTTAATTGCAGATGAGTTTGCTAAAGCTATGAATGATGATTTAGCAGTACCTCAAGGCTTAGCTTTTATTGCAGAGAGTATGCGAATTGGTAATTCAGCAGGGGACGATAAGAAAGTATTAGCAAAAACAGCTGGTGAAATTAGAGGAGCACTTTCAATATTAGGTTGTGATCCAAAGGATTCAGCCTTTGCAGCTACTAAATCAAATGATGCTGCAATGGATGGACTTATTAAATTAGCTCTAGCCCAGCGTGAGGCAGCACGGGAGCGAAAAGATTTTAAGGCAGCAGATGACATACGTGATCAGATAGCATCCCTTGGTATTACTGTTGAAGACACAACTAATGGTCCAAGGTGGAGTTATTGATGAAGCCAGGTAGAGCGCGCAAGGATCGACCAAAGGGGCCAAAATCTTTTTCAAGAGCTGGCGGTAAAAGAGTTGAACGCTCTGCTGTAGCACGCCCTGAGAAAAGAGATAACCGCATTAAAGATAAACGCGATGATCGAAGGCCTGAAAAACGTGATGATCGTAGAGTTGAAAAAAGAGATGATAGAAAAGGTTTTAAAAAACCGGTAAGAGTAAATGATCGAGAGCTAAAACGTGAAGACAGAAGACCAGAGCGAAGTGAAAAAAGATTTGATCGAAAACAATTTTCACAAGATGCAGTTGCTGGTAAGAACAGCGTTGTTGAAGCACTTCGGGCAAAGGTTCCAGCAAAAGAGTTAATAGTTGCAATAAAAGTTGAAATTGATGAAAAAATCTCAGAGGCAATCAGGCTTGCTAAAAACTCTGATCTTCCAATTAAAGAGCTACCAAGAAGAGCGCTTGAGGATTTAACAGGCAGTGCTAATCATCAAGGTATTGCCCTCGTTATAAAGCCTTTTAATTACACTGAGTTTTCAAAGCTCCTAACTAGTGCAAAAAAACCTATGATGTTAATTGGATTAGATGGAATAACAGATCCACATAATCTTGGCGCTGTTGTTAGATCAGCTGCTGCATTTAACGCAGATGGCGTAGTTATTCCAGAGCGGCGCAATGCGGCAATGACTGGCTCTGCCTGGAAGGCATCAGCTGGCGCAGCAGCGCGTATGCCGATCTCACAAGTTACTAATCTAGTTAGATCAATTGAAGATGCTAAAAAAGCTGGATGTTTTGTTGTTGGTTTAGATGCTGAGGCCGATACCAGTTTGGCAAAGATGAATTTAGCTAGTGAGTCGATATTTATTATTGTGGGCAGTGAAGGAAAAGGATTATCTAGATTAGTTAGAGAAAAGTGTGATCTAGTTGTTTCAATCCCAATGCAATCCTCAGTTGAATCTTTAAATGCCAGCGTGGCAACTGCAATAGTTATGTATCAGGTTGCGGCAGAAAGAAACAAGTAAATGCATTACACCCGCTTTATTGCTTTAGGTGATTCAATGACTGAAGGCATGAAAGATGAGATTGTTAACGGAGAGTATCGAGGTTGGGCTGATCGAGTAGCTGATGGTTTGGCAAAGAATCAACTAGGTTTTACATATTTAAATTTAGCAATTAGAGGAAAACTACTTAATCAAGTAGTCACAGATCAAATCCCAACTGCGCTTAAATTCATTGAAGGCAGGCAAACTTTAGTTTCATTTCATGCTGGAGCAAATGATGTGCTGCGGCCAACTTATGATCCTAATTTTTCACTTCCTCAGTACGAGAAAGGTATTAAGCAGTTAACTGATGCCGGAGCTACTGTAATTATCTTTACCGTAGTAGATAAGGTTGAAGGAAAGGGAAAGATTGCCAAACTTTGGCATGAAAGATTTAGCGCTTTTAATGATAATGTGAGAATGGTTTCAGGTAAGTATCCAACAATTTTATTTGAAGGCAAGAAGGCTGAGTTTTTAAATACACAAAGTTTTTTATCCTCAGATAGATTACATATGAACCCTGAAGGTCATAGGCGATTAGCTAATGCAGTATTAGAAGGTTTAGGTTATGAGTTTGATCCAAATTGGCGAAATGAAATTCCTGTTAATGAAAAGAAATCAACTTTAAAACCTTTATCAAATATCGCGTGGGTAATTACCTTTTTAATTCCTTGGATTTGGCGCAGGTTACGTGGAAAATCATCAGGTGATGGTAGAAAATCCAAGCATTCTGAGCCAATCATTTGGCCTGCACGCTGAGTTAGCCTTCTGATTACCACCCGTTAACCTTTATAAAGCAAACTACGCACGTGAGTCAACATTTGATTGCTACTAATCCCCGTGAGAGGTTAATTGATCGAGAGATCAGTTGGCTTGCATTTAATGAGCGGGTATTAGAACTAGCTGAAGATGAAAGTAATCCGTTACTTGAGCGTTGTCGCTATCTTGCTATTTTCTCCTCAAATCTAGATGATTTTTTTATGATTCGAGTTGCCTCGCTAAAGCGCAAACTAGAAAATGGAGTCACTAAGAAAAATACGGCAGGTTATTCACCAATTGAGTTAATGGCTGAGATATCTAAGAAAACTGGGGAACTAATATCTCGCCAAACAAAATGCTTTCACAATGATCTGATGCCAAAACTGGCGCAAAACGGTATCGAAATTACAGATTGGGAAAGTCTAGATAATGCAGAAAAAGAGTACATAAATAAGATCTTTACCAAAAAGATCTTTCCAGTGCTTACTCCTTTAGCTGTTGATCCTTCACACCCATTCCCATACATCTCAGGACTTTCACTTAATTTAGCGGTGCTTGTAAGACAGCCAGATACAAATGAGGAATTGTTCGCCAGAGTTAAGGTTCCAGCCTCACTTCCAAGATTTATTGAAACAGCTGAGTTCAGTGGAACCAGATTTATACCTTTAGAAAAAGTGATTATTGCTAATTTGCATCAATTATTTCCAGGTATGGAGATTGAGGATTACTACACATTTAGAATTACCAGAAATGCTGACTTAGAGTTAGAAGAAGATGAGTCAGAAAATCTTTTGGAGTCAATGGAGCAGGAATTACTTCGCCGTAAATTTGGTCCACCAGTTAGGCTTGAGGTTGCAAGTGATATGGAATCAGATCTACTTAATAAACTAAAAATTGAATTATCGATTAAAGAAGAGGATATATCTCGTTATAAAGAGCCACTTGATTTAACTGGTCTAAATCGAATAGCTGATTTAGATCGCCCAGAATTAAAGTTTGCACCCTTTAGAAATCAAGTTGCCGAAGAGTTTAGAGAGATTGATTTAGATTCAAATGATGAGTTTTTTGCAGCAATTAGGCGCCATGAAATTCTTTTACACCACCCATATGATTCATTTAACTCATCAGTTGTGCGGTTTTTAGAGGCAGCAGCAACTGATCCTCATGTGCTGGCAATTAAACAAACTTTGTATCGAACCTCTGGTGATTCACCAATTGTTAATGCCTTAATTGAAGCTGCTGAGGCAGGTAAACAAGTTTTAGCAGTTATTGAAATCAGAGCTCGCTTTGATGAGCAGGCAAATGTTAGATGGGCTAGAAAATTAGAAGATGTTGGAGTTCATGTTGTCTATGGATTAGTTGGGTTTAAAACTCACGCAAAGTTATCTTTAGTAGTGCGAGAAGAGGGAAATGCAGTTCGAAGATACTCACATGTTGGCACAGGAAATTACAATCCAAAAACTGCCCGTATGTATGAAGATTTAGGATTACTTAGCGCTGATGATCAGTTAGGTGAAGATTTAAATAAACTATTTAACCAACTTTCTGGTTTCGCGCCGCAATACTCATATGAGCGCCTATTGGTAGCACCTCGCACAATTCGCTCAGGACTACTAGAGCGAATTAATAGAGAGATAGAGAATAAAAAAGCTGGCAAACATGCATTCATAAGGCTAAAACTAAATTCACTATTAGATGAAGAGTTTGTTGAAGCACTCTATGCGGCCTCTATTGCCGGTGTTGAAATTGATTTAGTCGTTCGCGGAATTTGTTCGCTATTACCAGGTATTCCAGGAGTTTCTGAAAACATAAGGGTTAGATCAGTTTTAGGTAGATTTCTTGAACACTCTAGAATTTTCCATTTTGCCAATGGCGGAGATGATGAAATTTATATTGGCAGCGCAGATTTGATGGATAGAAACTTGAATCGAAGAGTTGAATCATTAGTTCGAATAACTAGGGCAGAGCATAAGAAGTCATTAATGAAAGTTTTTGATTTATATGTCGCATCAACTACTTCTGGCTGGCACTTATTGCCAACTGGTAAATGGTTACGAGTTACTCAAAATCCAGACGCGTCACCTATGAATGATTTACAAGCAGTAATGATTGATTCTTACCGAGTTAACCAATGAGCTCAACAATCTTAGCTGCCGGTGCGGTTGTCTGGCGCAGGAGTGAAAAGAAAAAAATCGAAGTAGCAATCATTCATCGACCAAAATATGATGATTGGACTTTTCCAAAAGGTAAAACAGAGATTGGTGAGCCATTAATATCTTGCGCTCACCGTGAAGTTTTAGAGGAAACTAATATTGAAACTGCCTTCGGCCCTTACTTAGGTGAGGTTGAATACTTAACTAATGATGGTAAAAAGAAAGTATCTTTTTGGTCAGCAAAAGCAATTAAGGAAAAAGAATTTAAAGCAAATGCAGAAGTTGATCAAATAAAGTGGGTTGAAGTTACAAAAGTTAAGAATTTACTAACTCTTGATACGGATAAGAAAATTCTTGAAAAATTTATTAAAATAGAGCTAGACACTAAACCATTTATATTACTTAGGCATGCCAAAGCGATAACTAGGGATGAGTGGCAAGGTGAAGATGATGATCGACCTCTTGATTCCTATGGTCAAAATCAAGCTAAAAGATTATTAGCAATTTATCAAGTGTTTAATCTTGAAGAAATCCACAGCTCAGATGCTGTTCGTTGCTATGACACTGTTAATCCAATTACTAAAGGATTAAATTTAAAACTTGAGGTCACAGGAAAACTTAGTGAAGATACCTATAAGAAGGATAAAGAGAAAGCATTTGATTACGCCAAAGAGTTAATTAAATCTAATCTAAGTGTTCTACTTTGTAGTCATAATCCAATTCTGCCTAAAATGCTTAATAAGTTAACCAAAAAATCAGAGGTTGATGCTGATGAGGGTAAGTTATCTCCCGGTGATGGCTGGGTAATTCACCGTATTGGTAAGGAAATAATTCAAATTGATCGAATTGATGCACCTAGTTTTTAAGCTTCCATCCAATCCATCCACTTAAGCACAACACCTTCTCGAAGAGCCCAAGGGCATATCTCTAATTCTTTGATATCAAGATTTCTCATCACGCTCTCAGCAACAAATGCTCCAGCAACAATTTGTGAAGCTCTATTTTCAGATACCCCGGGCAACTTTGCTCTCGTAGATTCATCCATTTCTGAAAGTTTTGCCGATATTTTTCTAATAGCTTCAACTGAAATATTTTTTCCAGAACCATCAAACCAATCACCAGATAGGCGAGCTAAAGTTCTAAGAGTTTTACTAGTTGCAATAGCGCGGTCAGTATCTTGATGTTTAACCAATGATGGAAGTATCTGCTCTAATTTATTTTCAATATGATCACGCAGTGCTCTTATGCTTTTATCAGTATATGGATCACCTTTTAGAAAATCTTTGGTTAATCGAGCTGCCCCTAGCGGTAGTGAGGTAGCAATCTCAGGAGATTCATCAACTCCAACTGCCATTTCAAGTGAGCCACCACCAATGTCAATTACTAATAGTCGCCCACTAGACCAGCCAAACCATCGCCTTGCTGCTAGAAAAGTTAACTTAGCCTCTTCTTCACCAGATAAAACTTGTAAATCTATTTTAAAATCCTTATTAATGGAATTAATTATTTCTTCACCATTACTTGCTTCTCTAAGAGCTGAAGTTGCAAATGGTAGAAGTTCTTGAGTTTGCACCGAAGCTGATTGCTCAATAGCTCTTTTAATGCTACTTCGTAATTTTTCAATACCTTCATCCGAGACTAAATTATCTTCAGAAATATATTGAGTTAATTTGAGTTCTTCTTTGTAGTTAAAGGTTGGGTTTGGCCTAGCGCCAGGGGATGTATCAACAATTTGTAAGTGCACAGTGTTTGAGCCGACATCTAATACACCAAGGCGCATACGGGCAACTTACTAGATTTATTCACTAATTCCTTGTGGGCATTGCGGTGGTTTATTCATGGCATAATTACGCACCTCAACCCGCCTCTCTAGCTCAGTGGTAGAGCAGCCGCCTTGTAAGCGGCAGGTCGTCAGTTCAATCCTGACGGGGGGCTCCATCTTTATCTACTTATTTTTTATTACCAATCAAAGTAGAGTTTAATTATGAAATCTAACGACTTTGATGTTGTCATAATTGGTTCAGGATTTGGTGGCTCAGTTGCAGCCCTTAGGCTGACTGAAAAAGGTTACAAAGTCGCTGTCTTAGAAGCAGGTCGAAGATTTTCTGATAAAGATTTTCCTAAAACTTCTTGGCGCTTATCTAGATTTTTATATCTTCCCCGTCTTGGTCTGCGCGGTATTCAGCGAATACATGTATTACCTGATGTTTTAGTTTTAGCTGGAGCAGGTGTTGGTGGCGGCTCACTTGTTTATGCAAATACTTTATATAAACCACCAGCCTCCTACTTTGAAGATAAACAATGGAAACACATTACAGATTGGGATGAAGAGTTAACTCCTTGGTATGACCAGGCATCTCGGATGTTAGGTGTTGCCCAAAATCCTTACTTTTCAGCATCTGATAAAGCGATGAAAGAAGTGGCAGATCAAATGGGAGTTGGTCACACATTTAAATTAGCTCCACTTGGTGTGTATTTTGGTAATGGCGCAGGTGTTAAATCTAAGGATCCATTTTTTGGTGGGGTAGGACCAGATAGAGATGGATGTTTGCAATGCGGTGCATGCATGACTGGATGCAGACATAATGCAAAAAACACATTACCTAAAAATTACTTGGGACTTGCTGAAAAAGCTGGGGCTAAAGTATTTCCAGAACATACTGTTGTTAAGACTGAGCAATTACCTGATGGTAGTTGGAAGATTACTGCTCGTAAGAGCTCTGCATGGTTTGGTGGAAAGAAAAGCTTTACAGCCTCACATGTTGTAGTAGCAGCTGGCACATATAACACTCAGAAGTTATTACATAAAATGAAATTAGATCAGGTTTTGCCAAAGATTAGTGATCAGTTAGGTAAGTTATCTAGAACAAATAGTGAAGCGTTAACTGGCAGCATCATGCCTAAGGGTGGCACTGATTTTAGTAAGGGTTCAGCGATCACCTCCTCATTTTTTCCAGATGATCACACCCATGTTGAGCCAGTTAGATACGGCAAGGGCAGTAATTTCATGGGAATGCTGCAGACAGTAATGACTGATGGTGTGAATATTAAAGATCGTAGAAAACAATGGCTACGCCAAGTTATTACTAAGCCATCACTTGTTTTAAAGATAATGGATGTCAGGCAGTGGAGTGAGCGAACTGTTGTTGCCCTAATTATGCAAAATGTTGATTCAGCAATTAGCGTGCAAGCAAAGCGTGGCTTATTTGGTTACCGACTAACTTCAAAAAATGATTCCTTAACACCGAATGCCACATATATCCCGGCTGCTAATGAGGTTGCTCGTCGAGTGGCTGAAAATAATGGTGGTATTGCTGGTGGGCATATTGGAGATTTAGTTAACGCACCATTTACTGCTCACTTTGTTGGTGGTTGCGTAATTGGTGATTCAGCTACAACTGGTGTGATTGATCCTTATCATCGGGTTTATAACTATCCAACAATGCATGTTGTAGATGGTGCGTCCGTTACTGCAAATCTTGGAGTTAATCCTTCACTAACTATTACTGCCCAAGCAGAGCGTGCATTTTCAATGTGGCCAAATAAAGGTGAGGTAGATGAGCGGCCAGCCCAGAATTCAGCTTATAAAAGAGTTAACGCGATTATGCCAATCACACCATTTGTGCCAAAAGGCGCGGTTGGTGAGTTAAGAGTTTCTTAAAATCTTTGCTTGTCTCTTCGCTCTTCTATTAGGCATTTTAGTAATTGGAAAATCTAAAGTTTTATAAAAATCTTTAATAACTTCCTGCATTAATTTAGTTTTCTCATGCACAACACCGTGAGAGCTACCTGGAATAACTGCAAGTCTGCCATTAGGAATCACCTCATACATCTCAAAGGTCATTTTGCTAGTAAATGGCTCATCATCGCCAGCTAATACTAAAACTGGGCATTTAATCTTCTTTAATTGAGATAGTTTAAGTTTTGGCTCAGTAGCCCATACTTTAAATGCTTTGGCCTTAATCTCAAGTAATAACTTGGGATCCTGCTTTGTCATCTTTACAAAATTACTTATTTCTTCATCACTTGCTTCAACTTTACTTAAATCAAAGGATAAATCAGCATCATAGGTGTAGTTCATACCAATACCTACTAGAGATTTAACTAACTTTGGATACTTAATTGCAGCTAGTAAACCAATATTTCCACCATCGCTATAACCAATAATATGGACCGGTTTTTTAACAACAGTTTTAATGAAATTAACAAGTTCTTTAACTTGAAAATCAAAGTGCATATATCCTGCTCTAACTTTGGTATAGCCATGTGCGCTTCGATCATATGCGTATGGCTCATGAGTTTTAGAAACAGCTGGAAGTATGTCTTTTTCCCACTTAGCAGTGTGGCTTAATCCGCCGTGAAGTAAAACAACAGGCTCACCATTCTTCTTCCACTTAAGTGACCAGAGTTGATGTCCATCTACTTCAATAAACTTAGCAAATACTGGCTTTGCCATCTTTAATATGAATCCATAATGTGGCGATTGCCTCGATCAAATGTTAGGTAATTCCAGGTCCAATCTGCCATTGTGCCAATTTTATTTCGCCCACCTAATAGATAAAACAAATGTAGCCATAGCCAAATTAGCCAAGCAAGAGCGCCTGCAATCTTGATTCCTTTAACCTGCACAATTGCTTTATTTCGACCAATTGTTGCCATTGATCCTTTATCTAAATACTTAAAAGAGGTGAGTGCTTTATTTTGAGTTAAGCGTTTAATTTGTTTTGCTATAAATTTTCCTTGCTGAATTGCAACCGGTGCCACCATTGGTAGGGCTTTTCCATCTTTACCTAACGCCCCTGCAATATCTCCTAACGCCCACACATTTGGATAATTTTTAACCTGCATACTTGGCTCAACTACAACTCTATTTCCAGCAATAGGAAGATTTAACTGGGCCATTGCATCAGCGCCTTTAACACCTGCGGCCCAGATTGTAATTTCAGAAGGCATATTACTTTGATTACTTAAAATTATATTGCGGTGCTCAATTGCTTTAACCGGTGAATTGAGAAGCACTTTAACTCCTAGTTTTTCTAAATCTTTTTTTGTTCGCTCAGATAAAGAGGGCGCAAATGTTGGTAGTAATCGTGGGCCTGCCTCAATTAAGTTGATATCAATATGGGCTGCAGCATGTGCTTGATCAGATTTAAGTGGTCCTCTAATTAACTCAGCAATCGCACCTGCCATTTCAACTCCAGTTGGTCCGCCGCCAACTACTGAGACTGTAAATCTGGTGTTATCTTCAAACCTACAAAGATCTTCAAACCTTCGCATAATCTCAGCTCTAATTGTTAGCGCCTCATGAACAGATTTCATTCCAAGTGTGAATTCTTTAACGCCAGGGATTCCAAAATCTGCTGTAGTTGAACCGAGTGCGATTACTAAGTGATCAAATTTTAATATCTCACTGCTATCTAGTTTTACCTCTTTGTTTTTATGATCAATTGAAATTGGGGAACCCATTCGAAACTTAACATCAGTTTTACGAAGGGCTCCTCGTATGGGATAGGCCACATGATCAGCGGCAAGACCTGCAGTTGATACCTGATAAAGAAGTGGCAAAAAGGTTTGAAAGTTATGACGATCAACCACAGTTACATCAGCAGTTTTAGCCATGGCGCGGGCCGCAGTTAAGCCGCCGAAACCGCCACCTAAAATTACAACTTTTGGTTTAATCATGAGGGTAAGTCTACAGTTGGGTTCATGAGTGATGTGCGCAAAATATTAGTGACTGGGGCCTCAGGCTATGTTGGCGGACGGTTGGTTACTTCATTATTAGATGATGGTGCCCAAGTTCGGGTATTCGTGCGCGATGCAAATAAGGCACAAAGTCACTCTTGGGCTTCAAAAGTTGAGATTGCAGTTGGAAATGCCTCTGATTATCAATCAACACTAAAAGCATTAACTGGTATTCATACCGCTTTTTATTTACTTCATTCAATTAATTCAGGAACAAATTTCGACAAAATTGAATCTGAGATGGCCCGTAGTTTTGCAAAGGCTGCGCAAGAAGCAAATGTTAAGCAAATAATTTATTTAGGCGGAATAAATAATGATGCAAAAACTAGCAAACATTTAAAATCTAGAGCAAATACTGGTAAAGAGCTAGCCACCACAAATGTTGCAGTACTTGAGATGCGGGCTGGAATTATTATTGGCTCAGGCTCTGCCTCCTTTGAAATGCTTCGTCATTTAACCCATCGCCTGCCAATTATGACCACACCTAAATGGGTAATGAATCGAACCCATCCAATAGCAATTAGAGATGTGCTTTGGTATCTAAAAAATGCTGCCAAGTTAGAGAAACCAGTCTCTGCCGTCTTTGATATTGGTGGTCCTGAAGTTTTAACTTATGCGGATATGATGCAAAAATTTGCTAAATTATCTGGACTTAGAAAGCGGCTGATTGTAAAAATTCCAGTACTAACTCCAAATCTTTCAAGTCTTTGGATTGGCTTTGTCACACCAGTGCCAACATCACTAGCTAGGCCATTGGTGGGCTCATTAATTAGTGAGGTAGTGGCAGATCCCGCAAAATCAATTAGTAAATTAATTCCACCACCACCCGAAGGCTTAATTGATGTTGAGAATGCAATTAATCTTGCTTTAACTAAAGTTTCTACTAACTCAGTTGATACCCGCTGGTCTGATGCCACACTACCAACTGCGCCTTGGCAAAAAGCCCAGAGTGATCCTGATTGGGCTGGAGAAGCTTTATATAAAGACACCAGAGAAAGAGTTACCGACGCATCAATTGAAAGTTTATGGAAGGCGATTGAGGAAATTGGTGGAGATAATGGTTGGTATGGTGCTGATTTTCTTTGGTACCTGCGCGGCCTAATGGATCGCATGATTGGCGGCGTTGGATTAAGAAGAGGACGGCGGGATCCAATTCATTTAAGAGTTGGTGACTCATTAGATTTTTGGCGAGTTGAGTCATTAGAGGCTGAAAAATCTTTAAAACTCTATGCTGAAATGATTATTCCAGGCAAAGCATGGCTTGAGTTTAGAATTCGAAAAATGGCAAACGGTAAGAGTGAGGTTATCCAGGAAGCAACCTACTCACCGCGCGGGCTAGGTGGACAGCTTTATTGGTTTGCAGTCATGCCTCTTCATATCTTCGTCTTTCCAACCATGATACGAAACTTAATTAGAAGCGCTAATCGAAAAGATTATGCGGCGGCTAATCCTTTAACTTCATCTAATTTTTAGTTAAATATCTAGATTCCGCCACGCTAAAGCGCTAAGTAAAGACTTTTGTCACCCCTTTCTTTTAA
>OFRA01000370.1_pt1 | contig 11846 bp, 6 predicted proteins | sample 1543001 | NCBI WGS metagenome assembly OFRA01 (sample SAMN07774221, study PRJEB24372) | wastewater metagenome | isolation source: Lake Maggiore Verbania | place: Italy: Verbania | collected 2015-12 | reverse complement strand
TTATACCATAATGTGGTAATAAGATATCATCATTTTTTACATAAGGACGTTGGATATTCTTAGGAACTATTTTTCTTTTAATCTGCTCATCAATCTCAGTGTTCAAGTATGCAGCAATTTCTTCTGGGCTATATGAACCTTGTGATAAATATCCAGAATCATTCATTCTTTTATAACCAAGAAACGTAGGGTCTCCTTCTTTAACTCCCTCTTTAAATATTGTTTTAAGCTGTGGAAGATATGAATTATGAGAAGTGTTTGTACTACCAGTGAATATTTGTCCAGATGGAATTTGATCTGCAGTATTAATACTTCTATTTACTCTTTCAGCAAATCCTTTCTTAGATCCTATTTGAGATAAATACTCCATAGGATTTGTAGAATGTATATCGTTTCCTCCATAGTAAGGATAGTCTTGTAATAATTCAACTGCTTTATTTTTTAATTTATTTTCACTTGTAAGTTCCTTAACTACATTTTTAACATTTTCTACGTTTTTAGTAGGATTAAAAGTTTGGTAAGCTTGTTCTGGACTTGAAGTTCTTCGAACATCATTTGATACATTACCATAACCTTGTTCTTGAGCTAAATACTGAGCATACTCATTATCAAGTCTAGCATTTTCTTCAGCTACTGTTTCACCATAATTATTTCTAAGTACTCCATTAGTATCTTCTACATAACCTCCAGAAGAAGTATCAGTATATATAGTATCAGGAGGAGGAGGCATTTGATTAGCATCAACATATTGATTAGCAACACTATCAAGATCTAAATCATTTCCAGGAAGATCTGTATCATAATTAGACATACTATCATTAGACTCATCAAACTGACTCCAATCAATATCATTTACATCTATATCTTCTGCAGCTTGTGTCTGAACATTTCCAGTATTTGCTGCTTGTAAATCTGCTGTACGTTGAACTTCTTGAGCTTGTCTTTGAGCAACCAATTGTTCATATGCTGCTCTGTCTGCTGCACGATCTTTTATAAAATCTTGTGCCTCAATTTTTGTTTTACCAAAAGCTTTCTCAAAATGTAAATCTGGAATGTCTTCATCAAGAGCTGACTGTAAATATGTTTCATATTCATTAGGTGTCTTACGTCTAATTTCTTGAACCTGACGCATTGCTTTTAAATCACCTTTACCAATTCTACCCACTGCCTTTTCTGGAGGAACTCCTCCAAGAGCATATGCTCCAAGCTCTTTTAAGTTCTTAGACTTAGCTGCAGTGTTGACAACATCTGTTACTTTTTTAGGAGCAAGTGCAGCAGCTCCTACACCACTTAATCCAGCACCTAAAAGATTACCAGCCATTCCACCATAATTACCAGTAGAGTAATCTTCTCCAGCTAAGTAACTACTTAATCCAGCATTTAATAATCCAGCACCAAAACCAAGACCTTCTGTTACAGGATGAGGAAATGCTCCAAGTACTTCGGCTGCTCCTAAGCCTAATTGAACGTTCTCTAGCATCTTACGATTCTTTAGATTCTTTTCAAGCTTTGCTTGTTGAGTAGGAGATAACTTTAATGCTGCATTATAAGGACTAATAGAAGCTGTTGGTTTTTTATATACAGTAGCCTTTTGTTCAACTACACGTTTAGTAGGAGAATCTGATTTAGCTACTCCTTTGGATCTAGCAAATTCTTTTGGATCAATCAAATTCTTTGCATTGATTTTATCCAGAAATCCACCTTCTTTCATTGTGTTGTCTTTACCACACTCATGGCATACATACATATCCTTGCTACTAGAATCTGATTTATTCCAGGACCACCCACAGCTTGAACATTTTACTTTATTAGACATTACTTGTAAGAGATTTGAGATGGAGCAATAATAAATTGAGAAACTAAATGAGCATCTGATGTATCATCTAAGATGTGTCTTACTAATAAACCTTTGGCCCTCATAGTATCTTTCTTAAATGATTTTACACCATAGTCCATATTAGATTGGTTTAACACTTTATCTATAGATAATGATTCACAACCAGTGTTAAATAAAGGTTGTTCTCTATTTTTAACTACTGACCAGAATGTATTATACTGATAGAAGCTATCGCTCTTTGTATAAAGAATAGTTTTACTATCTGTATTGTAAATAGGATAGGTGTTATAAGCAGATAAGTTATTCATTGGCTTAGGTACCAGCTTTAATAATCCTGTACACTGTTGACCATTGTATATGATCACCTTATTAAAATACTTATTGTTTGTTTGTATTTTAGCATTTTCATTATAAACACCATCAACTATAGGAAGATACTTATATGCAATTGTATAGTCTTTTACATTTTGAAGAATCTCATCATGATATTGATAAATAAATGGATATTCAATAACGTAAGGTTCTATGTTTCCGTAAAAGTTATTAGTTAATTTTGTATCAGTGAGGTGTCTCCACAAAGTTCCTGTGTTAACTACATTACATTCAAGAGCTGCAATTTGTGCAGGACTTAATTGAATGATTTCTCTATGTAAAAAGAATTTACATTTACCTATTGATTCAAGAATAATCTCTGTAGCATTATAAGGAACATAATAATAAATACCGTCACATAGATCGTTCTTATAGACGTTAGTTCCTAATACAGTACCTAAGTTATCGGTAACGTTAAAGTAACTTGTTCTATAACCCATCTCTGTTATTTTAACAAAGATTTGTTTTGCTATGACGGCAGTTCCTAATAAATTACAGTTAGGCATTAGTCTTCTATTTAAAGTGTTGTTGCAGTTCCTGCTAGATTACAAGATAATGTTCTTGTTGCTGTTCCAAGTAATGCACAATTTTCTCCTGCTTCTATAGCAGCTACAAAGTCTAGATCACATCCTTGATTCAATCCTGAATAAAAGAAGTTATTCTCAGCTATGTAATAATTTGGAATATAACTATGGAAACTTATCCAACTCTTTGTATTTAAGTTAAATGATAGAGTCCAAGATTTATTACAAAAGTAAACTGGATCTAACAACTGCACTACCTCACCAGCCACTTCATATTCTTTAGTGACAGTGTTGTAAGTCATTGTTGAAATCCATTGAGGTTGTGGAATATAATCAAGCTTAGAGATAATTATTCTATCATACTTGCTATCATATACAGCATGCAGTCCCACCTTAGTGAAATTGTTATCTGTATCTGCTTCTGGGAAGAAACGTAATATTTCAAAAGCTAAGTGGTCAGTCATGAATCTGTTAACTCCAGATCCAAATGCTGTAATATCTACAGCTTGGTTTTCTGAAATTAAGAATATCTGTCCACGTTTAGCATCTGCTGTTAATTGTCCTTGAGGAATCTTTAACAACATCTTGTTCTGAGATCCTACATATCCAAGATCTGTCTCAGCAAAATCTACTGGAGGAGAACTTCTAAACAAACTAGAGTTACCAAGATATGCAGCTTGTGGATTACTTGTATTGATTGTAAGCATTGTATTGTATAACAATGACTTGTTCTCAAAGCGAGCAAGTATAGCCTTGTTCTGTATACCATCCAATGATGTTAAGTTTCCATAGTTTTGTGGAAAATCAAAATAAGAAACAGCTCTATAAGTTAACCAGTTGTTAATTCTATTTGTAGGATCACTTATTTGTTGATCTGAATAGATTGCTCTAAATGGATAATTTGTTTGACATATTCCTGTCCATCCTTGTGGAATGTGAGAAAAGAAATTCTCCGTATTCTGTTTAGAGTAAGTTACATTATAGTAGTACGTATTATCTAAAGCAATTGGTACGTTTGTTTGTTGTACCCAGCTATCAGGAATACTAGAACTTACACGTGGATAGTAGTCTCCTTCTCTATTATTAATTGCTTGACGTAAGTCTACATTAATAGAACTCTCACAATAGTAATAAGGAATACCATAAGCAAACAAATACATCTTACCAGTAGAAGAGGCATTTGTAAAACTAGGTGTTACATTAGGAACAGCAGTAGTTACAGGTGATGTTGTAGTTGGAAATCCAGCTACTGGAAGGTAAGCACAATCAAAGTTATGAGCTTTAATTGATACAATGTTATCTAATGTACGACCATTAGCTGCTTGATAATTGCTTAATACAGATCTTGCTGAGTGCCAAAATCTAGGATAGGCTACATTACCAATCTCATCAAAGTTAATTGCACTATCATCAGGAGCACCTACACGGTTATCTATAAAGAATGGAAGCTTTGTTTTAAATGCAAACTTGTTAATAAATGTATCTCCACCAAATACAACTGAGATTCCACTAGTAGTGTCTATATCTTCTACTTGGAATCCTGTATCAATAGTTTGATAAGTATACAACTCTCCCCATTGATTAAGGAATATATTCTTTAATGAAGCATAATACGTAACTGTTTTAAATGCTTGTTCTTTCTCAGGTTGTGAACAGTTAGCTAATTCAGAAGGAATGAATCTAGATGTATCACTTATCTTAGTAGCTACACTAGTTGAATCACTTGGAAAAGGTAATGGTAAAGGTAATAAACCAGATGCTGCTGTATCAGTTTTTAAGAATACAGAACTTTCTCTTTGATAGTTGTTAATATCATATGTATCATTAACAGCTTGTACACCAGGTGTTAAATACTGATAAGTAGCTAACATTCTTTGTTTTATTCCTAAACCATTATTGATAACGTCGGAATAATCATAACTAGCTATAGAGTTAAATGAATAGGCAAAGTTACTTCTAGTAATACCATTAATATATATCTGTAAGTATGCTTGATATGTTATGAACATAGCATTGGCATCAAATGTACCTGTACTATTAGCAATTGTAAAACTTGAATCTAATGCACTTTGTTGTATAGCGCTAGTTAATAACTTGTATTGAGCATTATTTTTAACTTCTACAAAATGACCTTTGCCTGCACCAAATATAACATTTTCCATCTTCAGCACATTACCTAATGTAGGTTGTCCAAATGATGTTTCAGGAGAATTAAATACAAATCTAGCTCTTGAGAAGTTAGGATCATTATATGCATTTAATTGAGTATTGATTAGACTATCATTAGTTCCACCAGGAGTCATCTGATCATTTATAAATAAACTAAAATCTGTAGAACCAGATACCCAAATAGGACGACCCAGAAGACCAGTATATGAAACAGTAGTTAATGGAGTACCATAAGTTACAGGAATATCATAATAGATAATAGCATTAACATAAATTCTAATTGTTGTTGTTTGTCCTACAGCATTTACTATAATAGTATATGTTTGATAAGCATTAGTATTAACATAAGTAATACCTGATGCTCCTAATGTACCAGTTAATATAAAAGGTTTTGTAGTGGAATATAAAGTTTGTGTTGTTGGTGTAATAAATGTATAAACAGTAGCATTTCCATCTGAACAATTTGTGTATTGAACAGTGCCTCCTGCAGTTGCCATTTCTACTTCCCATGAATAACATTGATTTATGTAGGCATTATTATTCTTTAATAAGAATGGGTCTACTCTAAGATCATTGTATGGATAGTTAGGGAACATATATGTAGTTCCTTCACGAGTATATTTACCAATGTTACGTACAATACCTTTGCCTACAATAGACTTATTGGTTGATCTATTACCACGTACAATTTTAAATCCTTGAATCTCATCAATTAATCCTGCACTAGTAAGTAGAGTTTTTATTTGATCTATATCCACTCTAACACCTAAAGGATATAATGCTCGAGGTCCTTGCATGCTTACAGTGTAAGTTGTTGTACCACCTGGAATAGCACTTTCAAATGCAGGACTTACAAGAATATCAGGAAACTTATGATGTCTTATTTTAGTGCCAGCAAGACTTCCCCACATAGCAACATCACAAGGATATTCATCCGTTGATTGCCAATAAGCAAACCTACCAGATTTGTATGGATTATATCCATTAATTGTAGGACCATTAGGAGTACCTGGATCTACAGCAGCAGTGTTGTAAATCTTCCACTGATATGCATATGTTTGACCTGGTTCAGGTTCTCCAATAAAATCATTATTTGACATAGGAATTTGAACATCATCTACGCCTGGAATTAGAGCACGTCCTGGAATATGAAAACCATCTGTCTGTTTACCGTTCTTTAATAAGAATACTATCTCAAAAGCATACACTTCATCACGAAGATATCCTCTAAGAGAAGCAGCAGTTTCAGAATCAGCATAACTTCCACCTGCAGTTATTTTATAAGACTCCCACTTTAATGTAATTTGACTAGCTACACTTTGGAAGTTAATCCTATCTATAGATGTTATCTGATCCCATATCAATATATCTTGTACGGTTGTTACATCCTGTGCAATTTCATAAATAGGAAACTTTTCAAAGATGTCCTCAATAGTTAATCTAATTTGAGTTTGATTTTGACCAGTGTATGTAATTTGATTACTAGCACTATCTATTAGATAGGTACCAACCAGCTCAACAGATGTAATACCGTTAACTGTTTTAATTACAGCTACGTTATAATATTGATAATAGTCTTGTGTATCAATATTGGTAATATCAATAATAATAGATTTGTTTACTGGATAATTAAAATCAGGATTGATTATTAATGTATTTGCAATAGGAACAGGATTTGTTACAGAGTAATAAGATGTATATCCAATACCATCAGCATTACAATACTGAATAGCAAACTGATATGTACCTGCAGTTAACTCACCACCAGTTATAACATTTGTTATTGCTATCTGAGGAATATCAAAGTTTGGCTGCATTTTTATTTTATTGCAGTCTAACATTAATGGGATAATATCAACGTCTATACAATTAATAATTGTTGATTTCCATGGGATGTTATCAATATCAATATAACGACGAGGGTTTAATCCATCAGTCCAATATATTTCTGTACTACAGTTTGTTATTCTGTGTACCATTTTATGTACTGGATAATTGATATTAAAATTAAGACAGTCGTTTTGTGTAGAGCTAACAAGAGTGCGATACACACAATCATTATTAATCATGTATCCAATCTCAGACTTATTGTCAGCTGGATTTACTAAAAAGAAAATATGCTTGTTTTGCTCATTGATAAAATAATTACCAATAACTACAAAATCATTAGGAAAGAATACATTGTCCTCATCAGAGCACAATGTGTTTCCTTCTTCATTCTGATAGTTTATAGAATTAGAATCAAAGTTTTCAACATTAGCATTTAATGCATACGTAAGTATACCCTTTTTGATCTGACCAATGGAGTTATCCAGGTTTATACCAGTCTGAGCAGCATTATAGTTATTTGTAATGCTTCCTTTATTAGTTGTTTCTTCTGCGGCCATATCTATTTGTTCTATTTGGCAGTTCGTACATATTGAACCTGTTCAAATCGTTCTTTATTCTACGTTGTTTAGCCCAGCTATCTTGCTTCTTTATTTCAATGTCTGCCATAATGAATGCTTCCTCAGAAAGTTGCTTATAATACATAAGTTTTTTCTGTATTTGTTCAAACGTCTCATCTGTTAATTGGTTAGATAAAATTTCAAATATCTTAAATTTAAGGAATGCCTCTACATATTCTCTAATACGATAGTTATCAGGAATCATTTGGTTGCCTACGGTATCATATTCGACAGCATAGAAGATTAAATGTACTACAGCATACCTTACATTAGTTACAAATTTATTGTCTCTTATATCAAAAGAATTACCAGCAGATGAAAATGGTGTGTTACGAGAAGCAGATGCAGGACCATTATCAAAATCACATGCATTAGATACACATGCTTGTCCTGAACCATAGTCTAGATTACAATGAGCAGCACCATTAATATTTCCAGGTTGCATCAAATAGTTCCTTGTGATAGAACGTGTTTGTTGTTGATTAGTCTTGTATACAGTTTCTATAATCTCAGGCATACATGATCCATCACATCCAATGTTTCCACAACATGGGCTAGGACAAGCTTGATCTGTAACAATAGGACTAACTTGAATAGTAGTCTGAGTGAATGCTTGAGAGTAGAACGAGTTAGCTGTTTGATATGGTGTTAGAGGTTCTTCTGCACACATCCATGCTTCTCTAACAGCAAAGAAGTTATCAGGAAGTCTAGCTTCAAAATCCCAAACATCTAATATTACTTCTCTAATAACATAGTTACTCCTACCTAGCTTACGTAGACATTTATCTAAATAAGTGGGGAACATTAAGTCATCAACAGCCCCTGTATCAAAGTAGCTCTTAAGCTCTTCTTTTACTGTAGAGTATACAGGTTCAGGAGAAAGAAAATTGTATTTGTAGTAGTACGACATGTTATTTTATTTTCCATTCTAGATAAGTGTGTTGATACTTATCATCTGTTTTTATATAATGAGATAATAATCTTGATGTAGAACGAGTAGGTTTAAACATCCAAAGATTTGTATTTTTTAACTTTGCTGTATTTCTAAACCACATCCAACCAAAGTAGTATCCTTCTGTATGATAATTAAAATTATATATCTTCTTTCCTTTTTCTTTAGTCTTTTGCCAATCAATTGGAAGATTGATAACTTCTTTACCATTTACCATTTTAAACTTTCTACGCTTCTTTTTATTAATGGAAAATTCACCAAAGCCAAAAGGTAGCTTTACTTTTTCTCCAGTTTCAAGAATGTAGTTTTTAAAAGCTTCGTTGAATTCGTAAATGATATTCTTCCACTCAAAAGATGTAAGCTTACAAGTAGGATTCTTTTTACAGAAGTTTTCGTAGTTTTCTTTGCTGGAACTTCTCCAATCAATTTTTACTCTTGGCATTATTGTTTGCTTACTTGGTCGTCTTTATTGTCAGATGTTTTATCATCATTAATTCTAAAGTAAGATGATAATAGTTTTTGTTGAGTTAACTCTAATACTTGTTTCTCAAGATATCCTGGACAGAAAAACTCTCTATCCAAAGGATTCATACACCACTGCTCATCAGTTATATCTTCTTCACACTTGCCAGAGTATCTAACCTCAGGAGGAAGTTCATCTTCAAATAATGCAGCAATCCTAACCTTTAATAAAAAGGGATTACTGATATATAAGTATCCATCTACTATCCAGAAGTAATTTTCATTCTTGACGTATGGAAGTTTTAATAAGTTTAAGTATCTATTGATTGTAATATCTTTAAATCTCTTACCCATTCCACCCATAGCATTGATTGACCAAACTCCTTGAATAAGATATTGATAGTTTCCTTCTGCAATACGAGGTAGTCTTTCTACACTTCTAGCAACAGTACAAGGATCAGTATAATCGCAACAGTCAGAAATAGGAACCTCTATCATTTCTAAACATGGTATTGTAGTAAACAAAGTATCTGTAGACCAAAGCCTACGAAGGTTTGTTTCACGCTTAACCAATAAAAGAGAATTGTTTCTAATTTCAGATGCTACTGCTCTATCTGTTATCAAGTTGTCAGTTGATAATAACTTGTGCATAGAACGCACATCCGAGACTAGTTTTCTTAATGTTGCCATTGTTTATAATCTAAATTCAAATTCAGAAATCTTACCTAACTCTTTATCATATACTAAAGCAAGTGCTGCTCTAACACTATGAACAAAGTTGTTATCTTGATGCCATCTATCAGTTCCTGACAAGCTAGGCATTTGTTGTATTCTTACCCCTTTAACTTCCTTAGCCATGTAATGATGCTTATCTCCTGTATGCACTTCTCTATACTTAGCACATCCAAACATTACACTGTAATCAGGATGTGTAGCAAACAATAGAGGAAGATCTTCAATCTTGCAGTTACCATGATGATAACCAATAAATGTTTCTCCTAACATTGTAGCTTTCACTACACTATGTTCTCTATCAAAGTATATGTTAGGATCTGCGTGGAAGTAAACATCTAGAGCATGGGCTAAATAATAAGACTTAGTTCTATCATGATTACCTTGTACTAACACTACATGTAATTCTTTACAAACGTTTTTTAACATTGCGATTGTATCTACAAGTAGAGCAAATCCTAGTTCATACTCATGTGCGTAATCAACAATAGTTTCTTGTGGTGTTCCATTTGTTGTAGCATGTTGAAAGTTATCTGTATGAAAGAAATCATTTGATATTGGAAATACAATTCTATCAATATCATACAATGCTTTTACATCATATATAAGATTGGTGGCAGCTTCAAAATATCTTTTACACCTAACCGATGGTGAATTATCTCCATCAATATGCCTCTTAGCTAAATGGAAGTCAGATAATGATATCTCAACATCTATTAGTTTAGCACGTTCTAGCTCTGGTTGTGGCTGGGGTATGTAGTTGGATTTATAATCTACTAAAAACTTTGCAAAGTCTTCAGCTGTGTAATCATTAGCTTCTTTTTTCTTAGAGAAGATTGATGATGTAAACTTACCATTGGGTAATAACTTAGACCAGTAGTTAGTGATTACATATTTATCTAGATTAATCTTATGTAGCGTAGCTAGCTCTAGATCATCCTTTGGTTCAAAGTCAACTATTAATACACTCTCAATTGTCCCTTTTTCATTATTAACTTTTCTTACTGCTTCATAATTAGAGGCAGTTGTTTTCAATGTATCGTTAGTATCTTGATCTCTTCCTTTTAGCTCTTTTAACAATTCATCTACTTCTTGTTCAGATATTCCAAGCTTTTCAGCATAGAATGCTTTGCTTTTCTTTTGTCTCAAAAGTGCTTCGAGATGAGAAAGCATATCCTGATTTTCAGTCATCCTACTCGTAGTTTAGTTAAATTGTCCTAAATATAAAAATTAATTCTGGTAAATACCAAATTATTGTAACTATGTTAATTAGTTACTATAACTAAATTGGTTATAAAAATGAAAACTCCTGGGGATTCTAACCCCAGGAGAAACCCTGTAAACCAACAAACAAGATTTTTTATATCTTAAAAATTAGCAACTACCACCTGCAGTCTGACTTCCAATGCTACTAATCTGTACATACTCATTGTTAGCTACATTTTTGTAATACAAATTACTTCCATCATATGGACTTAGTAAAGTGTAGTCATTATAGAAAGTAGCATTACTTAAGAATGAAATGTTAGATCCGTATAATGTTATGGCAGCAGAAGAGTCAGCACAAGCTGTAGCAGAATCAATTCCACCAGCAGTTAATGAGAATGCATAATATACTAAAGCTGTTGTTGTTGTAGTAGTTACAGGGATAGCAGTAGTAGTGGTCGTAGTCGTAGTAGGAGCCTCTGTAGTAGTCGTAGTTGTTGTAGGTTCTACAGTTGTCGTAGTTGTTGTAGTAGGTTCTACTGTTGTTGTAGTAGTTGTTGTTGGACTACCTGCAGTAGTGGTAGTTGTTGTAGTAAGATCACCAGGACATCCTGTAAAACCTGTTGGTCCTATAAACAATCCAGAACCACCTGGACTTGAAGTATATATTTGAGTGATTCTCCAAATAGTACTTGAAAGATCAATTACACGTTCATTTAATACAAACTGTGTTCCTGATGGGGGATACATTGCTGAATAATCAACTGCCAATGTATTACAATCAGTAAGTTGATACCATTGATTACTTGGAGCAGCTGTAGTTGTTGTTGTTGTTGTAGTTGGACCACCTGCTGTAGTTGTTGTAGTGCTAGTAGAACCTCCTGCTGTTGTAGTAGTTGTTGTTGTACCAGAACCTGTAATAAGTAAGTCTACATAAGTAGTACACAACCCTGTAGATTTTACACGTATAGTTGTTGTACCTGCTGGTACCACTGTACTTGTATATCCAGCAACTAAAAGAGACTTTGCTATATTTGTTTGAAAAGCTGTAACATAGCTATCTATATTTGAATACAAATTAAAAGGTCCTGTATCTGCACCTGCTGTTGTTAACGTTATTAAGACATTCATATTTTTGTTTTTTA
>OFRA01000369.1_pt1 | contig 11866 bp, 13 predicted proteins | sample 1543001 | NCBI WGS metagenome assembly OFRA01 (sample SAMN07774221, study PRJEB24372) | wastewater metagenome | isolation source: Lake Maggiore Verbania | place: Italy: Verbania | collected 2015-12 | reverse complement strand
ATAGTCTTTTATCCAGTCATCTTCTACTTTTAGCGGATTTTCACAAAATCTGGTAATACTGTAGCATTTTTCAAACAGAAAATCAATCGTTTTCCTCACCTTGGTTGTTTTTGGACGGTAACTATAAATTTTCATGTTCTACTATGAATAGTACCCACCATTTCACGTAAAATCAACGTAAATGATTTATAATGTTGAACTCAAACGTACATTCCGGGTCACTACAGTGGTATTTTGGCTTAAAATGGGCAATCTTAAGAAATTACGAGAAAAGAAAAAACTTTCACAAGGTCAATTATCAATCAGATCCGGTGTAAACCTTCAAACGATAAAGGCGTACGAACAGCGTACTCGCAACATCAATCATGCACAGGGAGATATTTTGAACCGACTGGCAAATGCTTTGGATTGTGCAATTGAGGATCTGTTAGAAGATGATCCTGCTTCGAGGGCATAAGAAAAGGACCACCTCATCACTGAGATGGTCCTTAAATAGGCAATTATACATTTACGTGTTTAGAAGAAACAAAACGTTTCTTTCCAGCTTCAAACTGTTCTGGGTACATTCGCTGTACCACGGATTCATCCACATTTGCAACAAGCATGTTATACACTGCTTCAATATTGCTTTCATTCCTGCTTTCATTCCTGATCCGTTTTGCTTCATAATCTGCATTGGCAATTTTTAATTCATCATCTAAAGCTATTTTAAAGCGATTATAGTCTTTTGGCTCCTCCTCAAACTCAATGATCCATTCGTGTCCGCCAGTTGCTGATTCAAAATTAAAAAACGGCGCAACTGTGTAATTTTGAATACGCGCATTGTTTGCAGAACTCGCTTTTGCAATAGCTTTTTCTACATGATCAACAATCATTTTTTCTCCAAAGGCATTCATGTAATGTGAAATACGTCCGCTTACGTTAAACCGATAAGGATTAATAGATGTAAAACGAATTGTATCGCCGATGAGATAACGCCATAAACCAGCGGATGTACTAATAACTAATGCATATTCTGTATCGACAGCAACTTCTTGAAGGCTTATTGTTTCAGATTCTAAATTTTTAAATTCACTCATAGAAATAAACTCATAAAAAATCTGTGAATTCGTTAAGAGTAATAATTCATCTTTGTCGGTTTGATCTTGCATTCCAAAATATCCTTCTGATGCATTATAAGATTCTACATAGTTTATATTTTTCCCTATTAATTTAGAGAAAGTTGCACGATAGGGATTAAAATTCATGCCTCCGTGAATGTATAATTCTAAATTTGGCCAAACTTCGTGAATTGTATTTTTTCCAGAAATCTCTAAAACTTTTTTAAGTAGGAGGGAGGTCCAACTTGGAATACCGGCAAGAATACCAATATTTTCATGAATAACGGAATGCGCCATTTTTTCTAGTTTCTCTTCCCAATTTCCTAATAGTGCGATTTCTTTTTTAGGTGTTCTTCTGACTTCAGTCCATGCTGGCAGGTTATTAATAATAATAGCAGAAAGATCTCCAATGAATACACCTCCAGCTTTTTTAGTTATTTGCCCACTTCCACCAATAATTAAATGTTTTACATTGTATAATTTTCTTTTAGGATGATTTGCATAGTATTGCGCTAACAAATCTTTCCCACCAGCATAATGATTGAATTCAAGAAGTTCTTTTGTTATAGGTAGTATTTTTACTCTTCCTGCTGTAGTACCAGAAGATTTTGCAAACCATTTTGTTTTACCTGGCCAAAGTAAATTTGTTTTGCCTTCTATTGATAAATCAATCAACGATTTTAAGGTGCCGTAATCTTGTAATGGAATTTTCTCTTTAAATTCTGAGTAATGAGTATTTATATTTAGCTCTTTTTCAAGACCAAATTCTGTTTTACTTATTTGAGAGATTAAATAATGGAATATTTTCTCTTGGTTCTCATGCGGATTATTTTTATAATCAGCTATCCTTTTCATGCGCTTTCCAATGTACCAAGAAAATAGCGAATTGAAAGGCATGCTAAAAGTTTGAAGTTTGTTTTAGCTTAACCCCAAATAAGAATAGAAACAATAATAGCAAGAATAGCAATCGTATAGATTGTTCCTACAGCGGCAGTTGATTCTTCAAAAAAGTTATCTGACATAAAATTTTTTTTTTCAAAGTTAGAAAATGTTTTCTTTTAAAAATCAAAACGCAAAAAAAAACCGAAGGATAATTTCCTTCGGTTTTTTATAACTGTAAGTAGGACTAATTCCTGTTGCCTAAAAGTCGCAATAAAGAAAGAAATAAATTAATAAATAAAATATAAAGTTGAAGTCCACCAATTAGCGAAAGCTTATTTCTTTCTTCTTCAGTCAAATCTGTATTAGTTGCCACAGATTTTAATTGCTGCATTGAATAAGCTGTAAGCCCGGTAAAAACAAAAACTCCTAAACATGCAATAATGAAGCCCATACCATCACTTTTCATGAAAATATTCACAATTCCGGCGATAAACATCCCAATAAAAACCATGTATAACAAACTACCAAATTTTGTTAAATCTGTTTTTGTTGTATAACCTAAAATGGCCATTCCAGCAAAAGCACCAGCCGCAACAAAGAATGTTGATGCAATTGAAGCAATATTGTATACTAGAAAAATTGTAGATAAACTTAAACCCATTAGACCAGAATACAGAATAAAAAGTGCGAGTAAAACACCCATTGACAAGCGATTGTATCCCCACTGGATCAACAATCCAATGCCTAAGGGTGCAAATGCGATGATCCAAAAAACAGGGGAAATCCCACCTTCAGCACTTATGAATAAGCTCGTAAAATATGAAGTATTTGTTCCTACCGTATAAGCAAGAATTCCTGAAATCCCTAAAGCTCCAAACATATAGGTATAAACATTTCGGAAAAAGTCTCTTGCTAAATCCGCTGATAAACTGCTTTGATCTTCTAGTCCTTGATTCATTGTTAATGTAGTTTTGTTTGTACTAAATTAATAAATTCTTTTCTTGTGGAATCATTTGATAAAAATAATCCTGTAAATGCACTTGTTGTTGTTTGCGCATTTTGTTTTTGCACGCCTCTCATTTGCATACACATGTGGCAACATTCAATTACAACGGCAACACCTTTTGGTTCTAGTGTTCTTTGAATACAATCCCGAATTTCAATTGTTAGTCGTTCTTGTACTTGCAATCTACGAGAATAAGCATCAATTACGCGTGGAATTTTACTCAAGCCAACAATTTTACCATTTGGAATATATGCTACATGCGCTTTCCCAAAAAAAGGAAGCATGTGATGTTCACAAAGCGAATAAATATCTATGTTTTTCACTAAAACCATTTCGGAATATTCTTCATGAAAAATAGCTTGTTTTATTAAATCATCGGGATTAATATCGTAACCACTTGTTAAGAATTTCATTGATTTTGCAACTCTTTCTGGAGTTTTTAATAAGCCTTCTCTGCTAGCATTTTCTCCAAGTTGTTCTATAATTGACTTGTATTCTTTTTCCATTTTACTTTTCTAAAAATAGTTTTTTAATTAAGTTATTATTCTAAAATGGTTCTTTTCCACCATAATAGTTAACGTAGTTATTTTCAGTTTCAACCAGCTTTACTTTTGCTAATTCACCTCCATTTTTTGTGATTATGTCATAAATTTCATCCCAAATTGCAATTGCTAAATTTTCAGTTGATGCCATTTTCCCTTTAAAGAATGGAACATCTAAGTTTAGGTTTTTGTGGTCTAAGGGTTCAATTACTTTCTCTTTTAATATCTGACTTAAAGTTTTTAAATTCATAACAAACCCTGTATTTTCATCAGGAACACCTTTAACAGTTACAAAAAGCTGAAAGTTGTGACCATGCCAATTTTTATTGCTGCACTTTCCAAAAACTTCCCAGTTTTTTTCTTCAGACCATTTTTCCTGCCATAATTTATGTGCTGCATTGAAAGTTTCCCTTCGTGTAATGTAAATAGTATTCATATTAAAAGATTCTAAAATTCAGTACTGAGTGAACATTTCATAATTCCATCTCTATCAATTTCTGTCAAACGAATACGTTGAAAAGTATTCGTTAGTTTCGCGTCAAATGGAAATTTTACTTTTATGTAATTTTCAGTAAACCCAAACATGTATCCTTCATCTTCTTCATATTCAAACAAAACTGTACGCTCAGTGTTTAGATTTTCAGAATAAAAATTTCTTTTTTTTCTGTCGGAGATTAAATGTAGTTGTTTGCTTCGAGTTCTTCTAACTTCCATTGGTACTGCAGCGCCTAACTTAGGAGCTCCGGTATTTGCCCTTTCAGAATAGGTAAAAACATGTAAATAAGAAACATCTAAATCTTTAATAAATTCAATCGTTTCATTGAAATCTTCATCGCTTTCACCTGGAAAACCAACAATTACATCTACTCCAATGCAGCTATCTTTTCGCAAGGTTTTTATTCTTTCTACACGTTCAGCATATAATTTCCGTTCGTATTTTCTTCGCATAAGTTTTAGCAGGCGATCGCTTCCAGATTGAAGTGGAATGTGAAAATGTGGAGCAAATCGTTTAGATTTCGACAAGCAAAAATCAATTATTTCATTACTTAGTAAGTTTGGTTCTATTGATGAAATTCTGAATCGCTCAATGTCTTTTATCTCATCAAGTTCTTTAATCAGTCCATAGAAGTTTTCTTTTTCTCCTTGCCCAAAATCTCCAATATTTACGCCAGTTAAGACAACTTCTTTTACATCTGTAGCCGCAATTTTTTCGGCTTGACTTACAGTTTCCTTAATACTTGCATTTCGACTCTTTCCACGAGCTAAAGGAATGGTGCAAAAACTACAGAAATAATCGCAACCGTCTTGAATCTTGAGAAAAGAGCGCGTTCTATCACCAAAAGAATAGGAGGGGACAAATTCTTTTGTTTCTTTTATATTATCAAAAGCAACTTTTGCAATGAGTCGCTTACTACTTTCCTTTTCTAAGTGCTCTAAAATATTGAATTTCTCATTGGCTCCTAAAACCATGTCGACACCGGGAATTGATGCAATTTCTGTAGGTTTTAACTGCGCATAACATCCAACAATAACGATAAATGCCTCAGGATTTATTTTTCCAGCTCGTTTAACAAGTTGTTTGCATTTTTTATCGGCATTCTCAGTAACTGAACAAGTATTAATAATATACACATCAGGAGTATCTTCAAATTCCACTTTGGCAAACCCTGCATCTTCGAATAAACGAGCAATGGTTGATGTTTCGCTGAAGTTTAACTTACAGCCCAAAGTATAAAAGGCGACTTTTTTAAACTGAATCATGTACTGCAAAGTTAGGGTTTTGCTGCATTTATTGTACTATTGGTTTTGAAGTTTCTTTAGGTTTTAAATTAAAAGCTGTTTTTATGGGTTTTTTTTGCTTTTCAAATCATATTAAGTGAATCGGCTATTTAACTATAAAACTTGCAAAACATTAGATTCAACTCCGTTAAAATGAATGCTATCACCTTTTTCTTTTTCAATGAGTGCTTTTCCAAAAGGCGCTTCAGGATTTATTGCAAAAATAACTTGCTCTTTAAAAGTAAGTGAACCAAGTCCAACAGAAATATAAAACCAACCTTTGTCTGTTTCAACCAAGCTTCCAAGATTTATTTTGCTATTCGTCTTACTTGGATTGATCTTTCGAACTATTTCTTCCATTTTTTGAAATTCATAGATTTGATACCGCAATTTTTCCTGTTCTAATTGAGCCATTGCGACTCCTGTCTCATGTTTGTCGCCGGCAGAACTTTTAGCATCGCGTGATCCCGACAAGTGTAAATCATCTAAAATATTTTGTATTTCATCAATTCGTAATGTTAATTGTTTTCTTAAGACCTGATGAATGGATTCTTTTAATGTCATTAATGAAATTAATAAAGATTAGAATAGATTTTTTAATCAAAGGTTAATTTCATTCTTTATTGCTGTTTAGTATCACTAAAGCTGCAATTACTCCAGGAACCCATCCGCAACAAGTTAATAATAGCACAATTAAAATTGAGCCACAACCTTTGTCAAGAACAGCTAAAGGTGGAAAAATTATACATAAAATAAGCTGAAAGCAAGACATAGGCATTAATTTAATGTTTTTTCAAATATAAGCTGAATGTTTAAAATAAATAAGGGAAAACTGCTTTTCGGTTTTTTGGGTAATCTGGAAAATTTTCTTTGTACCAATTGTGGTGATTCAGTGCACGAGGCACAAGGTTAGCGAAGGTCCAAATAGCAAAGCTGAGGGCAGGAAGATTCCATGCCATAATTGCAAAACCAGTCCATTCAAAGATTTCTCCAAATAAATTGGGAGAAGAAATATAATCGAATAAAAATCCTTTCGGTATTTGGTAGTTTTTCTCTCCTTTTTTCCTTAGACCAATTAAAATAGCGTCAGATTTTAAGTTAATTCCCATTCCGAAAATAAAAATTAGAAGACCAATTGTAAAATGAGGGCTGCTTAACCATTCTAAATTATAGTTATTTGGTGAAGCTAATTCTGATAGGAAATAACCATTGATTCCAGCATTTACGATATTGAAAATAATTGCGCTTAGAGCAATTGAAAGGGGCATTTTTTTATCTGTAGGTTTTATTCGTAAAGGATAGATAATGGTTCGATTGGTATAATGAAAAATCCATACAGCAAATAAAATCCACACATAAGAATCCATTGAATAAGTTCCAAAAACAAGGAAATAAGACATGATTAGCAATGAAGGAAGCTCCATGATGAACCAGCCAACTTTGTTATTCAAGGTAAGTCCCCATTTATCTGAGGTATGTCTTCCAAATGGAGCGGTTACATAAAACATGGTAATGTGCACAATAAGAGCAAGAGCAATCCAGATAAATAAAATATATTCAAGTGTTTCAGTTTTCATAGTTTAGAAGGTTTATTAATTTCTTGCGTTTTCCAATTGCCACTTAAAAAAATCACTAAGGGTTTCTTTTAAAAGTCTAGGATTGTGATCAAGCGTTTCTTTTGCCTTAGAATTATCCATATTTGGATGACCTTCTTTGATTGCAATTATTGATTCATAGGTTAAGGAAGGTTCAGTTTTTGTTAGTTTACTAAAGATCCAAATAAATGGCAGTGTTGCTTTTAAAAACCAAAATGGTAGAATGATTTTTGGGATCTTTTTATTTGTTACAAGATGAATTTCTTTAAGTAACTCTTTAAAACTATAGTATTTTCCGGAAAGTAAATAGACTTCCCCATTTTTGCCCTTTGAAATTGCTTGATAAATTGAATCTGCAAGATCACGAACATCGACTAAGTCATATCCACCTTTTGGAATCATAGGAATTTTCTCCTTGTAAAAATTCATTAGTGCAACTCCCATTTTTGAAGGTTTAAAGTCAAAAGGCCCCACAACACAACTTGGTCGAACTACAACAACTTCAATATTTTGATTTTTTGAGTTAGTGAGAATTTCTTGTTCTCCTTTTGCTTTTGAATAATCATAAGCAAAATTTCCCTGGCTTTTATATGCTCTTTGTTCGTTATAAATTGTTGAATGTGGTAAATCGTGAACTGCATGTACACTGCTGACATGAATAATTTTTTTTACTCCATGTTGAATTGCAACTTCAAGAATATTTTTTGGACCTTCGGTATTTGTTTTAAAAACAAGACCATCACGATCACCATTTATACTAATCATCGCGGCGCAGTTGATGACGAAATCACAGCCCTCAATTAATTTAGATAAATCAGATTTGTTTAATACATTTCCTTGAACTAATTCAAGATCAAGATTTTGAAGGCCTCTTGAGTCAGAATTATAAAAAGCTTTCACTTTGCATCCTTTTTCAATAAGGTTTCGGCAAACGACATTTCCAACATGTCCGCTTGCGCCAGTAACTGCAATTTTCATAGACATAGCTCATAAATTTAGCAAATATTCAAAGAAGTATGATCTCTAGCGAAAAAAACAAGCGAAATCCTTTTGTTCAGGGATTTCATTGAAGTGAATTAAAATTTGATGCTTCCCAGGAAGTAGTTGAAGGAAGTTCTTGTCAAATGTCACTCCAATTTTAGCTGAATACAACCAGAAATCAGCCAAAAACTGATTGTTGTTAATCTCAATTACTGCAGTTTTATTTATTGTATCTACAGCATTTAAATTAATAGTTATGTCTTCTACTGACGATAATTTAGTTTTAAAAGTTTTTTCCTTGCTAAAGAGAAATACTCGTTCGTAATCATTTCCTATTCTAACTTTTACAATTTTGTTATCAGCTTGAAATTTCCCTAATGAAATTTGTTCCATATAGGATATACTCAGTTTTTGCGACTTTGAAGAAAGAAGCTTTCCATCCAAAGAATAAACTTCAAGTGAAAGCTGAATAGCATTTTCGTTGCTTTTTGGATCATCGGACTTTAAGAACAATTCAATATTTCCTTTAGAATCTATTTTTTTTAACACTGCAATTTGTCTGTAATCATCACGTACAGCATAATGCAAAGCTTTCCAAGATCCATAATAATCAATACTTGACCAAGTTGGTGCCGGCCAACAATCGTTTAACTGCCAATACAAAGTCCCCATACATCTTGGAGCATCTAAACGATGACTATTAATTGCAGAAGAGATTGCATATGCTTGAGTTAGTTGGGAGTGGTATACAAATTCTTCAAAACTTTTAGATTTTCCATAAAGTAATTTTGCTTGCTTTTCAATCATGCTGTTTCCAACATAACTTTTTTGATGGTGTTTCATCACTTTTGAAGTAAGTGACCAATCTTCTTTAGCTGAAAATTTTGCTAAACTTGAAAATTCTGGAAAACTCTGAAAGCCATATTCGGCATTAAATCGACCAATTTTAGTTGTAAAATTTACGAGTGGGTCAGAACCATGCCAAACACCCCAATAATGCTGAGAGCCGTGATTGTAAAACTCATCTTTCCCCCAATTACTGAGTGGTGAAGTATGAATATAGGAAGTGCTTGTCCAGTTTGATGCTACTTCTTTAGCAAGTTTATTAAATAAGTCATCGTAGGCTTTTTCGATTATTTTTTGAGATTTATCCTTTAAAAAATACTGTAGTTGGAAACCCCAGTTTTTCCATGCCATATCCACTTCATTGTTTCCATTTAGTAGTATAACACTTGGGTGAGCACTTATACGAGGAATTTGATAGTTTAATTCTTCTTCCACAGATTCTAAAAAAGTACTGTCTCCCGGATACATTGCACAAGCGAACATTAAATCTTGCCAAACTAATAACCCTTTTTTATCACAGGTTTTATAAAAAATATTATCTGGATAATAACCTCCCCCCCAAACTCTCACCATATTAAAATTAGCAGCAAGCATTTGATCAATCATATTTTCAATAGCTGAATCTTTAACTTCTGCTGGAAATACCGATTGTGGAATGTAATTGGCGCCTTTGCAGAAAATCGGAATATCGTTTACGTGAAACTCATAAGAAGTTCCCCATTCATCTTTATTTTGGACTAATTTCGCTGTCCGCACTCCAAATTCAATAATGTATTTATCGAGGATTAATCCATCAGCGTTTAAAAGTTTCAAGGTATCTAGATATAAATTTGGTTCACCGAATCCAACAGGCCACCACAATTTTGGATTCTCCAATTGAAAATCAACTAAAAAATGATTGGGTTTAAGTGAATCAATTACTAAGGGTCTTTTCCCAAATAAAGAAGAAGAAATAAACCCATCAACCAATGGTTTCTTGGTGTCTAAAATATAAAGTAAAGTTGCGACATTGCTGGATTGATAGAGCGTGTTTACTACACACGATTTAATCGCATTAAATCCAGAAGGAATAATACTTATAGGTTTTGAAAAACCGATGGTATTCATTCTTAGGGCCCAATCCCAGCCGAATTGATACTGTGGTTTACGGCTTAAAGGCGCCACTTTCATTTTAGCGGGATCGTTTGGAGCAGGATAATGAAAATCTTCACTTTCATAACGTGATTTATGAAATAATACAGGTGGTGTAATAGTTACTAATAATGTATTGTATCCGCAGATTACAGATTTTTGTATCTCAAACTCATACGGGCGAAAGAAATTATCCGTTGATCCAATAAACTGATTATTAAGCATAATTTCTCCGTAGGTATCAATATTGGGGAATTGCAAAATTAAGTTTCGTGAACTGGCTTCTTTTTCAGTGAGGTAAAAGGTGCTTCTGAATTGCCAAACATGATCTTCAATCCATTGAAATTCTTTTTCATTATCGCTATAAATTGCAGTAGGTAATTCCTTTAGATCCATTAATTTTTCTTGAATACTTCCTGATTTCCCAAAAGAAAACCATTCTTTTTTTAAGGGATGATAAAATTCCCAGGAAAGTTCTTGTTGCCCGAATGAAGAAATTGAAACTATTAGAAGAATTAGTGCTATTAACGTTTTCATAAATTTAATAAGTCAATCAATTCCTACCAATTTCTATCAAAACCAGCATCTACCATTTTATCTTCTGTGGAAGTTTTTAGCGCATAATTGAATCCTGCATACACGGAATATCCTCCAAAATTTCCTTTTTTGTCAATTGCAATAAATCCACATTGTAAATTCGTTAAATCGCTGTGTTTTTTAATTATACGATTTACAACTTCTTTACAAGCTTCTGTGGGAGAATAACCATGTCGCATTAATTCTACAACCATACTGCTTCCGGCTACACGAATAATTGCTTCCCCTAAACCAGTAGAAGTTGCGGCACCAATTTCATTATCAACAAATAAACCAGCTCCAATAATTGGGGAATCTCCAACACGACCGTGCATTTTATAAGCCCAACCACTTGTGGTGCAAGCGCCGCTTAAATCGCCATTGGCATCCATTGCAATCAAGCCAATTGTATCATGGTTTTCGTGATTAATAACTGGTTTTTTGAATAAGTCTTTATTTTCCTTTTTCCATTTTTCCCAATCTTTTTTTACTTCAGGTAAGGGCATTTTTGCTTTTTCAAAACCATTCTCACTTGCAAATTTCTCTGCTCCTTCTCCAACAAGCATAACATGTTGCGTAGTTTCCATTACTGCTCTTGCCACAGAAATTGGATGTGCAATTCCTTCCATAAAAGCTACCGCACCGCACCGAGATTTTTCATCCATTATGCATGCGTCAAGTGTAACATGGCCATCTCTGTCTGGTCGCCCACCAACTCCAACACTTCGATTAGCTAAGTCTGCTTCCGTAATTCGAACGCCATTTTCTACTGCATCAATTGCTTTTCCTCCCTTACTCAAAACTTCCCAAGCTGCGCGATTTGCTTCCAAGCCATGAATCCAAGTTGATAATACAATTGGCCCAGAAGTAACACCTTCGAATGAAGATGCAAGAAGGTTCGCTCCTTTTAATGGTTCAAGCAAGGAAATAGCACCTAAGCTCAATCCTGCTTTAAAAAATGCTCTTCTTTTCATCGTTTATTCTTATTTTTTAAGTTCATTTGCCAACCAATTTTGGAAAATTCGTGCATTTTTCATGTGCTCAGCTCCAGAAACAGCAAAATTGTGTCGATGCGAATAATCAGGTTTCGCACACATGTAAATAAAATTTACATCGGCCTTATTTAAAACAGCATCCACAACTGTAGTAGGAGGAAGGCAAATTGGACCTGGTGGTAAGCCGTTAATTTTATAGGTATTGTATTCGCAATTAATTTCGCGATGAATATTTAATAAGCGCTGAACACCTTTTAAAATATCTCCCCAACAAAATTTAAAGGTTGGATCAGACTGCAAACGAATACCTTGCTTAATGCGATTTAAATAAAGTCCGGATATAATTGGCCATTCTTCAGAAACAATTGATTGTTCAGAATAAACAATACTCGCAAGAGTTACAACTTCGCTTGGGGAATTTAATCCAATTTGC
>OFRA01000368.1_pt1 | contig 11866 bp, 27 predicted proteins | sample 1543001 | NCBI WGS metagenome assembly OFRA01 (sample SAMN07774221, study PRJEB24372) | wastewater metagenome | isolation source: Lake Maggiore Verbania | place: Italy: Verbania | collected 2015-12 | reverse complement strand
TTCGGACATATTGTAACTAACTATTGATAATGTCAGTGGGGTCTGTTATACTTATGACTAATCAAACGAAAGGAACAAAATGGCTCATAATCTAGAAATGGAAAATGGCGAAGTTGCATTTGCACTTCGTGGCGCACCTGCTTGGCATAATCTTGCCAATCGTATCTTTACTCAAGATGAGGAAGTTACAACACAATCAATGCTTGATGAGGCAAAGTTAGCGAACTGGAATGTTCGTCTATCTCCAATCAAAGAATACATACCTGATACATTCAACGATGTATCTGAGGCTTCCCTAGTGCTACGCACTAACCCATTCAACGGCGGAACTGATGTTCTTGCTACTGTTGGAAAGCGTTACAAGCCTGTGCAGAATGAAGAATTATTTCAATTTGCAGACGCTATTCACGACGCTGACCCTGCTTGCCGTTGGGAATCTGCTGGCTCACTAAAAAAGGGCAAAGTAGTATTCGGAACTGTGGACATTCCACGCACAATGGTATTAGACCCACAAGGTGCTAATGACCAAACTAAACTATACCTAATCGTATGGACTTCACACGACGGCTCTGTTGCCGTTCAGGCAGCCGTTACACCTGTTCGTGTAGTATGCCAAAACACTTTGAATCTTGCTATGCGTAATGCAAAGCAATCATTCAAGATTCGCCACACGCAATCTGTTGAAGGTCGCATTCAAGTTGCAAGAGAAACTCTTGGGCTTGCTCTTGGTTACTTTGATGAATTTGAAATTGAGGCTAAGGCTCTATTTGCTCAGGCAATTACTGACGCTGAATTCTCTAAGTTGATTCAAACAATTTATCCTAAGCCTGATAAGGATTCTGCTAAGGTTGCGCTAACTAAGTGGGAGAACAAGGTCGTATTGCTTGATGACCTTTACCACAATTCACCAACCAACGCTACAATCAAGGGAACTAAGTGGGGTGCGTTCAATGCACTAACTGAGCGTCTTGATTACTTCCGTTCAGGTCGTGGCAATTCTGAAACACTAATGGCTGGTGCTTCAGGCTTTGACCCAATTCTTACTGCTGAGAAAAATAAACTTCTCAAGTTAGTAAAATCATTCTAAACAAATGATAAACTAGCGGGGGAGAATAAAATCTCCCCCGTTTTTTATTTGGTTCGTTAGCTTAGCGGTTAAAGCGCTACCCTGTCACGGTAGAGATCGTGGGTTCAAATCCCATACGAATCGCATATCAATATGTGAGACGCCCGCAAGCTTGAAGGCGGGATTCCTGTGTTACGGATCACATAAAAAAACCCCTGAATTCTATTGTAAATGTCAGTGGCCAGGTGTACAATACTTGCATGACCAATGAATTAGTATCATCCAAATATACATTTGCCTGCGACCCTGATGAATGTGATTGCTTAATTGAAGTAACATCTTCAGATGGATTCGGATTCCCGTCGGGTGTGGTGGAAATCACATGCCCGTGTGGACGTAAGCCAACTTTATTGTCAGTGCAACATGCTACAATACAACCTACAAACGAAAGGAACACAATGGAAACAGATACATATGGAGCAACAGTAACACCTGCAGTTCCACTCTCATACGACGCTAATGTTCTTGTAACATACAAAAATATTATCGACGGTACCGCAACATATCCAACAATCAAAGTTAACGAGTTGGAATATGAGTTAGATAGAATTAAGAGACTTGAAAACCAACTCTCTATTTCTAATGGACAGATATCTAAGATTATTGATAACTTAAGCGAAGAGTCTTGGTTTAATCCTAACACAGAGAAAGAAGAAATTCTTAATGACCTCTGCGAGATTCTTGACTACCAGCCAAAGAAGGAAGTTCGATTCGAAGGCACAATTTATTTCTCAGGTCGTGTGGACGTTCCTCTTGCAGAGTACGAAGACTTTGACCTCGATGACTTTGTAAATGATATTACAGTTGATTGCTATAATGGCGATGTAGTTATTGATGAATATCATACAGAAGATATTAGGGAATCCTAATGTACTTTGAGTTAACTGCTCCCGATAGGCTATCCATGGAGATGGCTTATTGGGATGCACAAATAATGGGACTTGACCCTCAAGCATTATCACCATTGACATTCAACATTGGAACTGGTAGTATTGAGAAAGTAAGTCGCATTCGTGATAAGTTTAATTTAAAAGAAACTTATGTCTCAGACTACGAACCGACAGGATATACAGGGAGATAAAATGGATTACCAAGATGGCTTTGAGGACGGCGTTACATTTGCTCGTGAAGTAATTATCGCCAATATTAGACTATGGGCTGAAAAGTCTGAGGACGGTCCAGCATACGATGATATTGCTGACCGCCTAGAAACGGGTGTAGTCGACTATGACCTCTGAGGATCTGGATCTAGTTTATTATTGTGATCAATGCAGCGTAGCCAGAGCAGCATATCTGATTAAACTATTAGATGGTGAGCTCAGCTTTTGTGCCCATCATTACAATAAACATAAAGAGGCCCTTGACAAAAAGGCCTACGAAGTGATAGAATTAAATAAAACGGAAGAAGCAGCACCTATACTAGAAAAGGCGGAATAAAATGGGAGATAGAGCAAACTTTGGATTCGTCCAAGGAAACGGTAACACAATCGTGCTATACGGGCACTGGGCTGGACATAACATGCTAGCACAATTGGCAGAGGCAGTGTTTAAGGCACGTCCTCGCTGGTCGGACCCTTCATATGCAACACGTATTACAATCAGTCAAATGATTAATAACGACTGGAATTCAGAGACAGGCTGGGGTCTACATGTAAATGAGATTGGAGACAACGAGCACAAGATTGCTATCGTTGACTTTAACCAACAGACATTTAGTCTTCATGAAGAGGCGCCACGCAATGACAAGGACAACAAGGTGAATGGGATGAGCAATCAACCAATCTTTACTATGGACCTGTCAAACTTCGTAGAGAAGTACGCAGACGTAACTATCTCGGTTTAGTTGCCTGCAATATGATATAATAGTAATTAGGTCCTAGCGGGCCTTTTTACTAAAAGTAAGGTGCGGCTACCAGGGACCTCCCAAGTCGCTAAGTAAAGCAGCGTTTACTAAATTCCTTTCGTTCTGCTAGCAGCCTTGCTTATCTTAAGATCCTTCAGCTTAGCTGAGGGATTTTTTGTTTGGCCCGCAAAAGACGTGAGGGTATCATATTGTATTTACGGAAGTCAAATATATTTCCTGGAAATCTCACATATTGGACATATATCTATTTAATCTTTGATCAATGTGGTCCGTATCACACCCATATAGCATAGACAAATGTCAGTGGTCCATTATATAATTAGGTCATATCGAAAGGAGATATAATGCCAAATTGGTGTTACAACACATTAACTATCCAAGGACCTAAGTCTGAGGTAGATATGATTAAAGATAGATTGAATAAGCCTTTTACATTAGCAATAGAGACACATGGTATGGGTGATATTAATGCTCATGGTTTTCCTACTAAGATTAAAGAGGTTACTTATAGTAATCCCGTTTTTTCTTTCTTTAATATCCACTCATATAAAGATGAAGGTATTACTGATGAGGAGTATGCCTGCCAGCCTGACCGTGGTGGTATAGATATGGATGACCCTGATTGGTTCCGCAAGTCTGTTGAGTTTGCTAAAACTCAGAAGGATTGGTATTCGTGGAATAATTCTAATTGGGGAACCAAATGGGATGTTGCCGTATCAGATGATGAGAAGTATCCAAATACAGAATTGCTTGAAGAAAAATCAGAAGGTGATGACAACTGGGTTATCTATAAATATGAGACTGCTTGGTCACCTGCAATAACTATTCTAACTAAACTATCATTACTTGTTCCCAACTCATTACTTACATTAGAGTTTGAGGAAGAGACAGGTTGGGGTGGGGAATATGAGATTCTCCGTGGAGAAGTAAAAGAACTAGTTGAATGGGAGACTCGTTGCTATGCTTGCCAATCTTATGATTGTGTTGAGTATTGTGAGAATGACTGTGGTCAATTCTGCTCTGAATGCCAAGAGGGTTCATGGCGAGATGAAGAGGCTATGAAAGAATGTCAGACCCACATGGTATTATTGGACACTACAGAAAAGGCGGAAGTATGAGTTTCTTAGAGAATGAAAACCAAATGGTTATAGACGCAGAGTATTCTGCAATAGGAGAACAATTAGTTGAAGATTGGGTAAATTCCAATCTTGATGAAGGCGTGTTCTATGCAGACAAATGCTTTGCAGAAATGTGCGATAGCAATTATCTCAAAGGTAGGTTCAATCAATTTTATGATTTGAAACGAGGAGATGATGATTACATAGAATGGGATGAGGAAGCATAATGTTAGGCTATGACCTAGAAGATTTAAATATCATGATGAATTCATTATCAGATGTTATTCAGATTGAAGAAGCATCTCAAACTAAATCCTTTTCCAAATCAAATCTTGGTGGACTTAAAACAAGTTTATCATTCTTGGAAGGCCTATGGGCAGAAGGATATTTTGAATAATGCTAATTGTTAAATGTACTGTTTGTAAATATGATGTAGATATAGACGACACAATTGAAAGCAGGTGCAAGGTGCACTATGAAGGATACTATGGAACAGAGGAACTTTATGACTAGGTCATCTAAATTCATAGAGTATATGAAGATACATCTAATTAGTCTTAACCAAGACTTAGAGACAATTGAAAAAGAATCTCTACTTGATGATTCTGTTGACTGGCATTTTGCAAATGGTCAGATTAAGGCAACCGAGCATTTATTGTCAGTGGCTACTGATATAATGAATGAAAACGAAAGGATATAAAATGGAAACTCTATTTAAAGATGACGAACTTCCTGAGCACCTCCAGCGAATGGTCAATGCGGGTGTTAGTGGATTAGATATAATGCACGGCGAACTAAAGAATCTAATGTTGATTGCTGAAGAGAATCTTGCAGAGGCGCAAGCCCTTGAAGATGAGACAGAAGAGGCAATGGATTCAATGCACCGCACATTCTGTGAGGGACGAATAGATACTCTAGTTGAACTGTATAAACTAACATATGCCTTATCATTTGCGATTGGAGCACGTAATGAAGCCACAAGATAAAGATAAGTTAAACGAATGTTTAAAAATCCTTGATACCACTGACCTAGGCTTATCCCTGGTTTGGCTGTGGACGTGGTCCACAATCAACAACATATTTGAAGATGAGACCTACAGGCAGAACTGCACCATAGATGAGATGTGGGACCACCTCTGTGAGGCTGTGGAGGCTGGTATGGGCTTCTCCCTAGAGTATGGGGCGGAACAACACAATGATGATGTACTTGAATGGATGTTAAACCGTGACTACATTGTAGACGCAATGTTTGAGGAAGAAGATGAGGAGGAGGAAGAAGATGCAACAGTCTGACAGATATATAAATGAGCAGTTAAGTAAGGCCCAGGCCCTATTGTGGTCTGGATCCTTACATGAGGTAGATGAAGCACACAACATCATTAGTAGTTTAATTAATGATCGTATGGAGAAGGCTGAGGGGCAAAATGTCTGATTATGAACCAAGCTTGGAAATCCTGGAAGTTGGATACTCATGCTCACCTGGAGGTATAGACACATTTGAGGTGTATGATAAATCTGATATACCTATGTCTATCCCAATATATGAGACAGAGTCCTTGACTAAAGCAGTTCAATTCTGTTATAATTTAGGAAAAGACTTTACTGTTCGAACATTAGCGGAATGGGAGACAAGAGAAAATTCCTACCTATAGAGTATTTGGAACTAAGTATCAGAACTATTACACAATTATTGAGGCTGCCGACTCATTTGAGGCAGTCGATAAAGCAAATGCATTACCTGAGACAGCTTGGAATACAGTTGTAACAGATGATGTAATTGAAGCTACAGATGTATATCTAAATGAGGATACATCAGATGAACTACAACTAAATATATAAGGCGGAACGTAGGGGCTAAACTTAGCTCTTACGGGGGTATTTACAAATTCGTGGGTATCCGATATAATAAATATAAACGATCACTGAAAGGATCATCATGACAACAAAGAGAGAATATCTAGTATCAAAGGGAATCACTGTTGGCCGCCGTGGCCGCTTCTCATCTGCAGCCAATAAGGCTCTGCAGGATGCAGCTGCACAAGGCGTAGTCTTCCAGGCGGAGAAGCCTCAGCCAAAGAAGTAAACTGTCCAGTAGGTGGACGATAGGGGGCTGGCCAAGTGTCAGCCCCTTATGATATAATCGAGTAGAAAGGCGGACTATGAAAACCAAAGAACAACAAGTAGCAGAACTTCTGTGTAATTATTCAGAAGACCATTTCTTCAATCCTGCCTCCCTAGGAGGCTTCCTAGCAGACCAGCCTACCTATACCCTAGACCGCATTATGGAGGTCGTGACGTGGGTTATAGAGAAGCAAGCAAGACGGTATGAGCGGGAGATAGAAAACGGCGGTATGGTATCAGAAGGTCTTGCCCTAGCATACAAGTTAGACCAAGTTGTAGATAAGATTAAGGAGAAGAACACATTTAACAATCTTAAACTACCTATAACTAACCAGGAGCGGAAAGCAATCATAGACCGTATGCCAAAAGAAAAAACGGGGAACTATAAATACTCTTGGCTCCATGAAACCAATAACACCAATAAAGTAACCATAGATCATCCCTTTATCTAAACATATCTAATATAGATCATCTGGGCATATATGTCCGATTTGTACACAATGTACATTTTGGATGTATATGCCCTATTTGTATGTATTCATATGTGGGCCTTATTTTGCATTTACGACAAGCTATAAAAAATCCCTGAAAATCTCAGATAATGAGATATAAATGTATATTAATCTAATCAAACATATATAGAATATAACAGAATGTGATCAGAATCTGGGGAAATGTGGGCCATATTTTCCGTTTACGGAGCATGCCCAAATGCCCCTGAAGCCTTGACAATGTGGGCCAAATATGCTATTTACGAGGGTATAGACAAAATCCCTCAAATATGGTAGGACATGGGCTCCAATGTGGAGCAAAGTGGATTACGGTGGAGTAAAATGGAGTGTCCCATTACATGTATATCTAATCTAATATAACATAGTAATAATTAGTAGTAATTTAGTAGTATATTTTTCTTAAGCTATCCTCTAGAATATGCTTTAAAAGGCTTTAAAAGGCCATATGAGCCATGTTAAATGGCGGGGGGATATAGAGGGTAGATCCTATTTTGCTCTATTTACAGGAAAGGCAGTAATATGGAACACGTAGGTTCTCTGGACTGACATATCCTGTTCGAGCACATTTGAAGCATGTAGCTCTGTTTAGATCAGATTGTTCTATATCAAGGGTAAATGACCTTGTGTAATAGTATTTGGTTATATACCATGTAATAGGGATTAGTAGTAGTTCCATCGGTTCCCGTCCTTAATCTCTGAGTATTTCATCATTCATCCATAGATCTCCTAGGATGATACTATATCTTAATTGTAGTCGACTAGAATTACATTTCAAACATTTAGGATTGTAATGTATCTCCTTGGACAATTCTAGATCTAATACAGCTCCACATTTGCATATGAAGCTATATGTATAATCTCCTGTATTACTCAAAGTCTATTTGTGCTTCAAACATGGTATCGAGTTGTCCATTGTACCCGCCTCGATTTCTCTCTAAAATATTAAATCCACTCTCTCTTTCAAGCACCATATAATGGTAATCAAATAGACCTAACTCTTCCTCTAACTTCTTTAGAATCTTATCTATTGGCAGTAGCCCACATGTATACAGATCAAACTGTATCTCTGCTGGATTGGGCTCATCCCAGATATGTAGGGCGATATGTGAGGTCTCTATCATAACTACACATGTTAGACCTTGATTGCCCTCCTTAGTCACATATGAAGCATATGGACCCTGTATTGTCTTCATGTCGATGGAATCGACTAATGACTGCATCCACTCTACCGCCGCCGTTTCACTTTTTAATGCACTAGTTGTGAACCCATTTACGAGTAATTGATTATGTAATGGCATATAAAAACCTACCTGTTCTCACCAAGGAATGGTGTAATTATTTTGTACTTCCTGCCCCTATAGCCCATGTCGAAGTCTTTTAGTTCGTCGTAGCCGTAGCCAACAGTCTGTTCCTTACCTTTAAGAACTTTTACTATCTCGTGAAATCTGTCAAAGTCACAGACATTTCTACCGAAGTTAGCAAACCTTGTGCAGATGACTATATTGTCTTTTGTATAGTCCCCGCTCACATCTATCTTATCAATGGATGGAGCTAATGGATGTTTAGGCATCCAATCTTTATGATCTTTATATAATAGTGTTATATCTAGATCAATGCCAAACCAATAACACTTCCCGCCTTGCCTATCCCAAATCTCCGCCAACTCTTCTGGGGTTACATATATTTTAGCAGGTATCCATTCCTGAGAGGATGGGCCCGAAGCCCCACCTACAGAGGATCCAATTTTATCCATTCGCCTTTTATTTGTAGATGAATTTATAACTGTCCAATTTCCTTCAGAGTCCTGCCTCACACCATTTGATAAGATGGTTGACCATAGTTTTTTGAAATGATCTCTAGCCACTTAAAGCTCCGTAAGCATACCGTATTTTTGTTCAAATGGATCTAACTCTTCTGGTTCTGATGTAACTAATTGCATTATGTGGCCTAGGGAAGGCTCTGCTATATCGTGGAAGTAATAGGTTCCGTCTTCCTTTATATGCCAGCCTCGCCACCCATCTTCTTCACACCATATGGTACAGGCAATTTTTGATAATTCGTCATCTGCCATAATACGGCTAATAGAATTATACATGTCTACTTCTTGAAATATATTTATACGTAATGCAGGAACTTTAAAAATCTGTCTAATTAACCAATCAATCATATGCCATTTTCCTCCATATACTTTAAACGCTCTTCATACTTTTCCCAGTATGGAACACCATCTGCATCATAATCAGACCCAAGTCTGTCTAACATTTCTTCGTTCTCTTTAAATGCTTTATCAATGGCTAATTTAAGGCGCATTGTTCTTTCATAATCATCGCCAACGCTAGTCATTTCAGTCATCGCTGTCTATGTCTTCTTCTAAATCAAAGAGATCATAGTCAATATCTTTTAGTTGAGCAAGGCTATTATATGTTACATAGGCAATAGCAGCAAGGGCTAGACCTAATGATAGTAGTCCGATAGTCTTTTTGTTCATTACTGCTCCTTAGATGTTGTATTTAGAAGTAGATTCTCGTATCTACGCTTCCAGCTTTCCGCCCTGTTTTCTGCATCTAACCATTTAGAATGAAATAAATGTTCTGCATCTTGAGATTCATTTAATTGATTACACATATCAGAAATCTTATTTTCTGACTCTGGAGATCTTTTCCCTATGGAAAATCCAACCAAAAAGTAAGCTAAGTACAAAAGTATATCCCACATATACGCCTCTTTCTCTATCTGTTAATTATATAGGAGAGTCTAGGGTTTTGTCAATAGCATCATCTATTGTAGGGCTATGTTCTTTATCACATGAGCCACATTCTTTACACATATTTCTCCAATAAAGATCCCCACCAGCCCTAAGAGTAGGGCTTAGCGGGGAATACTTAATTAAACTTTCTTCGGTTTGGTTTTCTTTTGTCCAAGTACAGTCTCTCTGCGAATACCGTGCTTGTTTGTGTCGATCTTAGTTGCTGGTCTTGGACCAGAGAATCCAGATCTAAACTTACCTTGCGAAGGATTTTTTCTTGCTGCTTCTTGAGAAGTTACTGCGCCAGATGGTTGACTATTTGGCGGAGTATCCATTCCAGTGCCGTTATTACTCATTAATAAAGTTTTCTCTTTGTTCTGGAGTTGCGGTCATGTTTAGTGTTAGACCCGCTTCTCCATCCCTGGAAACATCTAATATGCCTCCTGGGATATTAGCAATACCAGTTGAACTTCCTAAAGCTTCACATCCGCATTCTACGCACATGTTACTTACCGTTGTTACCTAGTCCTGCACCATCCTGAGATGATACATCCTTGGCTGGAAATGCTGCTGCTGGTTCTGTACCAGTTGGGTTTAGATCAAGGTTGTTTGATCCTGAATCCTTTACCTCGTTAAATCCTGTTAAATTCAATCCGTCTGACATTTTTATTCTCCTATAGGTTTGTATTTAGATGGGTCTAGAAGTCCATCCATAAGTCTATTATAGCATTTATTATTTTCTATATTTGTCGTGCCAGCATTCCTCGCAAATGACTATATAATTGCTTTCTGTGCTGGTTATACGAGTTGCCATTCTAGCACAACCCGCTATTTCGCATTTTTCTTCTAAGGGCATTACTTCTTTTTTGTAGTCTTCTTAGGAGCGGTCTTCTTGGCTGGGGACTTTTTTACTGTCTTCTTCTTAGCTGGCGCCTTTTTTACTGGCTGATCAGCAACGATTGCCTTTACTTGCTGCTCAAGCATCCATAATCTAATCTTTTTAAACATTTACTGCCTTTCAATCTTTCTAACAATGTATGATATTACGTCGTTAGGTTTCCACTCTGGTGGTAATTCTAAATATTTAATTTCGGCTGCTATCTTTTCTCTGATCGCATCCTCAATATATTCCATATGCATATTCTATCATTTATATGTCAATGGGGCAAGGTTTCCCCTGCCCCACGAACAATATAAAGGACTACTTCTTAAGTGTTACCTTAAGCTTTGGGAACTTTTTGTTCCACTTTGTAGCCAGAGCATTATACTCTGCTACATATGTAGCTTTAGCAATATCTGCTGCCGCCTTATCAGCAATAGCCTTTACTGCTGCTGCATCTGCTGCTGCCTTGTCTGCTGCACGAGCAGTCTTTTCGGCTGCCAATGCTGCTTCTGCAATTGCCTTAGCGGCATTTGCTGCTGCAAGCTGAGTTGTTAAAGCTGCAACGTCTCCAGCCAAGTCACGTACTGCAATAATCTTTACAGATGATGCAGATGGTGTACTGAATCCTGTTACTGCTGTTGCCATATCGGCTGTTGCGGCATAGAATACGATTGTTACTGGGCCAGTTGCTGGGGCAACAAACTTAACGTCTGCTGATCCAAAGTTGGTCAGTGTTGCGCCTGTTGTTACAGTTACTGTATCAAGAGTTGCGCCATTAGCAATTGCATTGAGGGTCTTTCCAGAAATCTTATTTCCGAATACATCCTGTGCTGTTGCTGTTACTGTTACTGATGTTCCTGCAGGAGCAGAATCTACGCCAGTTACGGCAATCTTATCGATTAGAGTAGATGTTCCTTGTAGGTAATATGTAACGGTTGTACCTAGGTTTGTGATAGATACAGAGCTTACTGCTGTCGTTTTAGTATATACATAAAACGTTGAGGTGATTCCTGTGCCAACATTCTGTGTCCATGTTGCTGAACCTGAAGATGCTGTTACTGGTGCTGTAGAAGTTGCAAATGCTGAAACTACTACTGCGTTTGTTGCTACTACTGAAACTGCTGTTCCAGTGTCGACTGTTACCACAAATTCAACTACATCTAGTGAGTCAACAGAGTTATCTGTTGGAACTGGAATTGTAATTGGAGTTGCTGCTGACGTTCCAGCAGTTTGTGCTGTCCATGTCGGCGCTGCCACTGTACCTGTATTCTTCTTTACAGAAGTTACAACCATTGGCGCAGCACTTGCAGGTGTTGCTAGTGTACCCATAGCCATGGCTGCAACCATTGCTAGAGCGATTTTTTTAAATGACTTCATTTAATTTATTCTCCTTAATTTATCCACCTCTTGATGAGCGTGGAATTCTAGTTTATGTATGAGTTCCGCCATTGGGTCGGTGAGTGATTAGACTCAATTTCTTTTTTCGTATCAATGTC
>OFRA01000367.1_pt1 | contig 11910 bp, 6 predicted proteins | sample 1543001 | NCBI WGS metagenome assembly OFRA01 (sample SAMN07774221, study PRJEB24372) | wastewater metagenome | isolation source: Lake Maggiore Verbania | place: Italy: Verbania | collected 2015-12 | reverse complement strand
AATTGATGTATATAATAAATAGTATATATACACAAAAACTCGGTGTGATGATAAAAAAACAACCCCCGACTTTCGTCGGGGGTTGAATTAGGGGCAGTTGGATTTAACCATTACCCTCCACCATCCTCAATAGGTGAGGAACCTTCTATAACCTTTAATTTACTATTTCCGGCTCAATTGGGTCATCGGGCGTACCCTTTTGACCAGACGATTTGTTTTTGTAAACAAGTTCGCCCAACTTACTGAGTTCGGATATAACGTCTTTCATCTTTCCAACGTCGCTACTCTGCAATGCTTCCTTACCTTTGTCAATACCTTTTTTGATTTCAGTAACAACCGAGTCTTCGTATTTATTGTCCCTCAGTTGTTTTTCCCATCCATATACTATATTATCTAGGGAATTCTTGGTTTCAAGGTTTTCTTTAAGTTCCTTGTCCTTATCGGCGTTTATTTCGGCTTCTTTTTTCATACGCTCAATTTCATCTGCCGATAGTCCAGACGAACCTTGAATAGTTATATTCTGAATTTTATTTGTACCGAGGTCTTTTGCGGAAACATGTAAGATGCCATTTACATCGATGTCGAATGAAACTTCGATTTGGGGCACTCCGCGTGGTGATGGTGGGATACCGTCGAGTTTAAAATTGCCAAGCTTTTTATTATCCTTGGACATTGGGCGCTCGCCTTGGAGAACAACAACGTCAACTTGGGATTGGTTGTCGCTGTAGGTCGAGAATACTTGTGATTTCTTTGCTGGAATTGTTGTATTTCTCGGAATCATTGCGGTAGATATACCACCCGCAGTTTCTATAGAAAGAGTGAGTGGAGTTACATCCAATAGTAATATATCAGTAACCTCTCCCTTCAACACGCCGCCCTGAACGGCTGCACCAATAGCAACAACTTCATCCGGATTTACGCCTTGGTTTGGAGACTTGCCGCCGAACTTCTTGGCGTATTCGACGACCTTAGGCATGCGGGTCATACCACCAACAAGGACAAGTTCGTTCAGATCGTTGCCACTAACACCGGCGTCTTTTAAGCAGTTTTTATATGGTACATCCATTCTTTCGAATAATGACTCACATACTTGTTCCATCTTCGATCTTGATAGTTGGATGGATAGATGTTTGGGTCCAGTTGCGTCGGCGGTGATGAAAGGAAGATTTACATCATATATCGTTGCAGAAGACAACGCGATCTTTGCTTTTTCGGCTTCTTCTCGCAGCCGTTGAAGAGCCGTGCTATCATTGCTCAAATCGACGCCGTTTTCTTTTTTAAACTCCGAAATCAAATAATCCATTAACGTTTTATCCCAGTCGTCACCACCGAGTCTAGTGTCACCGTTAGTAGATTTTACTTCAAATACACCGTCTCCGATTTCAAGAACGGTTACGTCGAACGTACCACCACCCAAATCAAATACTGCGATCTTCTCGTCCTTCTTTTTGTCGAGGCCATACGCGAGTGAAGCCGCTGTTGGTTCATTGATAATGCGCAAAACTTCCAATCCTGCGATTGTTCCGGCGTCTTTGGTGGCTTGGCGCTGGGAGTCATTAAAATAGGCGGGGACGGTGATTACGGCCTTTGTAACAGGTTGACCAAGATACGCCTCGGCGTCTGCCTTGATTTTACCCAACACAAACGCTCCAATCTGCTGAGGTGAGTACTTTTTTTGCTTACCGTTTTCCGTTATTTCGACCCAAGCGTCTCCATTTGGACCCTCCACCACGTTGTATGGGAGATTCTTTATCTCCGATTGTACTTCACTGAATTTTCTACCAATCAGTCTCTTGGCAGAAAAAATAGTGTTTTTCGGATTGGTCACCGCCTGACGCTTGGCAGCTTGGCCAACCAAGCGTTCTCCCGTTTTCGTGAATGCTACGACGGATGGGGTGGTACGAGCACCCTCCGCATTAGGAATTACCGTTGACTCGCCGGATTGCCATACGGCAACGCATGAATTTGTGGTACCAAGGTCCACGCCTATAATAATATCGTTTATTTTGCTCATAGTTTTATAAAAATTAGACTCAATATAATCCAAGTCGGATGGATTGTCAAGTCGATATGACTATTAACATTATTCGTACCAATCGAGTTGTCACATCATCTACCTATGGGACACAAAAAAGGAGCATTTATAATGCTCCTTTTTGTCACTATGGTGTGTCAATTATACACTCAAAGTATCGTGCCAGTGTCACCCGTATTATAGGCTTTCCACTCGTCGCTTTCCGCTCTGCACGACAACAAGTCGGATACGTGGATAATATACGGAAGATTCGTCTTCAAGTTTCTATCTGGATTATGCGACATAAAATATTCTTCGCACGATTTGTCATACAAGCCGTCGGCAAGTTTAATCCCAAGCGTTTCTTTCCACGTAACATTTACATTATATCGCTGTAACATATATAAAGCACGGTCGGGAACTCTCATATATTGAAGTGCCGGATTCATTTTATAAATCTCACCGCGATTCTTGACATGCCAGTCGCTATCATTTTGAATATATTGAGGTCCAGTGTCATCGCCAAGTTTACCAAGATCGTGATGCAAAGCCGCAAAAATCCGTTCTTCGTCAGTAAAATCGACCGTTCCATTGATACCGGAATAAAGTTTCTGGACGCCTCTCGACGCCTTTTCAACATGCATGACGTGTTGAATGTAGCCGCCCGGCCAAGCGCAGTGGAAATTCATTCTCGTCGATGCCGGTGCGAGTGCCAATTGCATCCCCATATTTTCTTCCTCGTACATAACTAGCAGCTTTTCTAGCCGCACACCGGAAAAGCTTTCTTTCAAAAAATCGATGAAATATTGATAATTCTCATCGATTTGTGTTTCTGTCAACTCCATCCCAAAATGTAATTTAGATTTCATTCAACGGACCATATACATCTATGGTCCGTTGTCAAATTAAATTAACACTCTTTCCGTATTTCTTTGGAGTAGTAGTGTGTGCGATGATGGTTTACAAGAGACGCCATTAGAACCGCACTGCGCATTCTTCCTTTCTTAGTCAATTGAAAGGTATGGCTCATTATCGTCTGCTCGAATGGATGTGCATATTCCGTTTCTAGGAATATTTTATAATTACCGGCTTTGGTCATCACTGAAGGCCAGTTGGAATAATAAACCTCGCCGATCAGATACGAAAGACCCTTGTAACACCCCGTTTGCTCGACGGTCAGTCTGTGCTCCCCAGTTGGGAAATATTTCTGTTTCAAATCCATCGGTATGTTATACCAAGCCCATTGCTCATGATGATCACCATAAAATTCGGTAAATGAAATTTTTACAAAGTCTAGATTTTCATTATCGACGATCTCTATGCACTTTTCCATCCAGTTGTCGCAATGCATGTTCAATCCGTTCTTACACAACCTCTTGGTCTTTTCCATGAGCATGTCATCTTCAAACCAAACGATGTATTTTGCGTTGCTCTCGTGGAAATGTTTTGCAGCCCAAGACCTCGCGCCGCAAACTCCTAAATTACCTTCTTTTATCTGAGCGAATCCATATTTTTCAGAAATTATATCATATCCAGCGTCGGTACTTCTATCTATACTGTTGTTTATTAAGTATTTGGTTGTCTTGCTAAGTAATTCTGGATTAGACTCCTGAATAGTATCAAGTAGAATTTGAAGCTGTGGCGGAGAGTTAAATGTGACCACATACAGATTAACACCATCCCCAGTACGATTCATTTCAATCTCCGCCTTAGATTGAATATACGCAATCTTACCATCAACGTCGCCCTCTTTATATAAAACAACGTCGGTTGCCTCTGGCACTTTGAAATTCTTAATCATTTCAAAGAATGGCCATACCAACCCGTTTCCTTCTATTTCAAATCTTTGTATTTCTTTCGGTAAACGATGGCACAGTATAGTAAATAAACATTCGTCTGCCCCCATCAAGCCCTTTGTTAAAGTGTCTTTGAGAACGCCATAGTACTCGTCATTCATCTTATGTACCATATCCTTCTTTCCGCCCCAGAACCCACCTCTGGCGACGTATTTCACGAAATCCGTGTTACAGTACTGCGCCATTGCTTTCCGCTCGAACCCATGGATTTCATCGTTTCCTTCGTATGGGTAAGATATAAACGTGAATTTCTTATGATACTCCGTATATTCGCATATCTTATCGAGTACTCCGTCGTGGGTAAAATAGCCGGAGTTCACTGTGTTTGTTAAGCCACCGTCCATCCAATAAAAATATTTAGAATTGAACGGATTTAATATGGCAGTATCATTGACCATGAACATCTTACACATCATCATTGGATTGTAATATTCCAATGCGGCTTGTGGTGACTCGGCCAACCAGCCAGCGAAATTTTTCCACGCCTCGTTATTTCTAATTTGTTGTAATTCTTTAAAGAATGGAAACCATGTTTCGAAATCTTTTAACTCTTTAAAATAAATTTGCGTATTATTTTTTTCTTTACTTCGAATTTTCCACACATCTTCTTCCAATTCCTTTGGAATCCATATTACCAAGTTCACGTCAGCTTTAAGAAGCTCGAAGAACTTATTTTTATATTGTTGGAAATCGCGCTTGGCCCAGCCAGTAAGATTTCCTCGACCTAGATCCCACAATCCGGTCACGATAGTAGTTTTACTCTTGTTCATTGTCGTTTTAATATTCGAAGGTTCAGCTAAAATTTGTATTGGTTCTGGTTCCTGATTTATTTTTATTGCAAGATACCATCCCCATTTCGGTTCAATTTGTTGTACGTCAAATCCGGATTTTTTTAATAGTTCTATTGACCCATCCGTAAGATCTTTAAATTTTGGATTCTCAAAGTCATGAAAGCTAACAACTATTTGGTCTATTTTTTTGAAATCGTCAATATCTAAACTGTTTAACAGCGAGTATTCTCCACCCTCGATGTTCATTTTTAACACGGAGACTCTGTCGATGTTGAATTTTTTACAGAAAGTTTTCCAATTCAACATCGGGAATAGCACGGTGGTATCGTCGTCAAAATTCATTTCCCCCACGGCAAGACTATGTGCACCCTTTCTGATCACTCTAGATTGACCATTAATCGGTCCTAGTAAGCCCTCGAAGAATTCCACCCCATCTTTTTTACTTTCGTATGGGTCAACTCCGATAACTCGTTTTTTTCCAATGAAAAATTCACACCAATCCCAACCCGAACATCCAACATCAACAATACACCCACTGTTGGTTAATGCGCGGCCATCCACTTGAGTATATTTCCAATCCTTGATAGTATTAATTAACATATATTATAGTTTGTCTTTGTACGCTTTGTATTCCGGAAGTGCTGACGGTTGATCGAGGATGTATTTAACAACTTCGTCCAATATATCCAAGCTCATCTTTGTTTGGTGCAGTTGAGAATAATGCTTTAAGAATTGAAGACCTAGCCCATTCTTACTTTCCAAGTTGTTCGGTAGTTCTCCGATATGCCAATTTTTTGTTGCGGAATTTGAATCCAGTTCGCAGCAAGCCGACAGTCGCTTGTGTTCTATTTTGTTTTCAAATACATATTTTAATATAAAAAGTTCGCCTGGATACTTACTGTAAAATCCATGACCTTCTGTTATTTTACCAAAGTATTTATTGTGCTGTTCTCTTGCAAACTTATTGAGACCCATCATCATTTCATATGTTCCACCGAAGAATGTGTCCATTGTCCAACGCTCATTCGAAACGTCCGCGTCTATAGTAACATGAGTTGTATCAATCTTTAATATAGAATTTAAATACGGTGTGAAGTAGTGGTCCAAGAAAACGAACGGTGCTGCAAAAACGACATCTTTCATTTCTGAAGGAAAGATTGAGTCTATGTCTGCAACAAATATATAATCGTATTCATTGGGTATATGCTCTAAAAGAAGCAGTTTTGTAAGACATCCGTATGAATACCCCGTTGTTTCTTCGTATGTTCTTATCGTCTTAACAAAATCTAAATCGCATGTGTAATTGCTGTTTGTTAGTAATATGAATTCTACGTCGTAATTCTCATTGTTTGGAAATACATTCTTTTTTGCGGTCAAAAAGAACGGACGTATGCATTTCATATACATGTTTGGAATGTTTTGACCGTTTCTTTCAAATTCCATCGGAGATACGAACGCAATTTTTTTCTTTCTAGTACTGTTTGCCTTTGGATTATCGCGACTGGCTCGTTTGTTTATTGGCAATTCGACAGTTTTTTGATAAAGGTTGAAGTCGGCATCAGAATCTCTGAATGTTAACGATACATGCTCTTCTTGACCAGAAACGCTAAAATCTATAGTCAAGTGTTTTCGCCCGCCGAAAAATGGATCAAATCCGGATGGAAATTGAGATTGGATCCTCTTATCAAATCCGAGAAAGTTATTCGATTCTAAATTTTTTTGAACATACTCGGTAACGTCGGCTATTTTATCACTAGTGTCATCCGGAGGAACGGGGTATCCTTCGTCCATCTGCACATCCAATGCTCCATACGTTGCGGATATCAATTCGATTTTCTGTCGGTCTGGAAGAGTACCATTATACAGATAACTCGGAACTTTACTGATCAACGCCAAGTATGAGAAATGATAATATTCAAAAACATTTGGTTCGGGGACTATATCCTTTGTTGTAATCCAGTATTCATAAAACCACCGAGACCCACCATCGGGAAATGGATGGGCGCGGATATAATCTGCATTTGCCCACCAAAAGTTGCCCCACACCCAAGCATCGGTATGCGTGGTGCAAACCAAGTCATAATAATCAAGTCGATTGACGCAATCTCTCCATCCCTTTACCAAGAAATGCTCCATACACAGTCTCCAACTCTTACTACCTTCTATCTTACGGTGGCATATTTCTTGTTTATTTTCAATCGACCTGTATGTATTGCTCACGCCTTTGGCATGAAAATACAATACTTTCATGTCGGTGTCACCTTGACATATGTTATACACCTTTTGTATACCAGGTGCCTCTGCGCCATTGTCATTTCTATATTCAATCTTAAATTTTGGGTACTTTGCAAATATCCTATCAATTCTAGCCTTGTTATTGTTGAGATCGTTGATGGTCACCCACAATACTCTGGCCGCGTCGTATAATCCTGTGTTTTTAAGCTTGAGTAACTGTTCTTTTACCAATTCTTCCCAGAAGCCCACACAATACACGTGATATACTATGCCGATGTTTTCTCCGGTATACTCAACTCCAACTACTTCCGGAGTATTTTCAACGACCTGAATGTCAACCGGAACCAGCTTCTTAGTGACGATACTAGTTATACTTTCGTTACTTAATTTGAACACCTCAACTCTCTCAATATTTTGTTCCAAATATTTAATCTCGGCGACGGACAAGTACTCAGATTTTATTTTTCCGGTCGCCACGTAATTATCAAGCAACTCAAGTGTTGTGGTCTTGTTGGCATCGCCCCATCCAAACACCGCTTTATTTGGATTCTTACACTCGATACTGGTATGTAAATCTTCAATAATATATGTTCCACCCGCAGCCAATGACTTGAACAACAACGCTAAACTTCGTTGTTGCGCCGCCATTTTATGGCAACCGTCGTCTAATATAACATCACATCCCTTAATTTTTTCAGCCAAAACTACCAAGTCGGATTCTTTATTTTGGTCACATAATATAAGTTCACATTTTTCCGCACCTCGGTTGACGGTAGGTACATCGGCGTCTACACCAACGACAACGGTATTTCCATCAAAAAAACTTCTCCACATTCTAAGAGAATTGCCTTGATACACTCCGATTTCAACAAACTTTTTTACGTTGTGTCTAGTGTGTGCCAACAAATTCTCATACACTCTGTTTATATAATTGTGGCCCTGCGAACCTTTGTCAACGGCATACAAATCGGCCAATGTGTTTAATGGCATTCCACTGTATGTAGGTGGTTTCAATCCAAACTTGTTGTAGTATATCAAATCTATAGTTCTATTCTTATATGACCCAAACGCAAATGCGTGAAACACAAAACAATAGTCATTTTCGTGATTTGAATTTATAATATTATTGTTTATAATCTTTACATGTGAACTCAAGTCTGGCGTTCTGTCCATCAAAAGACCAAAGCAAGTTTGATCGTGCCATAGGCCATTTTCATACTTCGGGTATTCTTTGCAAATATCCCACCATTTTTGAAGATAATCTTTTGCCCACGGGGTGTTTTTAATTATGAAAACGCCCGCGTTTAATTTACTTGGACCATGATCGTCCGACGCCAAAATATCAATTCCATCCACGATGAAATCTTCGATCCTATGGTTGTTGTTTAATATAATCGCGTCCGCGTCTAAGAACATCACATAATCTGGATTTTTAGTCTCAAGCACCTCCAGTAACAGTTTGGGTTTGTACCACGTTGGTGCGCGACCTTCGAGACCGGAACGAATCTTTTGCTCATCCGATTCAAGATGATATGTATACCCTTTCTCTTGACAGTATTTTTCGTTTATAGCTTTACTAAACTCTCCATATGATACATTTGGAGTGAAGAATTGAGTCAATACGATGTTCATCGTTTAGATTAAAGATTTCCAACGATGCGTTCACACCATCCCTTAGACTTGCTATGTGGCCAAACAACCCAATGGTGTGGCTTCTCTTCGCAGTTGAACTCGCGCCACAGTTTCATATATTTGTCACCCTTTGGGTTTAGTCCATCGGCGATAATTGCATCTAACTCCGCCTTATCGGCGTCTTTTCTAAACAGCGAGGTGCCATCCGCTTTTTCAAAAGCCACGACCCAGAATTCGTAATCTTTCTCCGGAATTTGGAACGGTTGTAAATCAATGCAATGCCTGAATATGGAAATGAAAGATTTCAACCATTCTTGCTCCGAAGAGTATTTTTTCCAGTTGTTTGGTGGATATTTTTTGTCGGCGGTTTCTTGTTGAATACCGCGTTTTTTGAAGCATATACCCGCATATTTTTCATAGTCTCGCAGTGTTCTTACATTTCCAAATCCATATGTTCCCCATTCTATAGAATCGATACTTTCTCCGTCCATGGAAAAAAGTTTACGATTCCTTGCATGACATTCACTGTTTCTAGCGCCCCAATCTTTTTTATCTTTCACCAAATTAACGTTTGAACCAACATGGTCGTCCCAATGCTTCGTTCTTCCTTTGCGGGTGTATTCGTGCCAAGCAATAACTCTGTGGGGATGGAACAAATCATATCCATGCGTAAATGCTCGGGCGGCGATACTAATTTCTTCGCCGTGAAAATAATATTCCGGATCGTGTGGTACTTCTTTACAAAATTCTCCGCCGGTGAAACAAAAGTGGGCGGAATAAAATCTAGATGGAACTGGGCAAGTGCGGTCTTTCCAATCGTCGATTGATGCTGGTAAAAAGAAAATTGCGCCCTCCGGTATGAATCTGTCAAAATCCATTTTCCATGGCGTTTGGATTCTTGCACTCGGATCATTTTCTGGATCAAACGATGGAATATAACCAGTGAGCAAAGGCTTGGCATGTCCCATTTCTTGTAATTGTTTATACATCCCAACAATCAGCTCGTCCCAGTCTTTTACAAACCGATGATGAGAGTCAAGTTGCATCGTATACTCTTCATCTGTGTATCTTTGTTGGATTTGATTTCTCGCCCAACAAGCACCTTTACTTTCCATGTATGGAATGTCAATAATTGTCACGTTTGGTAACGTAGCAATTTCGTCTATTTTTTCGTTTGGTCCATGTTGCCATGCTATGCAAAAGTGGAGATTCTCCGGATATTTGGCATTAGCTATACAATCTTGGATTGTTGGGACCAACTGTGGGTCACGGTACGCTGCAATTTGAATGAATATTTTATTGTTCTGCATATATAACCATTATTTTTTACTCTTATATATACAGAAATATGACAGTTTTTTTCAAAAAATCAAGATATAATAATCAATTTTTGCATATTTTTAATAGCTCGCATACGTAGCGGTGGCTACTTCATTGGTGTTTGTTGTTGCAGTTTCGCATCCACCACTATTATGTGGTTTGTGTTATCGTTATATCAACCATGTAGGTTGCGCAATACCCAATTTCTGGTATTATATCTTCGAATGTGATTTGTGAAGATCCATCAAATGAGCCAATTGTTACGTTGTAACTGCCTACTGGTACGGGGGCGGTGGCTCCATAATTACCTAACGCTGTAACAACTGCTAACGCATCGGCTTTATTTCCAGCTGACATACCAGATGCATTAATAGCGTCGTTAGCTTGATTGTAAATATCATTATTAAATAATTGTAGCCTTACATTGCCAGCCGGTGAGCATTCCCCGTCATCTGTGCGGGAGTAAGCCAGCGATCCCCCAGAAAAATAAAATGGTGCCACGGCGGTTGATGTCGGTGTGGGTGTGGGTGTCGAGGTGGATGTGGGTGTAGGTGTCGGGGTTGGAGCTGATGCGCCGCATTCGATTGGCGTCAATTCAACAGATCTTCCATCGCCACCCGGTGTGAGCAGCGCGACAGCAGATGCACACGCCTCCGAGTAGGCTGGATAAATTGTTTGATACGGTGAACCATATCGCTCAAGTGTTGCTGACACGCCACCGGCATCTTCATACGAGAATTTTATATATCCAGTACCATCAAGCGTATATGTTATATAATACGTTTGTCTTTGGATTGTTATGACTGCGGAGGTTCCATATATTGTTCTTCCGTTGGTAAGACGCTTGAATGGGTTTAAATAGAACGTCCCATAACCAGCAACATTGTTTTCTATATATGTATTCCAACTTCTCTGCGTGTTTGATTCGATTGTATATGCACCAGTCGTCCCCCAGCTTGTTATCGCATCCAGTCCTGCAAAACCTTCCGATATTGAAACGGTGGATACAGTTCCTTGTCCACGTGTTACGGTTGAAGGATTTATTGTAACAATCGGTCTGTCAAATGATACCACTGTTATAACCGAAGACTCGACTGAAATTGATCGACCATCCATATAATTGACCAATATACCGAGTTGATAATATCCCGCCGTCGGCGCGATGTATGTATACGCTGGGCCGGATATTGTTACCCATCCGCCGCCATATGGGTCCGGAATTCCGCTCCGCGCCCTTACTTCAAAACTAGATACATTGCCTTGATTTGTTATGGTGTAATTTGCTTTGAGAGTGTCTCCCACGAGATAGCCACCGCCGGTTGTCTGAGAAATCGGTTGATCAACGGACCAAGTTATAGTTGCCCCGATAGCATAATATATAGTCGGGGTTGGTGTGGGCGTTCGGGTTGGTGTAGATGTCGATGTAAGTGTTGGTGTTGTGGCGACATACCCATTAGTAGCAGTGAGGGTTGGAGTTGACGTGAGCGTTGGCGTTGATGTTTTTGTGGGGGTTTGGGTTGGAGACGGCGTGGTAGTCGGCGTTGATGTTTTCGTCGGAGTTTGAGTTGGCGTGAGGGTCGGGTTTATAAACGGGGGTTGGGTTAAAGTCGGAGTTGACGTTGGCGTTGGAGTTGGAGTATTCGTCTGTCCTACTACGAACGGTCTAGATGAAGTGGGGGTCACCGTTGGGGTTGCCGTTGGGGTTGGGCTTCGTAAGTATGCTAAAGCTTGATCCCAGCCTATGTTTCTAGTGTCGTTAGTTTCTTTCGTGTATACCTCACCCTCGTCGGTGGACACAATTTCTCCGATGATCCCGAATACTTTTTCTTCTGGCGATTTATTGATTGGTAATCCTCTTGGCATAAAATTATAAAGTGTATAAAATGTTAATATTATCGCCGCGTAATTTTAAATTACTTATGTATCTACGAAATTTAACTTTCATTTACATTTTGCGTTGTATTCTCTCCGCCACCACCACCCCCAGAGGTGGTAGTCGTGGGTTCTTCCGTAGTCGTAGGTTCTTCCGTGGTCGTAGGTTCTTCCGTGGTCGTGGGTTCTT
>OFRA01000366.1_pt1 | contig 11914 bp, 12 predicted proteins | sample 1543001 | NCBI WGS metagenome assembly OFRA01 (sample SAMN07774221, study PRJEB24372) | wastewater metagenome | isolation source: Lake Maggiore Verbania | place: Italy: Verbania | collected 2015-12 | reverse complement strand
TTTTAAATGATTTTTTTTTAAAATGATTAACTAAATAAAAAAAATACTATTTTTGACCCAATAATTTAAATAACAACTAAAACAATTCTTAATTTTTTCCCTATGAAAAAAATAATTAGCTCTCTAGCCATTGCATTAACATTGACAATTGGCTTCACAGGAATTAGCAATGCACAAGATTCAACTGCTGCACAAGAAGAAGTTTCAACTGCTGCACAAGAAGAAAGTGCAACAAGTAAAACAGCAGATGAAGAGAAACTTGAATTAACATTTGTTCAAACTCTAAAACAAAAATATATTGAAGGGGATGTTCTTTGGATGACTCCCGTTTTAATTTGTATGATAATAGGTATGGCTTTGTCTATAGAACGAGTAGTATATTTAAACTTAGCTACTATCGACACAAAGAAATTTTTAAATGATGTTGATGCTTCTATGAAAGCTGGAGGAGTAGATGCTGCAAAAGAATTGTGTAGAAATACACGTGGACCTATTGCATCTATTTTTTACCAAGGTTTAGATCGTTCAGGAGAAGGAATTGACATGGTAGAAAAATCAGTTGTTGCATATGGTGGAGTCCAAATGGGTAATTTGGAAAAAGGATTGTCATGGTTGCAATTATTTATTGCTCTTTCTCCAATGCTAGGATTCTTAGGAACTGTTATTGGAATGATTCAAGCATTTGATAAAATTGTTGAAGACGGACAAGTTTCTCCAACAACAGTTGCCGATGGTATCAAAGTGGCCCTTCTTACAACAGTATTTGGTTTGATTGCTGCAATTATCTTACAAATCTTTTATAATTACATCACATCAAAAATCGATGGATTGGTTAATGAAATGGAAGATGCATCAATTTCATTAATTGATATGTTGCTTAAAAATAAATAAACGATTTAATTGATCTAAATCTTCATAAGATGAATGCGACTAAACTAAATTTAATTTCTCGGATTTTCCAATACCTTTCTATAGCAATTGGCGTTATTTTAAGTGTCTTGATTCTTATATCTGGTCCTGCTGTTACTGATGGAAAAGAGGCCTTAGAAAAGTTTCGCGAAAGTGCTGAAATGAACGCAGCTATATATTTTATGCTTTTTATTCTATTTGCTGGTGGGGCAATGGTAATAGGCTTTTTTGTATTCCAAATAATTCAAAGCCCTAAAAGAACAATACTTTCAATTATTGGTATTGTTATTTCTTTTGTTGTTTATTTGATTTTCTACCTTTTAGGAACTACAGATACTACAGATACTTTAGCGCTTAGAAATCCTGTTTCTGACGGAGTTGTTTTAACAACTACCGCTGGATTATACACAATTGGCGTAACGCTTTTTGTGGGCTTCGTAGTTATAATTGCTGGTCCATTTATGGGTCGACTTAGAAAATAATAGAACATGGCGAAAAGAGATATTCCTGAAATTAATGCTGGATCAATGGCAGATATTGCCTTCCTTTTGTTGTTGTTTTTTTTAGTGACAACGACAATGGATAAAGATCAAGCTTATATTAGAAGTATTCCCAAAAAGATTGACTTGCCGCCAATGGATAATAAAGTTCAGGAACGAGATATATTAGCAATAAAAGCAAACAATCAAAACCAACTAATGGTTCGCAATAGTATTTTTAGAGATCCAGATAAAATTTCTGATTTCATTCTAAAATTCTATCAAACGAATGAAAAAAATAATGATGTAGCCAATAACTTTCCAATGTATTCTACAACAAGCATAAGCTTATGTGATCAGAATATGGCTCTTTTAGAAAATCAATTGGAAGAAGCAGAGCAAAAAGGCGCAACAGATCAGGCAAAATTCTTTCAAAGCTCTTATGATGAGTGGAATAAGAAAAAAAGGGCGATACAACTTTATGGAAAATCTGAAATTCGTGAACTAAGTGTTCAAGCTCATATTAGAATTGAAGTTCAACAAGGTACTGCATATTCTATTTTTGCACAAATTCACAATGAAGTTGAAGAGGCATTATTTGAGTTGCGAGATAAAGAATGTAATCGTTTGTTTAGTGAGCAGTATTCTATTTTAAAAAGAAGAACAGCACAGGATAGCGACCCAAAAGATAAAGATAAATTAGCTCTGCTAGAAATTCTTTATCCTGCTAGGATTATTGAAGTAACTCCAAAAAATTAATAACTATGTCAAAGTTTAAAAAAGAAGGTAGTGGTGGAGCTCCAGCGATGAATACAGCCTCGCTTCCAGATATCGTTTTTATGCTTTTGTTTTTCTTTATGGTTGCGACTACTAGTAAAGAAACAGATCCTACAGTTGAATTTGAATCGCCAACTGGAACCAAAACAATGGATTTGACACCTTACAAACAACGTTCTGAAATTGATTTTTTATACCTTGGTACTCCAAGAAATCCAAATAGAGCAAATGCATTTAAAATGGGTTTTGCTTTGTCTTTAGATAATGTCGTGCAAGCAACCCCTGACGGATTATATCCTACAAATGCTGTAGGAAGATGGAAAAAAGACAAGTTTTCTCAAAAGCCAGCAAGAATGTCTGCTCCAATTGAAGCTGTTATTACTTGTTTGAAAGCCGATAAAAATGCTCCTTCTGGATTGATTTTTGATATTCGAAAGGAATTACAAGAAATTGAAGCCCTCACTATTGCCTACTCCGTTCGGGACAAAGGAAATATCTAAATTAGAAACTTAAGTAAGTTTATTAAATCTTATTTAGACTAAAGTGCTAAAAAAACGCTCTATTATCATGTTTGAAATACGTTTGTCTAAATTCACTTTTTCAGATAAATAAAACTCAAATTCCGCATCTGTAAACAAGCCCGTTACCATCCCTAATAATTGTGCACGAAAAGCCAATTGCTTGGAAGTAAATAATTTCAATTGATTTTGCTTTTTTAGTAATGAGGAGTTGGCGCTTACAATATATTGTACATGAACATTAGAGTTAAAAAACACAATAAGTATTGTATGTTGGTACTTTAAAATTGGACGAATTGTTGTATTTTGAAATTGTTCAATAGGTGTTTGCTCACTTTTTTCTGTACGAATTTCCTCTCGAAGTCCAAGTAATTTGTCTTCTTTACGCATAATTTTAAATTGAATTATCCTTTTTTACTTCTACAGTTGCAGAAGGACTTACAAATTGCTGAATATAATCAACAAATCGTTCTTCTTTTGGATGCTGTGTGAAAATAAGTTGTCGGCATTTTGGGAGACTTTCAGCCAAACGCGCAATAAAACCTTTCATTCCCTTACTTATTTGTTCATCCATTTGTAATACTATAAATAATTTCAATTTTCCAACATTGAATCCATTTTGGAAATAGAGTTCACAAATCCGTTTTGTTGTGCCAACTATTACCTCAGTGCCATCAAAAAGATCGTTTCGCTGCTTCAACTTGCTCCCTTTGTCGAAAACCAAATCAATCGTTAAATCAATTTCTTTTGTTGCTTTTTCAAGAACTTCATGAATTGATTTTGCATCATCATCTGTCAAACACAAAACTAAGGCACGTGGAGAACCTTCTTCTGCTTGAGGTACAAAAGCTTTAATAAAATTTGGGATTGCAGGAATGTATTCTTCGGGCTTTGATATGCCAATAACGGATATTCCAGACTTTAATTTTTTTAATATCTCATGCTCATACGATTCCATAACTCTTTTCTCAGCTCTTTAATTTTATATTTTCTTTGTGTCTTTTAGAATCGCGCAGTGTCTTCTTTTCGATGTTTTTTTCAAAAGCAGCAGTTAAATTAATGCCTGTTTGATTTGCCAAGCAGATAAGCACAAATAAAATATCTGCGATTTCATCTCCTAAATCTTGGTTTTCCTCATTTGGTTTTTGGCTTTGCTCACCATAGCGCCTAGCTACAATTCTTGCAAGTTCACCAACCTCTTCCATTAAAAGCGCTGTATTAGTTAGCTCATTAAAATAACGAACACCAACTTTTTTGATCCATTCATCAACAACTACTTGCGCTTGATTGATTGTAATTTCAGACATGAAATCTTATTTTAATTCTGAAATAAAGGTAAGGAAATAAGAGCGAAGAACGAGTAATAAATCCAGAATAAAAATGGTAAGAAGATAAATAAAAAAAGACCTTCCATTATCCATTTCTTTTTTCGAAATTTGCTAAGAACTAAACGATGGAAAAACTTCAAAATTTTATTGACGGAAAGTTTACCTCACCTAAAAACGGAGGTTACTTTGATAATTATGAGCCAGGAACAGGAAAAGTATATTCCTTAATTCCAGATTCTGATTCTGAAGATGTTGAATTAGCTGTAAAAGCAGCAGAGAAAGCTTTTCCAATATGGTCAAATATGTCACTTGAAGAACGCAGTAAAATCCTTGTGAAAATCTCTGAGGGAATTGAAAAAAGAATGGATGAATTTGTTGCCGCAGAGAGTCGAGATAATGGCAAACCATTGCATTTAGCTGCACAAGTTGACATTCCACGTTCCGTTTCTAATTTTCATTTTTTCGCAACAGCAATTCTTCATTTTGCCTCGGAATCCCATTACATGGAAGGTACAGGAATTAATTATACAACAAGAAAACCGATTGGTCTTGTTGGTTGTATTTCTCCTTGGAATTTGCCTTTATATCTTTTTTCGTGGAAAATTGCGCCCGCTTTAGCTGCAGGGAATTGTGTGCTTGCAAAACCTTCTGAAATAACTCCCTATACTGCTTTTCTTCTTGGAAAAGTAGCACAAGAAGCTGGACTTCCGGACGGAGTGTTAAATATTATTCATGGTACTGGACCAAAAGCCGGAGATGCAATAGTTAGACACCCAAAAATTAAGGCAATTTCTTTTACCGGGGGAACACAAACAGGAGCATATATTTCACAAGCCACTGCACCAATGTTTAAAAAACTTTCTCTCGAATTAGGTGGTAAGAATGCAAATATAATTTTTGCTGACTGTGATTTTGATGATATGTTGAGTACAACTATTCGGTCTTCTTTTTCAAATCAAGGACAAATCTGTTTGTGCGGCTCACGAATATTTATTGAAAGAGCCATTTATACAAAATTTAGAGATGCCTTTGTAGCAAAAATAATAAAAACAAAAGTTTCTTATCCTACTGACCCTGAAGCAAAATTAGGAGCAATTGTTTCTGAATCTCACTTGCAAAAAATACTTTCCTACATAGAATTAGCGAAAGAAGAAGGTGGAACAATCTTAGCAGGCGGAAATCGCGTTAAATTGTCCGCTCCTTATGATGAAGGCTACTACTTAGAGCCAACAATAATTGAAGGATTAGATTATGCCTGTAGAACAAATCAAGAAGAAATATTTGGCCCTGTCGTTACGATTACTCCATTTGATTCAGAAGAAGAGGTGTTAATGATGGCGAATTCAACAGAATATGGATTAGCAGCAACACTTTGGACCAGCGATTTAAAAAGAGCTCATCGTGTGGCAGATAAACTACAAACCGGAATTGTTTGGGTTAACGACTGGCTTGTGCGCGATTTAAGAACACCATTTGGAGGAGTAAAATCATCTGGCGTTGGGAGAGAAGGCGGTTGGGAAGCATTGCGATTCTTTACTGAAGCAAAAAATATTTTTATCAAATATTAATTGCAACTTTAATAAGAGGTAAAGGCAAACAGGGATATCTTATTTCAAAATCCCTTCAAGTCCCAAAATGAAAGCATAAACTTTCGCAACTTCTAAGCGTTCATTTGACCTTCCTGAACCTCCGCCATGACCAGCATCCATATTGCAATCAAAAATCAATGGATTTGCCGAAGTTTTGTATTCTCTCAATTTTGCAACATATTTCATTGGTTCCCAATACTGAACTTGAGAATCATGATAGCCAGTTGTCACGAACATTGCAGGATAGTCCATTTTATGAATATTATCATAAGGTGAATATTTCAACATGTAATAATATGCTTCTGGGTCATTTGGATTTCCCCATTCTTCAAATTCACCAGTTGTCAATGGAATAGATTCATCCAACATCGTAGTTACAACATCTACAAACGGCACTTGGGAAACAATTCCTTTCCATAAATAAGGAGCAAGATTGACAATTGCGCCCATTAATAAACCACCTGCACTTCCGCCTTGAGCATAAATTTTTTCTTTATCACAATATCCCATGTGTCCGATAAATTCGGCAGCATTGATGAAATCTGTAAAAGTATTCATCTTTTTTTGGAGTTTTCCGTCTTCATACCAAGTTTCACCCATGTATTTACTCCCTCTAATGTGTGCTGAAGCAAAGACAAATCCTCTGTTTAATAAACTGATTCTTAGAGCACTGAAGCCATCAGGAATTGTATATCCGTAAGATCCATAGCCATAAAGCAAACAAGGTGCTGTTTTTAAGTCGATTCCTTTTTTATAAACAATAGAAACTGGTATTTTTTCTCCATCATTGGCTGTAGCCCAAATTCTTTGGGATTCATAGTCTGAAGATTTAAAGGATGGATCCATAAGCGTTTTTTCAAACCAAACTTTCTTCGTATTGCTTGCCATGTTGTATTGAAAAATTGTGGAAGGAGTTGTCATTGAGTTGTATGAGTAGAAAATCTCATCACTCGTATAATCGTCATTTAATCCTAAATTTAAAGAATATGTTTCTTCATCAATAGATATATAGGAATCTAAGCCACTTGATAAATTCCGTAATTTTATTTTTCTGAGACCATAGTTGCGTTCTTCAAGGACAAGGAAATTCTTAAATGTAGAAATCCCCTCAATTAAAGTTTCAGGATTCACTGGAATTAGAACTTGACATTGCTCTAGATTTCTAGGAAAAGATTTTGCAAATAAAACTTTTCTATTTGGAGCATCCTGATTTGAAAGAATGTAAAATCCATTTAGATGGTGAGCCACTTGATACAAATGATCTTTGCGCCTTGGAAGAAATACCATTAGCGGTTCTTTTGTATTATTTGCATCAAGGAACCATGTTTCTGAACTTGTGGAACTATAAGAACTAATAAAAATATATTTATCTGTTATTGTTTTTTCCAATCCAACAGAAAATTTCTCGTCTTCCTCTTGGTAAATCAAAACATCTGCTTTACTATCAGTCCCTAAAACATGCATGAACACTTGATACTCTCGAAGAGTCTGAGGATCTTTTTTGATATAATAAACTGTTTTGTTATCATTTGCCCACACTACACCCCCACTTGTTTCTTCAATTTTATCAGCTAAATATTTGCCAGATTTATTTTCTCGGAAAGTAATTGAATACTTTCTGCGACCTATAAAATCCTCACTCACTGCAAGTAGTTCGTTATTTGGCGAAGGCGACCAATCTGCTAAATCATAAAAACCAGCATCTTTTGCTCTTTCATTTTCATCAAAGAAAACAAGTTCCTTGTTTTTTTCCAATAAGATTATTTGCTGGTAATCTTTGCCATCCGTATTTTTCATTTGGTATTTTTTACCATTTAAAATAAAGGGTGCAGAAACTTCATTTGGATTAATGCGCTTGTCAAATTCTGTCATTAAAGAATTTATTAATGGCTGTAATGGTTTAAAATAGTCGCTGGCATATTCATTTTCCTGCTTTAAATTTTCTAAAACAGCTTTGCTGTCACGTTCATTCATCCAATAATACTCATCTATACGATCATGACCATGAATTGATAAGGTTTTTGATTTTTTTGGCGCTTGAGCAAACATATAAAGTGGAATAAATGTTAGAATAATAAATGATAGCTTGTACATAATAAGAGTTTACTGACAAAAGTAAAAAATATTTTGTATGAATGTCTTAACTTTATGGAGTGAAGAAAATTTACAAATACCTACTGAATACTTTACCACGGCCATTGCTTATTCGCTTAAGTTATGTTTTTAAATTTTTTGCTCCAATTCTTTATAGTGGTGACAAGGTAGAATGTCCAGTTTGCGAAAGGAAATTTTCCAAGTTTCTATCCTATGGTTCGAATGTTGCGCACAGAGAAAATGTTTTATGTCCTTACGATTTAACCCTAGAAAGGCACCGTTTGATGTACTTATATCTAAAACAAGAAAGCAATTTTTTTACCGCCGAAAATCTTAGTGTTTTACACATGGCACCTGAGCAGTGTTTTATAGATAGCTTTAAAAAACAAAAGAATCTCAATTATTTAACTGCAGATATTGAGTCTCCAATAGCAGATCTTCATTTTGATTTACATGAAATTCCACTAGAAGACAATCGCTTTGATGTTGTATTCTGTAATCATGTAATGGAGCATGTTGAAGATCCGATTCAATGTATGAAAGAATTATACCGTGTTATGAAAAAAGGAGGATGGGCTCTAATGCAGGTTCCTCAAGACTTTAATAGAGACCTTACCTACGAAGATGCAAGTATTACAAGTCCAAAAGAAAGAGAAAAACATTTCTGGCAAAAAGACCATTTACGTCTATTTGGGAAAGATTATCCTCAATGGTTAGAAAAAGCTGGTTTTACGGTCGATGAATTTGATTTAAACAAGCATTTTGACAAAAATGAAATTAATCGTTTTCGCCTAATGCAAGGAGAAATATTGTACATTGCTAAAAAATAACAAATGAAACACTACATTCTTATATTACTGACTTATTTTTTTACTTCTGGTTTCTCACAAAAAAACCTATTTGTTACTATCGACCCTCAATTTAATGGTGTGGATTTGCAAATGAATACGCAATATACTGCTGCAGATGGAAAAGTGCTAAAATTAGATCACTTTGATTATTACATTTCAAATATAATTATTACACACGATGGTGGACAAACAACCAGTGTTGAAACCCCGGTGTTTCTTGTTGAGCCGCAAAATCATGTGTTATATTTAGGGTATAGAAATTGGAACGACATTGAAAAAATAAACTTTTTAGTTGGAGTTCCAAAATCTATGAATACACAAAATGGTGCTGAAGCAGCAGATATTTCTACTTATCCAGAAACTAATCCCTTAAGTTTTCAGTCTCCCTCCATGTATTGGGGATGGCAAGCAGGCTATATGCACATGATAATCGGAGGATATTCCGATGGGAATAATGATGGGAATCCTGAATCCTATTTTGAAATTCATAATTTAGGAAATAACAACCAGAAGGAAGTTGAGATGAACATTATAGAAACTAATACTTCTTCAGAACAAATAGATCTTAACATCATTTGTAATGTAAACCGATGGGTAGAAAGTATTCCCTTGAGTACTGTTGGAGTTCTTCATGGAGAAAATGGAGTTAATGAAACTATTTTACAAAACGTGCTTTCTAAGACTGTCTTTACACAAAGTGCCACTGCAACTATTCAAGATATAAATCCCCTAGTTTTTAATTGCTTCGGAAAGAAAAATGGCCTAGATATAAATTGGGCTAATTTAGAAAATGGGAAATCCATTAAATTAATAGATCAAACTGGTAAAGTTCAAAAAAGTGCAGAAAAGGAAACAGCATCTGGTTCACTGTCTTGGGATAACTTAAGTTCGGGGTTTTATTTTGTGGAACTTTTGAATACAACCAATCAAATTGTTGTGTCTAAAAAAGTAATGGTCTACTAAATTTCCATTTTTTTTATGAAATCGTCTGTTGCACTTTTATGTATATTTTTAGTAAGTGGCTTCATTCTCATTCGATGTCATGTCGTAAAAACAATTGATGCCAACTTAGTAATTGTGGTGCCTACGCCTTCTGATAATTTACAGTCGGATGCAAAAATAGCTTTGGGTAGAAGTTTATTTTTTGACAAGCGCTTGTCCTTAGATGGAACTATTTCATGTGCAACATGCCACGACCCCAAAAAAGGTTTTAATGATCAATTAAGGAAAAGTATCGGCATAAATGGACAGGAAACTGAACGAAATGCTTCAAGTATTCTAAATGCGGGATTTTTAAAAACTGCCATGTTTGATGCCCATTTAGCAACATTGGAAATGCAAGTAATTGTTCCCCTTCAAGAAAAAACAGAAATGGGACACAATATGAAGGAACTTATTCCTCAACTTAGAAAAATAAAGGAATACCAAGAAGCAGCAAAGAAAATTTTTAACCGCGATTTTGATGCCTTTGTATTAACTCGGAGTATTTCAGCGTTTGAGCGTTCTCTTGTTTCTATGAACAGTCGCTTTGACCAATATCAAAATGGAAATAAAAATAGTTTGTCAAAAGATGAACTTGCAGGCTGGAAACTGTTTTCTGAGAAACTCTATTGTATCGCTTGTCATACGCAACCCTATTTTACAACATTTGTTGCTGAAAACAATGGTTTATATTCCAGTTATGAAGGAAAAGAAGACCAAGGGCGCTTCCGTATTCATAACGATTCGTCAGATATTGGAAAATTTAAAGTCCCTTCTTTACGAAACATTGAGTTGAGTTATCCCTATATGCATGACGGAAGTATTTCCTCATTAGAAGATGTTATTGAGCATTACTCAAAAGGAGGTAAAAAACACCCTTTACAAAATAAAAATATTGTAGAATTTAAGATTAGTGCCACTGAAAAAAACAACTCGTTTCTTTTTTGAAATCTTTAACAGATACATCCTACATTCAAAGAATGAATTTCTAAAAGATTATTCTTTGTTAAACCTTACACTTGATTTCTTTCCTAATCCAAAGTAATTATTAGAGTGTGCAAATTACCGCCAAAGTAAAAATAAAAGTCTTTATTACCTTAAACTATTAATTCTGATATAGCATATCTTTTCCTATAGGCTCTATCAGGGATTCATCTTTAAAAGTTGACGCTTGGCTTGATGATGGAAAAATTATTAAATACTAATTAATGAGAATATAAAAAGCATACTTAGTTAATAATACATGTATTCAAAATCACATAGAGGATAAACCAAAATCATATAGAATGAAATATAATTTTTACCAATAAAAAAAGGGGCAAATAAATTCGCCCCTTTACCAATATATTAATAAGCTTAGTCCTTAACTAATCGAACAGACTGTTTCTTTCCACTAAGTTCATAGTTTAAGAAGTAGATCCCTGCATTTAGACCCTCTAAATTGATTGAAGTTTCGTCTCCTTTGAGGCTTGTAACCTCAGCACCAATTAAATCAGTGATAGACAATAATACAATTAAATCAGACTTAACTAACATTATTTGTCCATTTGTAGGATTTGGAAACACACTCAAGGAAGCCAAAGAAATATTTTCTATGCTCTCCGTTGGACAATTTACACAACTTTCCCAACAAACAATAGGCATAGTAGCTGCACCGCTAACAGTACCCGCTCTATTTGTAAAGCCTCCAGTTGTTATTGTACAAGGCTCACCACCAACAAATTGTTCTGAAATATCCCAACCACCTACTGTAAATTTATATTCGATATTTCCAGTAGCAATTGGAGCTGAAACCTCCCAAACGCCGTCCATGTTTGCGTCTGTCATTGGGGTACAAGATCCGCACCAACCATTGAATGTTCCATTCAAAAACACACCTGGAGTAGTGCTACCACCAGCACTTACGAAATCTATCATATTTACACTAAAAGCAACCGGATTTGTACAAATACTGCAAGAGTTATAGCAATAAGGATCTAATGTCGCGTCTCCAGTAACCGTGTACGAACGGTTTGTGAAGCCTCCATTAGTTACAGTACAAGGCTCACCTCCAGTAAATTGCTCAGAGTTAGCCCAACCATCAAGTGTAAACTTGTACTCAATAGCACCAGCACCAATTGGAACTGTAGTTTCCCAAACACCATCCATGTTTGCATCTGACATTGGGTTTGATGTACCATTCCAACCGTTGAATGTTCCATTAACAAATACGCCAGTGTAAGCAGGACCTGTGTACTGGTTCATATCTACTTTAAATGTTATGTTCGGTGTCGGCGGATTAATAATTACCGTTTTTTGATAAACATACTGCCACCATCCATTACCGAAATTTATTTGAACAGTCATGGTATTTCCTCCGTTAGAGAAAACCACATTGTAAGTAATAGT
>OFRA01000361.1_pt1 | contig 11978 bp, 11 predicted proteins | sample 1543001 | NCBI WGS metagenome assembly OFRA01 (sample SAMN07774221, study PRJEB24372) | wastewater metagenome | isolation source: Lake Maggiore Verbania | place: Italy: Verbania | collected 2015-12 | reverse complement strand
TCCCTTGAAGGCAAGATCGCCGAGGCGCGCACCAAAAAAGACATGCTTAAGGCCCGGGCCCAAGCAGCCCAGGCCCAAGCCCAGTTGCAGGGGGCTGTGGGTGGTTTAAATACCGATTCGGCCATGGCGGCTTTTGATCGCATGGAAGAAAAAGTGTTGTCTTTAGAGGCCCGCGGCCAGGCGGCGGCAGAATTGGCAGGGGCAGACCTCGATAGTCGTTTTCAAGCCCTGGAAGCCGGCGGTGATGTTGATCAAGAATTGGCGGCCCTCAAGGCAAGTCTTAGCCCCACACCCCTTGCCCTGCCAGACGACAGCAAGAAACCTGAGCTTTTGCCAGCCCAGGCCGCTGAAGTAGACGACGAATTGGAGAAGTTGAAGCGTTCAATCGACAATCTTTAAATATCCTCAGCAACCTTCATCCCTACTTTTTCCATGACTGTTCATCAACTAACTGATGCCAATTTTCAAGCTGAGGTTCTAAACGCCGAAGCGCTTGTTTTAGTTGATGTGTGGGCCGCCTGGTGCGGCCCCTGCCGCTTGATGGCTCCATTGATGGAATGGGCAGCAAGCACCTATGGGGAAGGCTTACGGGTTGGAAAACTTGAGGCCGATCCAAACCCAGTTGTTCGCGATCAATTGCAAATAAAAGGTTTACCAACCCTGATCCTTTTTAAAGCTGGTGTTGAACTGGCCCGTTGGGAAGGCGCCATGGCAAAACCCCAGCTGCAGGCTTTTGTGGATGCCCATCTCTGAGCGGCTTCAACGCCTTGGCTCGGGCATTTTTGCCCGCATGGACCAGCGCAAACGTTCCTATGCGGCATCAACTGCAGCCCAGCTGAATCCCCTGCTTGATCTCTCCTTGGGGAGCACTGATCTGCAGCCTCCAAGCCAGGTGCTTTCAGCCATTGCTACCAAATTGATGGAGCCGGCCAGTGCGGCCTATTGCCTGCAGGCGGGCACCTTGCCCTTTCGTGAAGCGGTAGCCAGTTGGGTGCAGCAGCGCTTTGCGCTGCAGGTGGATCCCCAGCGGGAGGTGCTGCTGCTGGTGGGTTCCCAGGAGGGCACAGCCCATCTACCCCTTGCCTTGGTAAACCCTGGTGATCGCACGCTGTTGCTTGATCCCTGCTACCCAAGCCATCGCGGTGGGATGGTGCTGGCGGGTGCTGAACCTCTGCTGCTGCCCCTGGGCTTAGAGGATGGCTGGCGCCCTTGCTTTGGGCGGCTGGCCAGTAGTGAACAAGAGCAGCTCAAATTAATAATGCTGGGCTACCCCCATAATCCAACGGCCACCACTGGCTGCCAGGGCTGGTTGGATGAAGCGCTGGCCTTAGCAAACCGGCAAGGGGCGGTGCTTGCCCACGACAATCCCTACGTTGATCTTGCCCTTGAAGGGGAAGCGCCTGCCCTATTGCGATCGGAGGGGTGGCGCACAAATGGGATTGAATTTTTTTCCTTCTCAAAAGGCTGGTGCCTTGGCGGCTTTCGCCTCGGTTTTGCCGTTGGGGCCGCCCATTTAATTGAAGCCCTAGGGCAGGTGAAGGCGGTGGTTGATTTCAATCAGTCGCTGGCCTTACAGGCGGGTGCCACGGTTGCATTAACGCAACTAGCCAGCTGGCCGCAGCAGCTAAGGCCTATTTATAAGGAGAGGCGTGATGCCATGGCAGCTGCCCTGGCCGCAGGCGGTTGGCGGGTGCCTCCAGCTTCAATGGCCCTTTATCTATGGCTGCCACTGCCCGAAAGCTTGAGAAGCCTCGGCAGTGAAGCTGCCTGTGCTTGGTTGCTTGAACGCAGTGGGGTGGCGCTCACCCCAGGCGTTGGTTTTGGTGCTGGCGGTGAGGGCTGGGTGCGGCTTGCTCTGGTGGCGGAAACAAACCAGTTGTTGGTGGCGGCCAAGCGGCTAAATGCAGCCCTGTTGGGGTGCTGAATTGAGTGGATTATTGGCGGCAGGCTGTGGCGGTCGATTGCTGCGTAGAACGCGTGATCTTGATTTGCGCATGGCCTGGCGGCTGCGGGTGCTGCCGGTTTGTGCCAGCACGGAACCCCTCTTAAGCCACTGGTTGGCGGCGCAACCGCTTTTGCCCATAGCGGTGGTTTCAAAAAAGCAGCGCTTTGGCCGGGGCACGGCCCAACGCCATTGGCAATCACCCGCTGGTGGCCTTTGGTTAAGTGCTGCAATCCCTTGGGGCGGAGAGCCACCAGCGGCGGATCGCTTGCCATTGTTGATGGCAGCTGCCCTAATGGCGGAATTAGAACCGCTTGGCCTAGGGGCAGAACTGCATCTAAAACCACCCAATGATTTGATGGTGGGGCAGCAAAAATTAGCGGGAGTGCTCACCTCTGTGGTTTGGCGTGGCGGGCAGGTGCGCCACGTGCGCTTTGGCATTGGACTCAATGGGCGCCATTCAATCCGTCCTCCGGGCATCACCCTTGAACAATTGCTTGGTAGCCGCTGCCCCCCCTGGCCTAAATTGGTGCACATAGGTTTAAGAGCACTGGAAAGGTTGGCTCTGAATTAACGCAATCACCCTCAACCTGATTACACACCTGAAATGTACAAACTATTTATGTTGCCCTTGCTGCTGCCGCTGTTGGCTCAAATGTTGCCAGCGGAAGAACCACCTTTGATTTTTGATAAATCACTGCAGGAGTTGGAGCGGGAGGGGGCAATCACCATCAAGGAAAGCCAACAGTTGCGCCAGGGGGAGTATCCCCAGCGCAGTGCCCCGGGGCAGCGATATGTGCCAAACCTAGAAAAGTTATGTAGTTCCGGAGTGATGAGCCAAAGGGAATGCGCCAGAGCCAAGGGAGTTGCATTCGTTGCTAAAAATAAAAATGCAAAATTTGGTGGCCCAGATGGTTTGCCACTTGCACCATTGAGTGTTCCGGTTTCTGCTCTTTTAGTGGGGGGCGAGGGCAGTTTTTCACTTAGCCAAGTGTTTAGGATTACGCCGAGGCCAGCACCTCTGCTTGGAAATGGCAATCGCAGTTTGATATTTCCTTTGATCGGTAGTGCTGTAACCAGCAGTGATTTTGGCTGGCGGATGCACCCGATTTTAGGAAGCATGATTCTCCATGCCGGCAAGGATTTAGCTGCTCCAGAAGGAACGCCGGTGGTGGCTGCCCTGGCTGGCAAAGTTGTTAGTGCAGGCCTTGCAGGTGGCTATGGAATTGCGGTGGAATTGGAACACCGCAATCCCCAGCGCCGCACCCTCTGCGGCCACCTGTCGGAACTGTTTGTGCAATCCGGTGAACAAGTGCGCCAGGGTGAGGTAATCGGTAGGGTTGGCAGCACAGGTCTTAGTACGGGTCCCCATTTGCACTTTGAATTGCGCCGCCCCGACGCCGGGGGTTGGGTGGCGGTTGATCCCGGCAGCCTTTCCCCCAGTGGTGCATTAAGCAGCAAACAAGATCTACTTACGGGATTATTTGATCAATTGCTAAAGGGCCTAGAGCGCAAAACTTAGGATAGTGAACTTAAACAATTTGTAGATCGCTCAAGTTGCCACTATAACCAGTTATTTCAATCACCATATCGTTGTTGGCTTGGAATCCGGCTCTGTTGTCGTTAAGAGCAAGAAAAGTTCGGATGCCACTTCCTGAACCTAAGCTAAAGCTAGCGGCAAGGTTTGCGCCAAAGCTTCTGTTGTTTAGCACTTGGCCTAGATCCGCTGCGCTTAAACTGCCAACAGAGCCAAAATTGCGAACAGAACTACTCGCCACTAAACCATCAATTTGATCTGCGCCGATTTGCAGATCGGTGATTCGATCAAACCCGTTTAGTAAAGAATCGCCACGGCCAAAGCTAAATGTGTCGTTTCCAGTGCCACCAGTTAGTTTATCGCTTCCGGATAAACCGCTAATTAAATCGTTACCAGCGCCGCCAGAAAGGTCGTTTTCAGCATTGCTACCGGTAATAATATCAGCATTTTCGGAGCCGAGAACATTTTGAAAATGTTCCACAGTGAGGCTGGCGCTACCGATTCTGGGTAAATTGTTGATCGTTAGCAAGTTGTTGGCTAGATTTACATTTAATGAGGCCGTGGTGCCAGTGGAACCGTCGATCGTGTTAATTCTGTTGGGATTGGCTTTAATTACTTCAATATCAAAATTTGATATTGTATCCGTACCTAGGCCTCCTGATTTAGCCATAACTCCGCCGCGGGAAAAAGTGAGATCTGCATTCACTCTTGAGTAATCAACAATGTCTGCGCCAGCGCCCCCACTGAGGCTATCGCTACCTGCTGAGGCAAACATTAAATCGTCACCAGCTCCTGAGCTGTAGGTATTGCTATTTGCATCACCAAGCATTACATCGGCGTTATCTGTGCCGGTTAGATTGATTGCTGGGATTGGCCTGTTGGGTGCTGGGCGTGATTGAGTTGCTTGTTGGCGTGCCATGGTGAATTGCTTGAGGGCATAATCAAATTATTTGTTGCACCGCTTTTAGCCTTTGATTAATAGCTCAAGTTTTTGTGATCTTGATCACAGGCTCAGCTCTGGTGGCTTTAGTTGGCGATGTGGCCATCTCGGAATAGCAACACCCGTTGGGCGCGTTGGGCCACATCTTGTTCGTGGGTAACAAGTAAAACGGTCATGCCTTCTTGATTTAGTTGATCAAAGATGGCTAAAACCTCCCGGGTGGTGTCTGAATCAAGGGCGCCTGTGGGTTCATCCGCCAGCAACAGCGCTGGCCGGTTGATTATTGCTCTGGCAATGGCCACCCGTTGTTGTTGGCCACCACTGAGTTGATTTGGTTTGTTTTTTAAGCGTTCACCAAGTCCCACCCGTTGCAGGGCTGCAGCAGCACGCTCCTTGCGCTCCGCCACAGGAACATTGGCGTAGATCATGGGCAATTCAACATTTTCAAGGGCGCTCATGTTTGAGAGCAAATGAAATTGTTGAAAAACAAAACCCAGATGGCGATTCCTTAAGGTGGCGAGTTCATCGTCGCTGAGTTTATTAACCTCTTGACCCTGTAACCAATAGCTGCCGCTGCTTGGGCGATCAAGGCAGCCAAGAATATTCATGGCGGTGCTCTTGCCTGATCCGGATGTGCCCATTACGGCGAGATAATCGCCTTTGAAAACCTTGAGATTTAGTTCGTTAACGGCGCGCACCTCAGTGGCACCCTCCCCATAAATTTTGCTTATATTAATTAGTTCAGCCACGGCCCCAGGGCTGGGATTGATAGCCATGCTGATTAACCGGTGGGCAGGCGGCCGCTAGCAGCAATAACTTCTTTGAGTAGTGGTGTGCCTTCCACCGCTTGATTTGCCCAAACAAATAGTGGATTTGATAACACTCCTCCCACTGCGGTAACGAGTAAACACACCACAAGGGCGGTGCGCAGTGGTTGCAAACCAGGTAATTTCCAGGTGGGTTCTGGATAGGATTTCACCACATCAGATGCCTCTTGCGGTTCTTTAACCACCATCATCTTGATAACTGAGATGTAGTAGTAGATTGAAATTACTGAAGTAACTAAACCCACCACTACTAATAGATATTGGCCATCGGCCCAGCCGGCAAAGAATAGATATATTTTGCCAAAGAACCCAAGCATTGGTGGTATGCCGCCAAGGGATAGCAGGCACAGGCTCAAGCCAAGGGTGATTAGGGGATCTTTTTGATATAAACCGGCGTAGTCTGAAATGCGATCACTGCCGGTGCGTAGGGAGAAAAGAATGATGCAGGCAAAGGCGCCAAGGTTCATAAATAGATAGGCGGCCATATATAAAACCATCGCCGAGAATCCCTCCTCGGTGCCGCAAACCAAGCCAATCATCACAAAACCAGCCTGGCCAATTGAGCTGTAGGCAAGCATTCTTTTCATTGATGTTTGAGCAAGGGCAACCACGTTGCCAAGGGTCATGCTCAACACAGCCAACACGGTAAATAGCAGCTGCCACTGGGCCTCAAAGCTGCCAAAACAACCCACCAGCAAGCGCAATGCCAAAGCAAAACCTGCCGCTTTTGAACCCACGGAAAGAAAAGCAACCACAGGGGTTGGCGATCCTTCATAAACATCAGGGGTCCATTGGTGAAAGGGCACCGCTGAAATCTTGAATGCCACTGTTGCAAGAACAAAAACTAAGGCCAGGGCCGTTAAGGGCGTGGCGCTGCTCTGCAGGGCAATGGTGATACCAGCCAAATTTGTAGAGCCGCCACTCACGCCATAAAGCAGTGAGGTGCCGTAGAGAAATACGGCCGCGGCAGCTGAACCAACAAGCAGATATTTAAGTGCTGCTTCTGAACTGCGGGCATCGCGCTTCATGTAGCCCGCCAATAGATAACTCGACACTGAAAGTGTTTCTAAAGCAACAAAAATGCTCACCAGATCGGTGGCGCCACAGAGCAGCATTGCCCCAACGGTGGCAGCCAAAAGAATGCTGGCGTATTCCCCCACCGGTGTGCCGCTGCGTTCCACATAACGCCAACTAATCAATAGCGATAACAGGGTGGAAGTTGCCACCACTGCCCTGAAGGCAACCGAGAGGTTGTCGCTGATGAAAGATGCAAAAAATGCCGGTGCAGCCGGTTGATTCCACTGCAGGGCAAGTAAGCCCAAACAGAGGCCCAGGCCGATGTAGCAAAAAGGTGGCACGAATCTTGCCGCTGCCTTTTCCCCTGCTAAATCCGCCAAAAGGCAGGCCAGCAGGGTGATTAGGAGTGCTGCTTCGGGCGCAATTGCCCCAGCATTTAACGACTGGGCCAGGGTTTCCATTGCAGTTGGGTCGGCGCCGTCCTAAGCCGGATGGTAGCCCTGTCCATCGGACTGGTCCCGGTCCACCATGGACTGCGGATCTAACCTGCGGTTTCGGTCCTGTTCTTTACCTGCCCCGGCAGCCTGTGTCCCACACCCTTGTCATCGTTGAGAGCCCCACCAAGGCCCGCACGATTCGCGGTTTTTTGCCGCGCACCTTTCGGGTGGAGGCATCCATGGGGCACGTGCGTGATCTGCCCAATAACGCCAGTGAAATCCCAGCCAGCCACAAGGGGGAGAAGTGGGCAAACCTGGGGGTGAATACCAGTGAAAACTTTGCGCCCCTCTATGTGGTGCCGAAGGATAAAAAGAAAGTTGTTAAGGAGTTAAAAGACGCCCTCAAGGGGGCAGATCAGCTGCTGCTGGCCACAGACGAAGACCGGGAGGGGGAATCGATCAGTTGGCACCTGCTGCAGCTCCTTGATCCGAAGGTGCCCGTTAAGCGGATGGTGTTCCACGAGATCACCAAGGAGGCGATTGGCCGGGCCCTCGACCAGACCCGCGAGCTCGACATGGAGCTGGTGCATGCCCAGGAAACCAGGCGCATTCTCGACCGCTTGGTGGGTTACACAGTTTCACCATTGCTTTGGAAAAAGGTTGCCTGGGGCCTATCCGCAGGGCGGGTGCAGTCGGTGGCGGTGCGCTTGCTGGTGCAGCGGGAACGGGCCCGCAGGGCATTCCACAGCGGCAGCTATTGGGATTTAAAGGCCCAGTTGGAGCAGGGAGGTGTGAAGTTCGAGGCAAAGCTGAACCAGCTGGCCGGCGAACGCATTGCCACCGGTGCTGATTTCGATGAAAACACCGGTGCCATCAAGGCCGGCACCAAGGTGCGATTGCTCACTGAAAGCGACGCCCAGGGCCTGCTCAAAGCGATTGCTTCCGAGGTTTGGCGGGTGGCTGAGGTGGAGGAAAAACCCACCCTGCGCAAGCCGGCCCCACCATTCACCACCAGCACCCTGCAGCAGGAGGCAAACCGCAAGTTGCGCCTTTCGGCCCGCGAAACAATGCGTACGGCCCAGGGGCTCTATGAGCGCGGTTTTATCACCTACATGCGCACCGATTCGGTGCAATTGAGTGATCAGGCGATTACAGCGGCCCGGGCCTGTGTGGAGGAGAAATACGGGGCGGACCACCTCAGCCCCCAGCCGCGCCAATATTCCACCAAAAGCAGAAATGCCCAGGAGGCCCACGAGGCAATCAGGCCAGCGGGTTCAAGCTTTCGCACCCCGGCTGAAGCGGGTTTAAACGGCCTTGATCTCTCCCTCTATGAACTGATCTGGAAGCGCACGGTGGCCTGCCAGATGGCGGATGCCCGGCTCACGATGGTGAGTGCCCAAATCGATGTGGCAAATGCTCGCTTTAGGGCCGGCGGCAAGCGCATTGATTTCGCTGGTTTTTTCCGGGCTTACGTGGAAGGCAGCGACGACCCTGACGCCGCCCTTGAGGGCCAGGAAGTGCTTTTGCCACCCCTGGTGGCCGGTGATAAGCCCAGCTGTAATTCCTGTGAGGCCCTTGGTCACCAAACCCAGCCGCCGGCGCGTTTTAGCGAAGCGGCCTTGGTAAAAACTCTGGAGAAAGAGGGGATTGGCCGGCCCTCCACCTATGCCTCGATCATTGGCACGATTTGCGATCGCGGTTATGCAAATTTGCAGAACAATTCCCTCACCCCAAGCTTTACCGCTTTTGCCGTAACGGCCCTGCTGGAGGAGCACTTCCCCGATCTGGTGGATCCTGGGTTCACAGCGCGGATGGAGAACACCCTCGATGAAATTTCGAACGGTTCAGCCCAGTGGCTGCCATACCTCGACCAGTTTTTCCGCGGTGAGAAAGGCTTAGAGCAACAGGTGGCCCAGCGGGAGGGTGATATCGATCCCACCACCTCACGCACGATTGAATTAGAGGGGCTGCCCTGTGTGGTGCGCATCGGCCGCTTTGGCGCCTACCTAGAGGCAAAACGTCCGGGGGAAAATGGCGAGGAGGAATTGATCAAGGCCACCCTGCCCTTGGATCTAACCCCCGCTGATTTAGATGCCGATCACGCTGAATTGCTGCTTAAGCAAAAGGCAGATGGCCCGGAAAGCCTTGGCATTGATCCGAGCACCGGTGAAGCCGTTTATTTGTTGTTTGGTCAATACGGCCCCTATGTGCAAAGGGGGCAAGCCAGTGAGGAAATTCCAAAACCAAAGCGGGCTTCCCTGCCAAAGGGCACCAAACCTGAGGATCTAAGCCTTGAGATTGCCTGCGGACTGCTGCAACTGCCGAGGCTGCTGGGGGAGCACCCCGATGGGGGCAAGGTGCAGGCGGGCTTGGGGCGATTTGGCTCCTATGTGGTGCACGACAAAGGCAAAGGCGAAAAGGATTACCGCTCCTTAAAAGCAGAAGATGATGTGCTGCTCGTGCAACTTGAGCGGGCGATGGAGTTGCTCTCCGTTCCCAAAAAAGGTCGCGGTGGCCGCACTGCCCTAAAAGATTTGGGCACTCCTGAGGGCTCAGAGGAAACAATCCAGCTGTTTGATGGCCCCTATGGGCTTTATGTGAAGCAGGGCAAGGTGAATGCCTCCTTGCCTGAGGGCACCACGGCGGAAAGCATCACCTTGGAACAGGCGCTTGAACTATTGGCGGCCAAGGCTGCCACTAAGAAATCCACAGCAAAAGCGAGCAGAGCAACCAAAACAGCCAAAACACCTAAAGCTGCTAAAGCACCGAAATCCACCACCACAACAGCCAGCAAACCCAAAGCCACAAGTCGCACTACCGGCACCAAGGCTGGGCGACCCCGGGCCAGTGCGGTGCGGATTATTAGGGCGGCTGATAGCTGATGGCTTGGTTGCGGTTGGCCGCCATGGCAGTGCTGTTTGCTTTGGCGGCGTGCAGCAATACCCCAATTGGAGAGCAATTGGGCAATAGTTTTGGCCCCACTCCAGCCACAACAAAAACAACAACTCAACCCGTTGCTGTTGCTCCAAAACCAGTAATTAAGCCAGAACCACAAAAACCAGAAATACCAAAACCAGTTCCGCAAGCGGTGGAACCGATTCAACAAAAACCAGAACCGGCAGAACAGCAAAAGCCGGTGCCCTACCGTGTGCTTTTGCGGTTACCCGCCACCGACCCCGCCGCCCCTGCAGAGGCTTTAACCCGTGCCCTGAGGGCTGCCAATTTGCCCTTTGAAGTGGAAACAATCGAAAGGGTGAGGCAGGGCGATGGCCGTTGATCAGCGGCGGCGGGAGGCGAGGCGCCTAACTGAAACGGCCTATATGGCAGCCAGCACCGGTTTGCTATGGGTTGCCATTTATTACCTGCCCATTGGTGATGCCATTTTTCGTTTGGCAATCCCTTTGCCTTTAGCCCTATTGCAATTGCGCCAGGGGGGCCGCGCAGCCCTTCAGGGCGTAGCGGTGTCGGTGTTGCTGTTAACGGTGTTGATGGGTCCGGTGCGGGGGCCAATGATGCTTTTCCCCTATGGCGCCCTAGCGCTTTGGTTGGGTTGGTGTTGGTGTAGGCGGATTAGTTGGTGGTTTTCGATTGGTATTGGTTTGTTAATCGGCACTGGCGGCCTGTTGGTGAGGGTGGCGGTGTTGTCGCTACTGCTGGGCGAAAATCTTTGGGTGGTGATCACCAGCGCAGCGGCTGGATTGCTGGAGAATTTGGCGGAACGGTTGCAATTGCTGGGGGCGCCGGATCTGCAGCAGGTGGAATTGTTAGCCCTTGGCCTTTTGCTCTTGCAAAACCTCATCTACCTGCTGGCATTGCATGCGGTTGCCCATTGGGTATTCCCGCGGCTCAAGCAGGAACTACCGGCCCCCCCTGCCCTGCTACGCCCCCTGTTGGCCCTTGACCCTCTCTAGCTGGCGCAGCTCAGCCTCAAGCGCCCTAGGGGCAGGGGAAGCCCAGGTGATGCTGGTGCTTGCTGCTACGGCCACCGCTGAGGTGCCTGGCATCTCAGCGGCCGGTGCCACACCAGCCAGCAGGCAATTCACCGCTGCAGCTGATGCAGAGCTGCTGCTGATGGGTCCAGCGGCCAAGTGTCCCCATGGCCTGCCACCCCTTATGGCGGGGGTGAGCCCTGCTTTGATCAGTTGGTGTGTGCTGGAGCACCTAGGCCTGCCTGCTCTGGTGGTGGATGCCGGCTGCGCCGTTGCCCCTGGGATTCCCCACATCCGGCTTGGCGGTAGCCCAGCCCGTTGCCTGAGCAGTGGCAGGGCGATGGAAGATGCCGCGGTGATGCAACTCCATCGGCAGGGCCAAAGGCTTGGCTATCGCTGGGCCCAATGCCATCCGCAGGGTTTGTTGGTGCTTGCTGAATGCGTGCCTGGGGGCACCAGCACCGCAGAGGCTGTGCTCAGCGGTTTAGGCCTTGATGTGGCTGGTTTGGTGAGTGGAAGCATGCCCAAACCGCCCCATCAATTGCGGGCCGGTTTGGTGCAGCGGGGGATTGCGGCAGCGATCGCCCGTGGCTGTGAGCTGGGGCAGCCATTGGCGGTGTTAGCGGCCCTGGGGGATCCATTCCAGGCCTTTTCGCTTGGGCTGCTGGAGGGAATTGCCCAGGTGCCTGGCAGTGAAGCGCAGCTGTTGCTGGCGGGTGGAAGCCAAATGGCGGCCGTTTTGGCCCTTGCGCTGGCAAGGGCAGGGCTGCCTCTGCGCCAAGTGATGGCCCAGCGGTTTGCTGTTGTTACCACTGCTTGGGTGATGCAAGAGGCCTGCAGTGAATTAGCTGAGTTACTGATTCGGGTGGGTGCCAGCTATGGGGTGGAGCCTTTGCTCAGCCATGCCAATTTGCATTTTGATAACTGCAAACAGCAAGCCCTGCGGGACTATGAGCTGGGATTTGTTAAGGAGGGGGTGGGGGCCGGTGGGCTCAGTTGGTTGTGGGAATTGGCCGGTTTTAGCCCCCAGGCCCTTGCCGCTGCCTGCGATCTGGCCTGCGCTGAACTCCTATACCGGTAGGGTCGCCCGATGACTGTGCCGCTCACTCGCCGTTCGTTGCTAACGCTGCTTTCAGGCGCTGGGTTGCTGGCTGCCTGCAGCGGGCCTAAGCGGCGTTTAGGCGTTCAAAACGGCACCCTGCCACGGGCTTGGTTGCAGCGTTTACCAGCCGGTTGGGGGTTTGAAAGCATCCCATTGGGCACTGCATTACCAAAGCCTGGCCAGGGCCTTGGCCCCTTAGCACTTACCGATGGCTGGGCCACCAGCCAACCAGCCAGCCATTGGCTGC
>OFRA01000359.1_pt1 | contig 12028 bp, 9 predicted proteins | sample 1543001 | NCBI WGS metagenome assembly OFRA01 (sample SAMN07774221, study PRJEB24372) | wastewater metagenome | isolation source: Lake Maggiore Verbania | place: Italy: Verbania | collected 2015-12 | reverse complement strand
TCACCTCTCGCATCAAAAAGATTTCGCGCCGCTAGATCAGCCAGCAGACTTCTTCAGCAACTCCTTCACCAACGTTGCCGCTTCATATGCGCTCACAGCGGAGGCGTCGATAACAAGGTCTGCGTCGTCTGGAGCCTCATACGGTGAAGAGATTCCGGTGAAGTCGCTGATCTTTCCAGCACGTGCCTTCGCATAGAGTCCTTTCCGGTCTCGCTGCTCACAGACCTCGAGCGGTGTGCTGATGTGCACGAGGAGAAATGGGAGGCCCACCGCGGCCTTGCGAGCAAGCGCGCGCCCTTCTGCAAACGGCGCAATTGGTGCCGCAATCGCAATGCCACCTGCGCGGGCAAGTTCAGCTGCCGCGGCTCCGAGGCGCTGCACGTTCGTGTTGCGCGAGCCTCGGTCGAAGCCGAGGCCCGCGGAGATGCTTCGTCGCATCACATCGCCATCGAGGAGCGCGACGCCGCGCGCCCCCTCATCACGAAGGAGCTCCGCGAGTGCCGCCGCAACGGTGGATTTTCCGGACCCTGAGAGGCCAGTAAAGAAGACAACCGCCCCCTTTTGCCATTCGGAGCTTCGTGCACGCCGAATCTCTTCTGCGGAACCTGCGGGATACCCGAGCGGGGCATCGGCGGCGTAGCGCTCTGCGCCAGTCATGACATCTGTTGCGCCGTAGGCGCGCGCGAGATCTTCAGGGTTCAGCTCACCTTTCGGCCACGGGAGCGCAAGGAGCGTGATCTGACACGTTGGGAGTGAGCGCTTCAACTCCTCCGCGGCGGATGTGAGCGCGCGGAGAAGTCCAGACGGCTGCACCTCGCCGTCTACTGCTGGTGAACGGGAGACGAGTGCGCAGAGTAAGAGACTCTTTGCACCGAGGTCCTTTGCGCGTGTGACAAGCGCATCCAGTTCCGCGCTGGAAGGCGGGAGGTGCGCGATCAGTGCCAGGGTTGGGCCGGCGTGTTGCGCAACGGATGCAACAGGCTGGCGCAGCTCTTGGCTCCATGCAAGGCCCACACCTGACGCAAGTGGTCGCAGGTGCTTCACCCCAGCGGGGGAGAGTTCGCTGAGCGGCGTGTTCTCTTCGTCGCAGAGGAGCACCGTGGTGTTGTCAGTGAGGTAGCGCTGAAGTGCGCTGCTCGGTTGCGCGCCGAGGCGTACCAGCTCCAGCAGGTCGATCCCTGCCGAATCAAGGACGACGTGCGCTGGGCTCCCTTCACGGCGCTGCTCTTCTCGCATCTCGTCAGATTACCCCCTAACCTGACCCCTGATGATGAGAAGCCAGTCCGACGCAGAGATTGCAATCCAGGCAGCCTCCCTCGCAGGTGAGCTGCTGCTACAGCTCCGCCAGGGTGCAGCAACGGATGCAGCCACAGGCTCCGAAGCACTTCGGACTGCAGGGGACCGCGATGCTAATCGCGCAATCTTGGAGCTGCTGACGAACGAACGGCCAGAAGACAGCCTCCTCTCCGAAGAGGCGGCAGATGATCCACGCCGACTCATCGCCGACCGCGTCTGGATCATTGACCCTCTTGACGGCACACGCGAGTTTGGCGAACGAGATACCGCTGGTGTCTGGCGTGACGACTTCGCCGTGCACGTTGCGCTCTGGGAGCGTGGACAAGGACTGACGCTCGGCGTTGTGGCGCTCCCTGCGCGTGGCGTGATCTACAGCAGCGACGCACCGCCAGCGGTTCCCCCAAGCCCAATAGGCCCACTGCGCATTGCGGTGAGTCGCACACGGCCGCCAAGCTTTATTGCGGCACTCGAGTCATCGGGTAACGCCACACTTCTGCCGATGGGATCGGCTGGCGTGAAAGTGATGTCGGTGGTGAGCGGCGAAGCTGACGCTTACATTCATGCTGGCGGGCAGTATCAGTGGGACTCGGCGGCGCCAGTCGCGGTGGCTCTGGCGGCAGGTCTCGTGGCGACACGGTTGGACGGCTCTCCGCTCAGATACAACGTTCCAGAGCTCCTCCTGCCAGACCTTGTGGTCTGCCACCCAGATCGCGCCGACGAGGTGCGTCTACTCCTTGATGCGGCGGGCTACGGTCCCGACGGTGCGAGCAGCGCAGGTGCGGCAGAATCAGCGGGATGAGGAGCGCATGATGAAGAGCCACGTAATGAGCCAGCTCGCCGCATTGGAGGCGGAGAGTATCCATATCTTCCGCGAGGTTGCTGCGGAGATGGAGCGTCCCTGCCTCCTCTTCTCTGGCGGGAAGGACTCTATCGTCATGTTGCATGTGGCGCGCAAGGCGTTTGCCCCCGCGCCGATCCCGTTCCCGGTGATGCACGTAGACACCGGACTCAACTTTGCCGAAGTGATTGCATTTCGCGATCGCTGGGCGGCGCAGCTCGGCCTGCGGCTCGTTGTTGCCTCCGTACAAGATGCGATTGAGCGCGGCGTGGTGAAAGAGGAGCCGAACGGTTCGCGTAACCGCATCCAGACGCCAGTGTTACTAGAGGCCGCTGCGCGTGAAAAATTTGATGCGCTCTTCGGCGGCGGTCGCCGCGACGAAGAGAAGGCCCGTGCCAAGGAGCGCGTCTTCTCCTTCCGCGATGAGTTCGGTCAGTGGGATCCGAAGAATCAGCGCCCAGAGATCTGGAGTCTCTATAACGGCAGGGTCTTTCCGGGCGAGAGTATTCGCGTCTTCCCCCTCTCTAACTGGACCGAGTTAGACATCTGGTCGTACATAGCCGAAGAGGAAATTGAGATTCCGTCGCTCTACCTTGCATCTGAGCGCGAGGTAGTGGAGCGCGACGGCATGCTCTACGCCGTCAACGAATTCGTTGTGCTGAAGTCTGGCGAGACGTCGCAGAAGATGAGCGTGCGATATCGCACCATGGGCGACGCGAACCTTACCGCGGCGGTGGAGTCCGTTGCTGACACGGTGGCAAAGGTTGTGGAAGAGATTGCAGCGGCGCGCATCACAGAGCGTGGCGCAACACGTGGCGATGACAAGGTCTCTGAGGCGGCGATGGAAGATCGGAAGAAGGAGGGCTACTTCTGATGGAGGCTGATCTTCTCCGATTCGCAACCGCCGGCTCTGTTGACGATGGGAAGAGCACGCTAATTGGGCGACTCCTCTTTGATTCAAAGTCGCTCTTCTCGGATCAGCTCGAATCCGTGGAGCGCGTCAGCCGTGAGCGTGGCCACGAGTACACCGACCTCTCGCTCCTTACAGATGGCCTACGCGCCGAACGCGAGCAGGGGATCACCATTGACGTTGCGTATCGCTACTTCGCCACACCACGCCGCAAGTTCATCATTGCGGACACACCTGGCCACATTCAGTACACCCGCAACATGGTCACTGGAGCCTCCACCGCTGACGTCGCACTCGTTCTGGTTGATGCCCGCAAGGGGATGACGGAGCAGAGCCGACGCCACGCGTTTATTGCCACACTGCTCGGCGTGCCGCACATGGTGGTCTGCGTCAACAAGATGGACCTTGTTGACTGGTCGGAAGAGGTCTTTGAAAACATTCGCCGCGAGTTCACTGAGTTTGCCGCGCGACTCCGACTGCGTGATCTCACCTTCATCCCGCTCTCTGCCCTGAGTGGTGACAATGTGGTGACGCGATCAGAGAAGATGATTTGGTTTGACGGCGCGCCGCTACTGAGCCACCTTGAGCGACTCCATGTTGCGAGCGACCGAAATCTTGTGGACGTGCGCTTCCCAGTGCAGTACGTGGTGCGGCCACAGTCGCACGAGAACCGTGATTATCGTGGATATGCAGGGACGATTGCATCTGGCGTGCTGAAGCCCGGCGACCGCATCCGCGCCCTCCCCGCCGGCCTTGACACCGAGATTACAACGATTGAGACGGCGGATGGCCCAGTGACCGAGGCATATCCGCCAATGGCGGTGACGATTACGTTGAAGGATGAGATTGATATTAGCCGCGGCGACATGCTCTGCCGCCCGAATAACGTCCCTGCAGTGATGCAAGACATTGATGCGCAGGTCTGCTGGATGGATGAGAGCGCGCCACTCACCGCAGGAAAGACCTACGCGATCAAGCACACCACGCGCTGGGCTCGCGCGGTGGTGAAGCAGATCGACTACCGCATCGACATCAATACGCTCCATCGCGTGGAGGGAGTTGAGGGCCTCACCCTCAACGAGATCGGCCGCATCCGCCTCCGCTCCACCAAGCCGCTCTTCGTTGACCCTTACCTCTCAAATCGCCAGACCGGCGGCTTCATTCTCGTGGACGAGTCCACGAATCGCACCGTGGCGGCGGGCATGGTCGTGCGCGAATCAGGGAGCTAGCTGGGCAGATTTCGCGACAACGCTAACCCCAGGCGGCCAGGATCACGCCCTCTGCGCGCGTGTCGCCGCTCCCTCACAATCAGGGGATGATTCGAATCATCCGCACGACGCTCTCCCTCCTCCTGGTAGCCGGGGGGCTATCAGCACAGCTCGGCGCGCCGACGCCTGCCCGCGCAGCGAGCGCAGGCTGGAAGGCATGTGCCGCGCGCTCGGTGCCACTTCCAGCCACACGGCCGGCTGACCCAGCACTTACGGATGCGCTTCAGAAGCGGGTGAGCAACTGGAGACAGGCGCGGAGCACAAGGTACGCAGGCCTCTCTGCAACGATTCGTTGGGACGATGGTCGAGAAGTCAGTGCGGTTAGTGGCAGCGCGGATAAGGGTAGCGGCCGCGCCGTTGACCCTCACACGCCGTTCGCACTCGCGAGCGTCAGCAAGCCGTTTACTGCAGCGGTCGCACTCCTCCTTGATGCATGCGGCATCATGCCGCTCGCCACGCGTGCCAGCTCGCTCGTTCCATACGCAGACGTCCGAGCAGAGGCAACGATTGAGGATCTTCTCCGTCATGAAGCGGGGATGAGTGACTGGCTGACAGATAAGTACACGCGCATGGACTGGCTCATCTCACATCCGAACGGGAAGGTGGGACCGAAGACGGCGGTGCAGAATCTGCTTCCGCGCGGCGAGATCGGAACATTCGATTACTCAAATTCAAGCCTCACCCTTGTGACACTTGCGGCTGAACGCGCAACTGGCGCCTCGTGGCAGCAGTTAATGGGCGAGCTCTTACTCAAGCCACTTGGCTTAAAGGAGACTGGGTTCGGTCCAGTTGCCGGCGCGGCGCGGCCGCACACCTGGTCGCGCGGAGCACTGCGTCCATTCGGTCAGCGCGGCTGGGGTCCGACGCGCTCTGTTGCCGCGGTGTTGCGCGGCGCCGGGGATCTCTTCTCTACACCACACGATCTGGTGCGATTCGGCGAACTCCTCTGGGGCGATCGCTTGCTTGAGGGGAGCCAGACGCAACTGATCAACGGGATTGCGAACCTGACAGGCCTTCCGTGGTCGTACACGATTGGCACGATGATGGATCGTAGTTGGCTCGGCAGTGTGAGAACGTATGGACATACTGGTGGCTATACTGGCGTTAGCACCACGCTTCGCCGCATCCCTGAGCTTGGCATCACCATTGCCGTTACGGCGAACGGCATGGGAACACCTGGGGGATACGCAGACGATCTTGCAATCAATTTGATTGACCTGCTTGACGTTGCAGCTCCTAGTTCTGCACAGGCGATCGCTGGCGTGAGCGGTGCTGGGCTCACCGCCGCCGCACGAGCGAATCCAGAGCCGTTCCCCGTGGTCGCCCCTGCGGCGCTCCTCGTATGTGGTGATGGAAGCGCCGCGAGCGGCGCAGCGACTGACGGAGCACTCGGTTGGCAGGACCTCTCCTCTGGCGGAGATGACAGCGAAGTCGGCGAATGGTCGGGACGCGCTACCGCGCTCGCCGAACTCCCTGACGGTCGCCTCCTCGTTGGCGGCGTTGCGCTGAAGCGCGCCGGCGGCGTCACGGTGAAGGGGCTTGCAGTTCGCGATCCAAAGAGCGGCGCGTGGAGCCCCTTCGCATCTCTGACGCGTGCGGACGGCACGGTGGCAACCGTGACGGCGATCAGCGTTGACAGCGCACGTCAGCGTCTCTTCGTTAGCGGAGATTTCACTACGGTTGCCACAAAAGCAAGGCGTACGGCGGCGAAGGGGATCGCGATGCTCAACCTGAAGAGCGGACGCTGGTCGGCACTGAGCGGCGGCCTGCGCGGAAGCGTGCTGGTGCGCGCGATCTCCCTTAATCCAGCGAGCGGTCGCATCGCCGTTGGCGGAAAGTTCACCGTCCCCGGGAAGGCGAAGAGTGTCAACGTTGGCGTTTGGGATGCAGCAAGTGGTTGGATCCAACTAAAGCCGATCTCCGCGAGCGGAGCGATTAGCGGCCTTGTTGAATCCGTTGCCCTCACCTCGTCAGGTGTGGTGCACGCCGGCGGGCATCTATTCATCGGAGATAGTGAGGCGCTGGTTGCACGTTGGAGCACCGCCGCCGGCGGTTGGAGCGCGAGTGCAACAAGCTCAACGCTCGGTGATGCGCCGCGCGCTTTTGCCGTTGATGCAGGTGGCGCACTCATTGTTGGAACGGGAATCGGCTGGTATGGCAGCCCGCTTGTGCGCGAAAGCGCGCTCAGTGGCTACGGCTGGGAGCGCGTGGGTGGCGGCCTAACACTCTCGCGCCGCATCGCATGGATCTCTGCGCTCGCTCAGGTGCCAGGCGGCCGCGTTGCTGTTGGCGGAGCGTTTGATGCATCAGGCAGCACCAGTCTGCAGAACGTTGCGATCTGGGACCCAGCGAATCAGGGGCTCACCGCGCTCGGCACTGGGCTATCAGCAGCGCCCGATGCACTCGCAAGCTCAACGCACTCTCTTGCCTACGCAACGCTTCGACTTCGTAGTACCGAGCCAGGTGGCACTGGTCGCACCTGCGTCACGGCGTGGGGTGTGTCAGCCCCTGTCACCCCAGCAGCCCCAACGCTCACCGCAACGCGCAGCCGTATCACGGTTCGTTGGGCCGCGGCAGCATCTGGGAGCGCACCGACCGGCTGGATCGCTGAGGCACGAGCAAGCGGTCGCGCCATGCGCTCGTGCGTTACGGCTGCCCCACTGCTTACCTGTGTGATCAGTGGACTCGATGCTGGTACAAAATACAGCGTGCGATTGCGCGCCTACACCGTTCCTGCTGGCCCTTCGCCCCGATCTACCGCCGTGAAGGTGACGACGAAGCGCTAGCGAGTCGCGCATCGTGCGCGGCCGCGATGGGCGAATGTGCACGTGATAGGGCGGATCAAGGTCGGCGACCAGTTCCCACGCGAGAGAGAGGTGGACTAGGCTGGGGCAATGCTCACCACAAAGGCGATCAGTGCCCTCCTCTGCGGTGCCCTCCTTAGCGGGTGCGCTGGCGCAGCAAACGAGCAGCCCGCTGCAGAGCGCAGCTTCCGGATCGTAGGCTACGTAACTGCGGCGGCAGTCCTTGACGTGATCGACTTCTCACGCCTGACGCACGTCAACTACGCCTTCCTCCTCCCAAAGAAGAGTGGCGAGCTGAAGACGTTCGGCTCGCCAACGCAACTACGCCGCGTGGTGGAGATTGCGCATGCCGCGAGCGCGAAGGTGCTGATCTCCGTCGGTGGCTGGGGTTGGGATGACGAGTTCGAGGAGCTTGCGGCAGCGGAAGATCGGCGCGCGCGATTCGTGAGTGCCGTAGTTGATTTCGTTGCGGAGTACCAACTTGATGGTGCCGATATTGACTGGGAGTATCCGGATGCTGGCGCGTCAAGCGACCACTTCGTTGCACTGATGCGTGAACTACGTGCCGCACTCCCAGCGGGGAGCCTGCTGACAACGGCGGTCGTCTCCGATGCAACGCACGCCGACGGGATCGACCCCGTTATCTTCGAGATCGTGGACTTCGTCAACGTCATGGCCTATGACGGCGGGCCCGCCAATCATTCGCCGCTCAGCCTCGCGGAGCAGGCGCTTACCTCATGGGAAGCCAAGGGCCTACGTAAAGAGCAGCGCGTTCTCGGCGTTCCCTTCTATGCGCGTCCTGGCTACGCTTCGTATCGCAAACTCTTTGAGTCAGATCCGGCAACGGCAGATGGCGATCGCATCCTCTACTTCAGCGAGGAGCAGAACTACAACGGTCCCGCCACCTTGCGCGCCAAGGTGGCGCTCGCCAAGGAGGAGGCGTCGGGGATCATGATCTGGGAGCTCTCCCAGGACGCGCTTGGCGCAGATTCACTGCTGAAGGTGATCTGGGAGGCGAGTCAGTAGCAGGGCGCTTGTTCGTGGCAGACTTCCCCCATGGGTGACCAGTGGTGCACGGGCCAGACTGGACGTGACGGGGGTGATCTACCAGTCACGCGCGGAGATCGTCCAACCAGTCTTGGTGAGGGCTACGAGCCGTTTGTGGCGCGCCACGGCTTTCCGGCTACATATGCGCGCGGACTCGCGCGCGGACTCGGGGATCGTCTTGGCGCAACGCTCGTGGTGACGCAACCAGAGGCGTGGGCGATCGTCTCTCCGCACTTTGGCGCAGCGCCTCAAGCGATTCTGATGACCTCCACACTTGATCAGCCCACGCTTGACGACCTTGCGCGTTCCGCACCAGACGGCGTCACCGTGCTTGGCGTTGGTGGCGGAACGGCGATGGATGTTGCGAAGTGGATCTCATGGCGACGGGCGCTTCCGCTCGTGCAGCTACCGACACTCGCCTCTGTGGACGCCTGTTTCACCAGGATGAGTGCGTTGCGCGACGGTGAGCGCGTGCGCTACGAAGGTGACGCCGTTCCCGAAGAGGTGCTGATTGACTATGAGATCCTTGGATCCGCACCGCATGCGCTGCTCTCCGCAGGGATCGGCGACGTGCTCTCGTGCCTGACTGCGTTGGCGGACTGGGAGCTGGCGGTCGCCCAGGGGATTGATCCCGCATGGGATAAGGAGGGGGCGGCAGCCTCCGAACGATATGTCAACGCCCTCGCCGCCGCCGCTCCTGAAATCGCGGTGCGTTCTGAGGCGGGGATTCGCTCGCTAATGGAGCTCCACCGGGAGATCGGGTGGCGCTGTCATGCGCTCGGCCACGCACGATTCGAAGAAGGGAGTGAGCACTTTTTCGCCTACTGCTTTGAGGCGGTGACAGGGCGGACGATCATGCACGGGGAACTTGTGGTGATGGGTGTACTGGCGATGACCGCACTGACGAGGATTGGGCACGAGCGCGCCTGCGCGATCGTCTCGGCGGCGGGGACTCGTTGGCGACTACGTGACCTTGGTGTGGCATGGAGCGAAGTGGAGGCGACACTCCGTGCACTTCCCGCTTTTGCAAGAGAGGGTGGCTACTGGTACTCGCACGCGCACACGCTGACGATTGCGGATCAAGAGTTGGCAACGGTTCGCCGCGCGCTCGGTGCTTGATGCAAGAATCTGATCATGTCTAACCTGCGCGTCGCCCTCACCTTTGATGCCGAGCATCCGGATCGGCCACACCATCTGGTTGGGTCGGAAGATCGTCTGCGCGAGACGCTCGGATCACTTGAGGTTCGTGGCACCTTCTTTGTGCAAGGGCGTTGGGCTGAGGCCTTCCCTGATCAGGCGCGCCGCATTGCAGATGATGGGCACCTGATTGGAAATCACTCGCACTATCACGCCAAGATGAATCTGCTCACGGAAACTGGATTAGTAGAAGACATCAAAGCAGCCGCCGGCGCAATTGAAACGATCTGCAAGCGCGATCCTGCGCCATGGTTCCGCTCGCCGTTTGGCGCCGGTGCAAAGGATCCACGCGTGCGCGCGGCGCTCGAGCAGCTCGGCTACAAGCAGGTGCTCTGGAGCGCATCGGGTGACGATTGGGATCATCGTGAGACGGCGCAACATATGGAAGACGCGGCGGTGGCGAGCACGCTCGCGCACGGCGATGGCGCGATCCTCCTCTTCCACACCTGGCCTTCATACACGCACGAAAAGATTTCACGCATCGTTGCGCGACTGCGCGAAGAGGGGGCGACATTCGTGACGGTTGACCAACTTGAGCCAAAAGAGATTCCAGATAACTTTGGTGAGGTTGACTGGTGACCCGAGCGGTGAAGCAACGCAGCGCAAGAACCTCCGCGCTGATCGTTGGCATTGACGGTGGCAACTCCAAGACCGACATCCTCCTCGCAGATACAAGTGGAAAGCTGCTCGCCTGGGTGCGGGTCAGTGGCAGCAATCCACAGGGGATCGGACTCCTCCCTGCAGCGGCGCTGCTCCGCTCTGGCATCGATGCGGCGCTAGCGCGTGCCAAGCGTGGCGGCGAGCGACCAGCGGCGGTTGCCCTCTGTATGGCGGGGATTGATACGCCACGTGACGCAAAGGCGGTACGCGGCGTGCTTGCTGGTCGTGGATCGGCGCGCATCGCAGGCCACCTCTCCACACGGAACGACTCTGAGGCGGGGCTGCGTGTGGCAACCACCGACGGCGTTGGGATTGCGATTGTTGGTGGTGCCGGCGTGAATGCGATCGGCGTGAACGAGAAGGGGAAGACGGCACGCTTCGCCGCACTCGGCGACATCTCTGGGGACTTCGGCGGCGGCGGTGGGCTCAGCGTTGCGGCGCTCGGCGCAGCGGTACGCGCCTACGAAGGGCGTGGCCCACGGACGAGTCTCGGTCGCGCCATCTTGCGCACCACTGGCTTCCCATCACTCCGCTCACTCCTTGATGCGGTGCTAGAGGACCGCGTCCCTCACGGTGGGATCGGTGCACTTGGGCGCACGCTTCTTGAGGAGTCAGAGCGCGGTGATCGAGTGGCGCGCGAGATTGAGACACTAATGATTGATCACGCCGTTGCCTACGCTGTTGCAGCACAGCACCGCGCACCGTCGCGCCGCAAGCGCATCCCAATCGTGCTGATCGGCAGCACGATCCTCTCGTCGCTCCCCGGTTATCGATCCCGTCTCTATGCGGCGCTCATCGCCGCAATTCCAAATGCCGAGATGCGACCACTGCGCGAACCACCAGCGCTTGGTGCACTTCTCTATGCGCTTGACGAGTCTGGCACTGGACCCGCCGCACGCACGCGCGCCGAAGCGTCACTGCGCGCAGCGATCAAGAAGGCGAAGCCTGTAAAGATCTAGTGCGGAGTAGCGCGACCTAGCGCGCGAAGCGCGGAAGGTTTGCCGCGTGTGCGGCTAGGAGCTCGCCGCCGATCACCTCTGCAACGTCGTGGCTCGGCACCAGCGGATTCAGCGCAAGCGCGTCGATCGCTGCCGCGCGATCACCTGAGAGCGCCGCAGCAATGGTGGCTTTGCCGAACTCGCCGAGCTGCAAGACCAGGTCGCGGCGCGCTCCGGCGAGCGGCGCGATTGGGATCGGTCGCGCACCTGTTGCGTCAACTTCGCTCAGTACCTCAATGACTTGGTCGTCTGGAAGATCGGGGATTGCGCCGTTATTGCGGACGTTGACAACAAGTCGGGCGGGCCTTGCGCCGGTGAGCGCCGCGATCAGGTCAAGTGCCGCGGCAGAGTAGAAGGCGCCGCCACGACTCTCCAGGAGTTTCGGCTTCTCTGCGAGCGCAGGATCCTTGTACATCTCAAGGAGCTGCGCCTCAATCTTTGCCACCTCAAGTCCGCGCGTCCCAGCGGCGCGTTGCTCAACGAGCACCTTCTCTGGCTCTGCGTAGTAGCGCAGATAGTAACTCGGAATCGCGCGCTCTTCGCGCAGCTGCGCTTCACTCCAGTCGGTCATCTCGGCGAGCTTCGCGCTCTCGGTTGCAATGAGGTCGGCGAGCTTCGGCTGGCCATCCACGCGAATCTCGCGGTACCAGGCGCCGTGATTCAGTCCCGCCGATTCAACTTCGACACGCTCCGGCGTAACGCCGAAGTGCTCTGCCGCGCTGCGCTGCAGACCGATCGCCGAATTGCAGAGACCAACGGCGCGATGTCCTGCGCCGATCAGCGCTTGGCTCACCATAGAGACAGGATTTGCAAAGTCGAGGAGCCACGCCTTCGGGCTGCTCTTCGCAAGTGCTTCGGAAATCTCAATCGTTGGTGGCACAGTGCGCAGTGCCTTCGCCCAACCGCCGGGACCAACCGTCTCTTGGCCGAGGACGCCGTGGGGGAGCGGGATCGACTGATCTTTCACGCGCGCCGCAGACCCGCCGATGCGGTACTGCACCAAGCAGGCG
>OFRA01000358.1_pt1 | contig 12036 bp, 11 predicted proteins | sample 1543001 | NCBI WGS metagenome assembly OFRA01 (sample SAMN07774221, study PRJEB24372) | wastewater metagenome | isolation source: Lake Maggiore Verbania | place: Italy: Verbania | collected 2015-12 | reverse complement strand
TCTGTGGGAAAACCTGGGTAGGGAAGTGTTGCAACATCAATGGCCTGTGGACGAGCATCCATGCGCACTCGTATTCCATCGGCAGTTGTGGTGACAATTGCACCGGCTGATGCCAGCTTTTCTAAGGGTAATTCAAGATGTTCGGCGCGAGCTCCATGAATTGTTATGTCCCCACGTGTCATGGCAGCGGCAAAGGCCCATGTTCCTGTGATTATGCGATCTGGAATCGTTGCATGTGTAGTTGGTTTCAACTCGCTAACTCCAGTGATGATGATTGTTGGAGAACCTAAACCTTGAATGTTTGCACCCATGGAGATTAAGAACTCACCTAGATCTACTAAATCTGGCTCACGAGCTGCGTTATCAATAGTTGTTACACCTTTAGCTAAAACAGCAGCGGTCATAATGTTTTCTGTGGCACCAACACTTGGGAAATCTAGATCGATTACTGCCCCAGTTAATCCATTGGGTGCTTGGGCAACAACATAGCCATGTTCAATGTGGGCCTTGGCCCCTAGAGCTTCAAGTCCCTTAATATGAAAATCTAATCCGCGAGATCCAATTGCATCTCCACCGGGTAGCGCAACTTCGGCTTCACCAACGCGTGCAACCAAAGGTCCCAGGACGTTAATTGATGCACGCATTTTGCGCACTAAGTCATAATCGGCGCGATGTCCTGGAGTTTGTGGCACATCAATGCTTACTTGGGATTGGCCTTGAACTACTGTGCAACCAAGGCGAGTCAAAAGATCGGCCATGATCTCCACATCAGCGATTTCTGGCACATTAGTGATGGTGGTTTTGCCAGTGGCCAGAAGTGAGGCAGCCATAAGTTTTAGAACTGAGTTCTTGGCCCCGGAAATTGTGACCTCACCACGCAGCTGGGTACCTCCAATTACGCGGAAGCGGTCGTGAGATGCCATAGCCGCAGTCTACTTATAGGCTACGGGCATGGTTAATTTAACGCGCATTTACACCAAGACAGGCGATGATGGCACTACCTCCTTAGGAGACATGAGCCGAACATCTAAAAACGATCCACGTCTTGAAGCCTACGCAACCGTTGATGAAGGCAACTCGTCAATTGGAGTTGTACTTGCAACAGATGAATTACCAGCTGAGGTGCGCGCATTATTAGTGCGAATCCAAAATGATCTTTTTGATGTTGGCGCAGATCTGTGCACACCAGTTGTTGATGCACCTGCCTTTGAGCCATTGCGCGTATTGGAATCTCAAATTGTTTATCTAGAAGAACAGATTGATAAGTTCAATTCAGAACTTGAATCATTGCGCTCTTTTGTTTTACCCTCTGGAACTCCTGCAGCAGCCCACCTTCATGTTGCCCGAACAGTAGTTCGTCGCGCAGAGCGCCGCACATGGGCAGCTATTCACGCATTCGGTGGAGGCGTTAATCCGCTCACTGCTAAATACCTCAACCGTTGTTCAGACTTACTCTTTGTTTTGGCACGTTATGCAAATAAAGAGATTGGCGACCAACTCTGGGTTCCAGGAGCCAATCGCTAATTTGTAGCTGATTTATAAGTAGTGCTTGGAATTTTCTCAGTAGCTGACTCTTTATGACAGATTGCTGAAATATTAGTCACTACATGTCGTAATTCAAGTGGCTCTTGACTAATGATCAAGATAGTTGTTATCTGTTTGCTAGTAGTTTTGCCTGCAAGAGTACGAATACTTCCAAAAGTTTTCAAGGTCTTATCAGTAGCAGAGGTTTCGCCAACAAGTTTTGCATTTACTTCCCACCACGTGCAGCCATCAAGAGAGGCTACTTGCACCGCTCCACATGAATACTTTTCACAGATTGCAACACCACCAACCTTTTGGGCTAACTGTGCTGTCAGAATCTTGCTATTTGACGCTGTTCCAACTAACTCTTTTGCATTTGGAATCTTTGCAAACACGTCACCATTTGCTTTAAATCCGCTCGGTGGCCATTTAGGTTTTGGTGATGGTGTGATAGTGATCTTTTTGCGAGGCTTCTTTTTAACTACCGCTTTCTTTGTTGCAGTGGCTTTAGCGCTAGCTTTTGGTGAGGCCGTGGGCTTAGCTGTGGTTTTTGCCGTTGGGGTAGGCGTGGCCTTTGTAGTTGCCGCATTCGATGGCAAAGCAGTTAATGCCATCAATAGCGCAATAATTATACCTAATGCGCGCTTAATCGCGATCCCACTTAAATTTGCGGACTGAGAAAAAGATTCCAATAACAAGCCAGAGAACAAGGATGAGGAATGTGCGACCGGTTTCCCAGGACTTTGCTACTTCTTGGGCAGCAAATGAATCTGGCAAAAATACTGAACGCATACCTTGTGTTAACCACTTCAAAGGAAATATCGCAGCAAGCTGCTGCATCCAAGTCGGCAGTTGAGTGAAAACAAAGAACACGCCACTAAAGAACTGCAAAATAATGACTATGGGTGAGACAACCGCTGATGCACCACGGCCACTTTTTGGCACAATCGAAAATGCGATACCAAGTGCGGTTGAGCATGCACTTCCAAGCAGTACGAGCCATATGAAAGTGATCCACTTACTTAGTTCCGTTGGCATTTCAACGCCAAAAAATAGTAGACCGAATCCAAAGAGAAGTGCGATTTGGATAATCATGCTAACGGCAATCAAGATTGCTTTGCCAATGAAATAACTAGAGGCTGGCATAGGTGTTCCACGCAAGCGCTTTAATCCACCCACATCGCGCTCCATGGGAATTGTGATGGCTAATGCTTGAAAACCAGTATTCACAAGTCCAGAAGCAATCATCCCTGCCACAAAGTACTGTGAAAAAGTCACGCCAGGAGCAATGGTGTCCTTGAAAACCGAACCAAAAATTGCTAACAAAATAACTGGGAACAAAAGTGTGAAGACAACTGATTCACGTTGGCGGGCAAACTGTCTTATCTCAAGTCTTCCACGTCGAATACCTAAGTTAAGGGCGCTAGGAATCTTGTTCATGAACGCCCCCAATCATTTTTAAGTAGATATCTTCTAGCGAAGGCCTTGTAACAGAGAGCTCTGGAATTTCTCCGCCAAATTGTGTAGTCAGACGGGTAACAACTGAGGTTGGGTTATCACTCTCCTCAGTTTTTACTTGGCCACCATCACGCCAAGAGATAAGAGCCTTAGAAGTTGCGCGGCCACCAAGTTCGGCAGGTGTGGAGACCTCAATAATCAATCCATTGTTAATTACTGCCACACGATCGGCTAAGGCTTCAGCCTCATCTAAATAATGTGTTGTGAGCAAGATTGTTGTTCCATCTCCGCGCAGTTGCTCAATAAGAGCCCAAAATGCGCGTCGTGCCTCAGGATCAAAGCCTGTAGTTGGTTCATCAAGAAAGAGAAGTTCTGGACTGCCAATGATTCCCAAAGCAACATCTAGACGACGACGCTGGCCGCCTGAAAGATTGCGAATGAGCGCGCCAGTTTTATCCTCTAGGCCAACTGCAACAATTACTTCATCAATATCTCTTGGCTTTGAGTAGTAGCCACTGAAATGTTCAATGGTCTCGATAACAGTTAAATCACCAGCATCGGCTGCGGATTGCAAAACAATTCCAATGCGATCACGCCATTGGCGGGCAGCATGTCCCTGTGTTTGGGGATCAAAACCTAAGATAGAAATCTGGCCAGCATCACGGCTTCTAAATCCTTCGAGGATTTCAACTGTGGTGGTTTTGCCCGCGCCATTGGGGCCAAGCAAAGCGAAGATCTCACCGGCTGGAATTGATAGATCAACTCCACGCACTGCATGCACCTGGCCGTAGCTCTTTTTGAGACCTTTGACCTCGATTACATTCACGTTCAGATACTACTCCTGCAATTGATGTGAGAAAATATGGGCATGAGTCCGCGCAGAAATTACCCCAAAAACAAGCGGCCTAAAAGTGATGAGCGCGACATTTCCACCTCAAGTCAAACTATTGAGGAACATCATGAAGGAATGTACATAGTTCGCAAATTAACTGGATCTAGTTCTAACAAGCCATATCGCTGTCCAGGATGCGATCAGGTAATTCCAATGGCCACACCACACACGGTTGCCTGGTTAGAAGATGATGAAGAAAGTAGGCGTCATTGGCACAACGCTTGTTGGGCAAAGAAAGATAAGCGACGTCCTAATACTGAACGAACACGTAACGCACCGCGCTATTAACCGAAGCGTCCCTTTAACCAACGAGTCAAGGTAATAACTAACTTCTCTTCTTTAGCTTTGCGCTTAAAACTTAAAAGATTAAGCGGAACATTAAAGCGAGTGCGAACTACTGTGCGGGCATAGGTGTATTCAAGTAGGCCTTCAGGTCCATGAACACGTCCATAACCACTATCTTTCACGCCACCAAATGGCACGGAAGCAACGGCTGCAAAAGAAAACGTTGAGTTAATGGCAACCATTCCGCATGCCAACTCTGCAGCAATCTTTTTGCCTTGACGCTTAGACCAGACATTTGCACCTAATCCATAGCTAGATGCATTAGAGAGATCAATAGCTTCGCGCATACTCTTCACGCGATTAATAATTATCGTTGGTCCGAAAGTCTCTTCACGCATTGCCGCTGAATCCTCAGGCACATCTAGCAAGATGACTGGCTGAACAAATGGTGGTTTAACAGATTCTGGACCACCATAGGCACACCTTCCACCATCCTTGATTGCACTCTTAATGTGGGATTGAATGACTTTAATTTGTGAAGGCATCGTTGCAGGTCCATAGTTTCCATCACCTGGTGCACCTGCATGAATTGTTTTAGCTAATTGGACCGCTAGTTCTACAAACTTATCAGCCACTCTTTCATCAACATACACACGCTCTGCACCAATACATGATTGCCCAGCATTAGCCATGGCAGACCAGATAGTTGCATCAACTGCCCGCTCAAGATTGGCATCAACGGCAACGATGACTGGGTCTTTTCCGCCGCACTCCAAAACAACAGGAGTCATTATTGTTGCACATTGAGCAGCAACTATTTTTGCAGTTTTAGTTGATCCAGTAAATGAGATTTTATCTACGCCACTTGTGCACAGCGCTCCACCTGTTTCACCAAGTCCAGTAATAGTTGTAAGGACATCAGCAAAAGGTGCGACTTCACTGAAAGTTTCTTCTAGCCACATTCCCACGCCAGGTGTGTATTCACTGGGCTTAAAGACAACTGTGTTTCCTGCAGCTAGTGCATAAGCAATAGAACCCACCGGTGTAAAGAGGGGGTAGTTCCATGGACCAATGACCCCAACAACTCCAAGTGGAGAGCGTTGCACGGTTGCTGACATATTCGCTAAAAGTAAGCCTGGTGCACGATGAGCAGTGCGCATAACCTCTTCAGCATGACGTGCTGCCCAACCAATGTGTCCCACAGCGATACTTACTTCTAACTTCGCATCTCCCAGAGGCTTTCCAGTTTCAAGTGAGACCAACGCTGCAATTTGATCAATGCGCTTAATGATCAGCGTTGACCACGTAAGGAGAACTTTCTTTCGTCCGCCAAAACCAAGCTTTTGCCATTGCACAGAGGCTTCTCGCGCATGTCCGACGATTTCTCTTACTTGTTTGGCATTCATAATTGGATATGTTCCAGCCACCTCACCGGTTGCAGGATTATGAGAATTAAATGAAGGAATGCGCTTAGTAGCCATGGTTGGAAGCCTAGTGGTGTGAAGATAAGATTTGAAGTATGGCCCAGATAATCAGACCCAGTACTGAATTGCCGGCCCTTCGCACACCTTTTCATGTTCTCACTAGTGATGGTGTGGATTTATTGGGAGAAGTCTCAGCACCCTTAGGTCAATCAAGAGGGGCGATTTTAACTCTGCATCCACTGCCAACAGCCGGGGGCATGATGGATAGTCATGTTTATAAAAAAGCAGCTAACCGACTTCCAGCTATGGCTGGCATAAGCGTTGTTCGCTTTAACACACGAGGAACAACATCAGAGGCTGGAACCAGCTCTGGCGCATTTGATAACGGCATAGCTGAAGGTTTAGATGTTGCGGCAATGATTAATTATTGTGCTGATGTTTTAAAGTTAGAAAATCTATGGATTGTGGGTTGGTCTTTTGGAACTGATCTAGCTCTGCGCCATGCCAAAGATCCACGCCACAAAGGGCTCATTCTGCTTAGCCCACCCCTTCGCACAACCACTAACGAAGAACTCTTGTATTGGAACAGTGATCCACGACCAATTACGGCCCTTGTGCCTGAACACGATGATTACTTAAAGCCAGATACTGCCAAAGAACGTTTCGCAATCGTGCCTAAATTAAAAATTATTGCCATCGATGATGCAAAGCATCTTTGGGTAGGCGAACCATCTGTTCAGCGCGTACTTTCTGAAATAAACACCATTGTTACTGGTGATACAAGCCCTCTACCTCTTGAGTATTAAGAGTTATTAGCACGGGGTATTACAACCTCGTCCAAAATCAAAATAATCGAAGCAGCCACTGGCACAGCAAGTAATCCGCCCACTAACCCCAAAAGAGATGAACCAATGAGGGCTGAGATAATTGTTACTGCTCCAGGAACGGCCAAAGTTCTTTTCATGATGCGTGGAGTTACGACATAGTTTTCAACTTGGACATAAACCACGTAAGCGACAAAGGCAATAACACCGATTGCAATTGATTGGGTTAAGGCGATTATTGTGACAATTGTGCAACCTAAGAAATGTCCTATCAAAGGAATCAATCCGCAGACCAAAACGATCATGCCGATAGCAATTGGTGAAGGAAGACCCAACACGATTGAAAGAATGAAGACAAAAACAGAAGCCATAGCTGCAATGACTATTTGGCTACCGACAAAGGAACCAACACGAGCGATGATTGCATTAGTCAAACTACCAACTCGTTCACGACGACTTGCAGGAACTAGTGAAAGTCCTAGATCAACAGCCTGAGGTAAAGAAGTAATGAAGTAGAGAGTTAAAACCAGGATTGTGAGAAATGTGAAAAATCCTGAGAGTACGGATTTACCAACACCAATAACTCCACCAAAGGCTGAAATCAAGAGCGTTCCATCAGAAGTTACAGATTTCAATTTGGTTTGTAGCGTGTCAATAATTCCATATTGGTCATTGAGCTTATTAATCGTTGCATTATTTGTTAGTTCAGCCAAAAGGGTGGGGGCCTTATTGATCAGTTGGGTTCCCTGCGAAATTACTGGCGGAACTACTACAAGTGCAAAGAATATTACAAATGCAATAACTGAAGTAAAGATAATTGCCACTGCAGTAGCGCGTGACATATTGCGACGGCGAAGAGCTTCCACTGCGGGGTTGAGACCTGTTGCCAAGAACAGAGCAATGAGGATTAAGATAAAAATCTGAGAGACACTTGCAAGCGCGCGCATCAATACGATTGCAGTTAGTGCGCCTAACGTTGCAACAAAGCCAAAGTAATACGGGTGAGATCTGTTAATTGGAATGCCAGCAATTCCGTAGTTAGCTGGGGTTGGAGCAGCCTTAGCCGCACGCTTAGTAACCTTCTTAATTCGCTCTTTGATTGCCATAGATGCATTGTAAAGATAGTTATCTCACTTGTATGAGACGTGGTGTTCATCTTCCTGACACATTTTTAGGCAAGAATGAGCCCATGGCCCTACGGATAACAGGAATAGGCGAGGAGATCGCAGCTGTTACTGGCCTGCCATGGCAGCAGAGTTTGGAAGAGTGGCCCGAGGATCCAGCGTTGGCAGAAAAACGAGGTATCTCCCGCCACGTTGTCCGCTTAGTTCGAGCCACAACCGATGCAGATGCACCAGTCTATGCCGTTAAAGAAACTGTCTCAGAGTTTGCCAATCGTGAGTACAAAGTCCTACGGGAATTAACCTCCCTAAAAGCCCCTTGCGTTGAACAAATCGCCGTTGTTGAAGGCAGAACAGATGCACAGGGCGAAGAACTTCCATGCGCGATGGTTACACGCTTCTTGCCGTATTCATTGCCCTATCGAGTTCTTCTTTCAGGCTCAGTGACTACCCATGATATTAATACGATGGCAAATGCTCTCGCGCTCCTTTTAGTTCGATTACATCTTTTAGGTTTTTGGTGGGGTGATTGCTCACTTTCAAACACTCTCTTTCGCCGAGATGCCGAAGGCTTTGCTGCCTATCTTGTTGATGCTGAAACTGGTGAGTTCCAGAAATCCTTAAGCGATGGTCAGAGAGAACATGATTTAGATATTGCAATGTTCAACGTCGCTGCAGAGTTAGAAGATTTGCGTTTATCTGGAGTTCTTTATCCAGGTATGGATCCAGTGCGCGCTGCCGAAGCTGTTATCCGTCGCTATCGCAGAATTTGGGCAGCTCTTAAAGAGCGCCAACTTCTTGATCCTAAAGATCGACATGCTGTTGAGCGCGCTATGCGCCAGTTACATGATTTAGGTTTTGCTGTTGAAGAGGTAACAATCACTATAGATGGTGATTCACAACTTTTATCTTTCCAACCGCGTTTGGTTGCCGCTGGTTATCACACACAACGTCTGCGTGAATTAATGGGAATTGATACTGAAGAGCTACAAGCGAAGCGCTTACTCGCATCTTTTGATCGCTATCGTGCCCGGCATGAAAACACCGCCATGTCAGTAACTGAGATGGCAAAAAAATGGTTCTTAGAAGTCTTTGAACCAACAATTAATCGAATACCTGAGCATATGCGTGGTCGCGTGGAGCGAGCTCAGATGTTCCATGAAATCCTTGAAAATCGCTGGTATTTAAGTGAGCAAAATGGAAGCGATGTGGGCTTGGCCTTTGCTACTGATAATTATGTGCAAGAGATTTTGCCCAATCGGCGTGATTCTGGCGTTGACCTCATCGCCCACTAGGATTACCACGTGAGCAACCCTCCTAATTTTGCGCAAGCAGTTGATCTGAGTTCATTAGGAAAGCCAAAGAGCGCCCCAATGGGACCCACACCAGGTGTTGCAGTTACTGCCGAAAACTTGACTACAGAGTTTCTACCTCTTTCTAAAACGCGTGCTGTGATTTTGTTCTGCTGGTCGCCGCGCAGTGCTGAATCTGTTGAGATGCTAAATGTGATGGGAACTTTGGAAGCTACCTATAAAGGTTCATGGAGCTTGGGACATGTTGATATTGATGCACAGCCACAAGTTGCCCAAGCGTTACAAACCCAAAAGATTCCTTATGCAGTTGCATTAATAAATGAACAGATAGTCCCTCTATTTGAGCAAGCGTATCCGGAAGCCCAAATACGTCTTGTTTTAGATAAAGTCTTGACGCTAGCTGCAGAACAAGGTGTTGGTGATATACCAGTTGAAATAATTGAACCTGAAGAGGAAGAAGCAGTTACAGCCCTTGAAGCAGGAGATTTTGCTACTGCAGAGATTGCCTATAAGAAACTGCTAGCTAGAAAACCAACAGATTCCTTTGCAAAATTAGGTCTTGCCCAAACTCAGCTACTTATTCGAACCGATGGTTTAGTTCTAGATGCAGTAATCAAGGAAGCTACAGATAATCCTTCAGACTTATCTCTGCAGCTTAGAGCAGCTGATATGGAGATAGTAAATGGGGGAGTGGAAGCAGCCTTTACTCGTCTTTTACATGCAGTCAAAGAAAGTGCAGGCGATGAGCGCAATAGAGCTAAAGAGCATTTGCTTTCACTCTTTGCCTTAGTAGATCCAGCTGATCCACGCTTAACTGCAGCCCGTAGCGCTTTAGCGAATGCCCTATTTTAAGATGAGTGCCCTTACAGCTAAAAATGAGCTCATTTACTTAAGAATTCTTTTCTTCACATTTGGCCTAGGGATTATGTCCTGGGTTCCTCGCTTTCCAGAAGTTAAAGATGCACTCAACCTAACAAATGGTGGCTTTGGCTCACTCATCAGTACTGGCTCTTTAGGATCACTCATTTCACTGCTGACTGTGGGACATGTTGTTCACAGAATTGGCGTTAAAAGAGTTTTGCACGCTGCTTCCTTCTTTCTTATGGCCACGTTGATAATTCTTACTACCGTTGATTCACCTCTTGTATTTTTCTTTGCAAATATTATCTTTGGCGCTGCTATTTCGGCATTTCATATTTCAATTAATGCCCAAGGCTTTAACTACCAAGATCGTATAGGAAAATTCATTATTACGCAGATGAGTGGAATGTGGGGCGCTGGTGCATTAATCACCGCCTTTATATCAGGATTTCTAGTCGACCGTGTTTCGCTACAGATTCATATTGGATTTTTAACTGTAATCATATTTCTTGTTCAAACGATAGTAATTAGCGCCCTGGCACCAGAACTTCTCAAAGCTAATCAAGATGCAGACATTGAATATAAGTTTAAGGAGCTTTTTGCAGGATTCTCGTTTGATCGATTGATTTCATTGGGTCTTATCAGTGCAATTTTTCTAGAGTTCGCATTGAGTGACTGGGCAACTATCTATACTAAGGAAGAAATTGGAATTAAGAGCGGTTTTAATACTTTGCCATTTATTCTCTTCACCATGTGGATGATTTTTGGAAGATTCACCGTGCATTATCTATTGCCACGGTTCACGTTAGAGCGTTTAGCAGTTTATGCATCACTGCTTGCGGGTACTTCTTTTCTTATGAGTATTTTTCTAGCTAGAACTCTTTTTGCTTCAAATCAAGATATGGCATTTCTAGTTATTTGTATTGGGTTCTCACTTGCTGGTCTTGGTAGCTCGTTCCTCGGGCCAACATTTATGACTGCAGCTAATGCCCGCTCAAAATACCCTGCTAGCGTCGTTATTGGCCATGTGGGTGTTGCAAATATTATTTTGGCCTTCATTTTAAAGTGGGTTGTTGCGTGGACGGCCCAAGCTACATCTTTATCAATTGGTCTATTGATTCCAGGAATTCTCTTACTAACCGTTCCCTTTTTCGCAAAAGCCCTTAAGGGCGTTTAAAGCAGAGAGTTGCAAGCGGGGGAGACATCGCTTCTTGCAATTCTTGAGATCAACCTGAGCCTTCGGTATTGCCAGCTTCTGCAGCCAAGACATCATCAATACGATACTTTTCCATCGCTTGAGTAACAACGCGTTCTTTGATGTCACCTTGTTTACACAGTTGCTGCAATACAGCGACCGCAATTGATTCAGCATCAACTTTAAAGTGACGGCGCAGAGCACCACGTGTGTCTGATAATCCAAAGCCATCAGTTCCAAGTGAATAGAACGGTGCATCAACCCATGGTGCTACTTGATCTTGCACTGAGCGCATGTAATCACTAACAGCAATAACTGGACCCTTATGTCCGTCTAGCTTCTTAGAAATGTATGCACGTCTCTTATCTTTTGGATTAAGCAGATTATGACGATCAGTTTCAAGTCCATCACGGCGAAGTTCATTCCATGAAGTTACAGACCAGACAGATGCATTAACACCCCAGTCATCGGCAAGAAGTTGTTGGGCTTTCAGAGCCCAGTTCACTCCCACACCCGAAGCCAAAATCTGTGCTGACTTCTTGCGTGATTTAGCCGCAGGAGAGTAGAGATAAATACCCTTAAGCAGACCATCCACGTCAAGGTTTTCAGGCTCGGCTGGATGCACGTATGGCTCGTTATAAACAGTTACGTAGTAATAAATGTTTTCGCTGTTTTCACCATACATACGTCGCAAACCATCTTTAACAATATGTCCAAGTTCAAATGCGAATGCTGGATCATAAGAAACCACAGCTGGGTTAGTTGAAGCAAGAAGTGGTGAATGACCATCTTCATGCTGTAAACCTTCACCATTAAGTGTGGTGCGACCAGCAGTGGCCCCAATTACAAAGCCACGCACTAATTGATCGGCTGCAGCCCAGAAAGCATCTCCTGTGCGCTGGAAACCAAACATTGAGTAGAAGATGTAGATAGGAATCATTGGCTCATCGTGTGTGGAGTAAGAAGAGCCCACTGCAGTAAAGGATGCAACAGAGCCTGCCTCATTAATTCCTTCATGAAGAATCACACCAGTAGTTGATTCTTTATATGACAACATCAATTCACGATCAACGGCTGCATATTGCTGGCCACTAGGAGAGTAAATCTTTAACGTTGGAAACAATGAATCCATACCGAAA
>OFRA01000357.1_pt1 | contig 12071 bp, 12 predicted proteins | sample 1543001 | NCBI WGS metagenome assembly OFRA01 (sample SAMN07774221, study PRJEB24372) | wastewater metagenome | isolation source: Lake Maggiore Verbania | place: Italy: Verbania | collected 2015-12 | reverse complement strand
GATCTTACTCTAGGTAGAACTCAACCAGCTTCAGATAAAATTGGAGCAATTGTGGCACCTTTTGCGAAGGGTCCAGTAGATTTGCCAATTTTAATTCAAAATGAAAACGAATTATTAAATAATTTTGGAGAACCATATTCGATAGATAAGCACTATGAGCACTGGTTAAGTGCATCATCGTATTTGGCATATGGAGGAGCACTTCGAGTTGTAAGAGCAAATGATGATGATTTAAGAAATGGATTTGTAGGAATAGCATCTAGTGTTAAAATTGATAGTTTAGACCATTATATTTCTTTGGGTTATGATGATAATACTCTTGCTAATGTAACAGTTGCCGCAAAAAATCCAGGTTCTTGGTCTAATGGAATTAGTGTTGCCATTATTGATTCAAAAGTGGATCAAATCTTAAGTGGTATTAATACTCTTGCCGGTGTTGGTACTGCTTTACGGGTTGGTTACGGAGTAACTCAAACTGCTGTGGGTAAGGTAGATATCGGCGCCGGAACAACTTCACTGCTAGATGGATATATTAAGGGAATTATTACCGAAATTGGATCGAGTCAAATTGGAGTTAAAGTTTTAAGTCACGTTTCTGCAGCAGGAACAGAAACATTAAGAGACTATACACCATTTGGAGTCTACTCTTTTGATGAATCAGGGTCACTTGGTATTCATACAAATTCCCAAACAACTTCATATGGAAGCACATCATATACCTCAAGATTAGATTGGTTCGATCAACAAACTATTAAATTGACCGGTGTTGGTCAAACAATCGGAACAACTGTTAATTGGAATAATCTTGCACCAAGACCTGGAACTTCTTCATATGCATCTGCAAGAAATTCAAGATTTGATGAGGTTCATTTAGTTGTAATTGACTCAGAAGGAAAAATTACAGGAAATACTGGATCAATTCTCGAAAAACATTTGGGTCTTTCTAAAGCATCTGATGCAGAATTTTCGGTCGGATCTTCTTCTTATTGGAGAAAGTATCTTGAAAATAATTCTGATTATATTTTCGGTCTCAATTCCCCAACTGGCATTGTAACTACAGGATACAGTTCTGGATTTACTTTAAGTAGTGATGTTGCCTGGAATCAAAATGCCGAAGGTGTTATTTTTGCGGCATCAGGATCTTCAACAGATGTTTTATCAGGAGGTCTTGATTATAGTGGAATAGCAACTATTACTACAGCAGGATCTCTTACGGCATCTATTGGAGAACTATCTGACGGTTATTCATTATTCGAAACCCCAGAAAATTATAAAGTAGATTTCTTGATTATGGGATCTGCCGCATATTCTCAGTCATCTGCACAATCACTGGCTCAAAAACTCATTTCTGTTGCAGAATTAAGAAAAGATGCGATTGCATTTATTTCCCCATATAGAGGAGCAGCACTGAATGATACATCAACTCAAACTACTGCAATTATTAAATCTACAGATACGATTACTAATAATGTAATTTCATTCTATTCACCACTCCAATCATCTTCTTATGCAGTGTTTGATTCTGGATATAAGTATATGTATGATAGATTTTCAGATACATTTAGATATGTTCCATTAAATGGTGACATAGCAGGTATTTGTGCTCGTAATGATATTAACAATTTCCCCTGGTATTCTCCGGCAGGAACCTCCAGGGGTTCTATTCTAAATGCCGTTAAATTGGCATATAATCCATCAAAAACTGAAAGAGATCGACTTTATTCAAATAGAATAAATTCTGTCATCTTCTCTCCCGGAGCTGGTATTATTCTATTTGGTGATAAGACCGGGTTTGCAAAAGCATCGGCATTTGATCGAATTAATGTTCGTAGACTGTTTATTTACCTCGAAGACACAATTTCAAGAGCAGCAAGAGATATATTATTCGAATTTAATGATGAACTTACAAGAACTAATTTTGTAAATACTATTGAACCTTTCTTGCGTGATGTTCAGGCAAAGAGAGGTATATTCGATTATGTTGTTGTTTGTGACGAAACAAATAACACGGCAGCAGTTATTGATGCCAATGAGTTTAGGGCGGACATTTACATTAAACCAGCAAGATCGATTAACTTCATCGGTCTTACATTTATTGCCACCAAAACTGGTGTTGATTTTGAAGAAGTAATCGGAAACTTTTAATTAATCCAGAGGTTTTAAAACAATGGCAACTAGAAATCAGTTAAATCCACCACCTAAAAGAAAAATTACAGACTTTAAGAGTAAGCTGTCTGGTGGTGGTGCCAGAAGTAATCTCTTCGAGGTTGTTCTGTCCTTTCCGGATGCTGCCCCTGCTGATGCTAATGTTCTAGACAAATCTAGATTTTTGGTTAAATCTGCAGCAATGCCAGCATCAACCGTAACTCCATTGCCGGTTGCATTTCGAGGAAGAACTTTAAATGTTGCAGGAGACCGAACATTTGAAACCTGGACAATTACAATTATTAATGATACGGATTTTTCAATTCGTTCTGCATTTGAAAACTGGATGAATACAATAAACAAAGTTTCTGATAATACCGGCGTTACTGATCCTGCACTTTATCAGGCAGATGCCTTTGTTTATCAGTTAGATCGTGATGGTTCAACACTGAGAGCATATCATTTTTATGATTTGTTTCCAACTAATATTGCTTCAATTCCATTATCCTATGATACTGAATCAATTCAAGAATTTACCGTAGAAATGCAAGTTCTGTGGTGGGAAGCAATTAAGGGAGATTCTGCTAAAGCTGGCGGTATAGACATCAACTAAATATATCATATTAAGAGTTTAATTTTATAAGATGGCAAAACTTTTTGGGTTTTCGATTGAGGATAATGAAAAAAAATCAAAATCAGTAGTCTCCCCCGTTCCTCCTAATAATGATGACGGGGTTGATCATTATATACAATCTGGTTTTTATGGCCAGACTATTGATATTGAGGGAGTTTATCGAACAGAATATGATTTAATCAAAAGATATCGTGAAATGTCACTTCACCCAGAATGTGAAGGTGCGATTGAAGATGTCGTGAATGAGGCAATTGTAAGTGATTTATATGATTCTCCTATAGAAATAGAACTATCAAATCTAAACGCAAGTGATAATCTTAAAAACGTAATAAGAAAAGAATTTAAATATATCAAAGAAATTATGGACTTTGATAAAAAGTCTCACGAAATTTTTAGAAATTGGTATATTGATGGTCGATTATTTTATCTCAAAGTGATTGATGTTAAAAAACCGGAAGATGGAATAAAGGATTTAAGATATATTGATCCTATGAAAATGAAATATGTGAGACAAGAAAAGAAAATTAAAAATAATTTTGGTCCAAATATATCCGCTCTTCAAAATTTAAATACAACTCAAATTGCATATCCGGAAATTGAAGAGTATTTCATTTATACTCCGACATCAACCTCAAACTATGCTCCAAGTATGCTCGGATCTTCAACCAAAGGTTCTGTAAAAATTGCAAAAGATTCAATTACATATTGCACTTCAGGTTTAGTCGATAGAACTAAAGGAACAGTATTATCATATCTTCATAAGGCAATTAAGGCACTTAATCAACTTCGAATGATTGAGGATAGTCTTGTGATTTATAGACTTTCTAGAGCACCAGAAAGAAGAATATTTTATATTGATGTTGGTAATTTACCTAAGGTAAAGGCAGAGCAATATCTTAAAGAAGTTATGAGTCGGTATAGAAATAAACTGGTTTATGATGCGGCAACAGGAGAAGTTCGTGATGATAGAAAATATATGAGTATGTTGGAAGATTTTTGGTTGCCTAGAAGAGAGGGTGGAAGAGGAACTGAAATTACCACACTTCCCGGCGGTCAAAATCTTGGAGAACTTGCGGATATTGAATATTTTCAAAAGAAACTTTATAGAGCACTCGGAGTTCCAGAATCAAGAATTGCCGGTGGTGGAGATGGATTTAATTTAGGTCGTTCATCTGAAATTTTAAGAGATGAACTTAAGTTTTCTAAGTTTGTTGGAAGATTGAGAAAGCGTTTTGCAAATATGTTTAATGATATTCTTCGCACTCAATTAATTTTAAAAAATATTGTAACTCCGGAAGATTGGGAGAATATGAGAGATCATATACAATATGACTTTTTATATGATAATCATTTTGCCGAACTTAAAGAATCAGAATTACTAACGAACAGATTATCTCTGGTTACATCAATGGAAGCATATATTGGAAAATATTACTCAACAGAATATGTTCGTAAGAAGATTCTTCGCCAAACTGATGTTGAAATTATTGAAATTGATAAACAAATTGATGATGAAATAGAAAAAGGAATTCTACCCGATCCAAATGCCGCTGTGGATGAAATGGGGAACCCAATCCCAGCAGGTGATGCCGGAGTTGCTCCTCCAGAAGATCCGGCACTCGGAGAAGTTCCAGAAGAACCTCTTGCTCCAGAACTTCCCCCAGAACCCAAAGGTGGCAAGATATAAATAGTCTTATAATAATAAATTATTTAAATGGAAGAAATTATCGATTTGATTGCAACAGATGGTCCTGCATCTGAAATATCTGACAAAATTAAAGAAGTGTTGTTTGCAAAGGCAGGTGAAAGAGTGATTGCCGCTCGTCCATATGTTGCAACATCAATGTTTGGTGATAGTGAGGATCAAGAATAATGGCAATTAAGATTGTTCAAAATGTGAATAGAGTAACTGCAGTTGTAGGTTCTGCGACTACGAGCAATCCTATTGCGATTAAAAGTGGATATTTGAGAGTGTCTACTGGATTAACATCAATATATGTTGAGACTGGTGGAGATCCAATCGCCACCCCTAATTCTTTTCATATTCCATCATATTGTAGTGAAGTTTTAAAGGAAAGGATTGCCAGACAAAAAGTTGCAGGAATTACAACCGGAACATCAACTATTATTTCATTTGATAATAATGCAGGAAATCCATTTTTAGTTGGAGATTATGTCACCATTCAAAATGCCCAACCATCAGGAATTAATACTGAACATAAATTAGTAACTGGAATAACTGATGGTTCAGTAACAATATCACACAATAGTTCGTCTATTGTTGGAGTTATTACTACAACTAATGCAAATCTTGCCAGAAGTGTCAAGGTAAGTGTGATTTCAGAATCTACTTCCCAAAATGTAAGTATTACAGAAATCGTTCAGTTAGTCACCGAATAAAAATGAAACTCATCACCGAAGACGTTCAACAAGTTAAGTTTATTACCGAAGGTAAAGGTCCTTCCAAAAAAATGTTTATTGAAGGAGTTTTTCTTCAAGGTGATATTTGCAACCGAAATGGAAGAATGTATCCGATACATACTTTAATGAAAGAGGTTAAAAGATATAATGAGTCATTTATTTGTAAGGGTCGTGCTCTTGGAGAACTTGGACATCCAGATGGTCCAACGGTCAATTTAGATCGAGTTTCTCATAAAATTATCAACCTAGAACAAAGGGGAAATAATTTTTTTGGTAAGGCACAACTTCTTGAGACCCCGATGGGTAAGATTGCGAAAGCTCTTATTGTCGAAGGAGTTTGTCTTGGTGTCTCCTCTCGTGGTGTTGGATCACTTCGAGTAACTCATCAAGGACATAAAATTGTTGGTGAGGATTTTATGCTTGCAACAGCGGCAGATCTTGTTGCAGATCCTTCTGCGCCAGATGCCTTTGTTCAGGGAATATTTGAAGGAAAGGAATGGGTTTTCGTAAATGGAAAACTCACAGAGGAGTTAATTGAAAAAACAAATCGTAAAATTAACACTCTAGTTGATCAAAAATTATTGGAAGAATATAAAACTCAATTGTTTGAAGATTTTTTAGCAAATCTTTAAATTATAAATAAATATAGATTATAACAAAAGATCTAAAAAAATGTCCGTTGGTAGCAATTTACAAGAAATGGAAAACGTAGTAACCAAAGGCGCTTCACCTGCCGAACCAATGCAAAAATTGTCTGGAACAACTCCTGGTCAAACTGGTAGTTGGGAAGATTTAGGTGGACCAACCCCCGAAAATTATCGTCCTGATGATGATTCGGCAAAACTCAAAGATCCTTCATTAACTCTTGCTCAAGTAAAGAATGTTGTAAATGCCAAGGCATGTGCGGCAGATGCTATGAAGAGCGTAAAAGAAGAAACTGAAGAAGATGAAGATGGGGAAGTAGAAGAAGAGGAGGAAGCAGTAGAAGAAGATGGAGAAGTAGAAGAAGACGAAGAAGAAGAAGATGGATTTGATGTTGAAGAAGATGTTCAGGCTCTTCTTGCCGGTGAGGAACTCTCAGAAGAGTTTCAAGAAAAGGCAAGAACAATCTTTGAGGCAGCAATTCGTTCAAAAATTGTTAGCATCAAAGAAGAACTTCAATATTCCTACGAGAAGGCACTCGTAGAACAAATTGAAACAATCAAAGAAGGTCTTGAAGATCGACTTGATGCTTATTTAGAATATGTTGCTGACGAGTGGGTTGCTGAAAATGCACTCGTTATTGAGCAAGGTCTGAAGACCGAAATGACTGAATCATTCCTACAAGGAATGAAAGGTCTTTTTGAAGATCATTATGTATCAATCCCTGAAGAGAAATATGATGTAGTTGAGAGTATGGTAGATAAACTTGATGAAATGGAAGGAAAACTCAACGAGCAAATTGAAAGAAATGTTGCTCTAAACAGAAGACTAGCAGAGTCCGTTGCTGATGTAATTTTTGCAGATATCTCAGAAGGTCTTGCACTTTCTCAGAAGGATAAACTCTCTTCTCTTGCCGTAAATGTTGAGTTTGATAGTGAAGAAAACTATCGTGAGAAACTGGTAACCTTAAGGGAGTCTTATTTCCCACATAACGCTGGTGCTCAAAGAGATGACTCTGAAACTTTGACTGAAAGTACCGATGTTCAGTCTCATCAACCACAAGTTGATGGAAGAATGGCATCATATCTTCAAACTTTAGGAAGAGTCGCCAAATAGTGATTTTTAAATCATAAACAATCAAACACACAATTTAAAAAGGTAAAAACAATGCAAATGTTTAATGCAGAATATTTGCAGGAGAAGTGGGCTCCAATTCTCGACTATTCGGGATTGGATCAAATCAAAGATTCTCATCGTAGATCTGTAACCGCCATCCTGCTAGAAAATCAAGAAAGAGAACTGCGCGAAGAGAGTGCTTTTCTTTACGAATCTCCAACAAGTGGAACTGCATCCGGTTCCGGTGGTGCTGGATTTGGTGGTAGTGCTCAAGGTTTTAGTGCCGGTCCTACCGCAGGTTTCGACCCAGTTCTAATTTCACTAATTAGACGCTCAATGCCCAATTTGATCGCCTATGATCTCTGTGGCGTTCAACCAATGAACGGTCCTACTGGACTTATCTTTGCAATGCGTTCGCGTTATAACAATCAGAGTGGAACCGAAGCATTCTACAATGAATCTAATTCCGCATTCTCTGGTCAGGATGCAGGATTTGATGTAACAACCGGATTTACCGGCGCTGCCGTTGGTATGGGTACAACTGCCCAAGCTTCAGGAACCAACCCATCAATCTTAGATGCAACTGCTGCTAATGAGCAGGCATATAACGTTGGTCAAGGTATGGGTACTCAGAGCTCTGAAGCACTCGGAGATGCTGCCGGAAACAACTTTAATGAAATGGCATTCTCGATTGAGAAAGTCACCGTGACTGCAAAATCCAGAGCACTGAAAGCTGAGTATTCATTAGAACTCGCACAAGACCTCAAGGCAATTCACGGTCTGAATGCAGAAGCTGAACTTGCCAACATTCTCTCTACTGAGATTCTTGCCGAAATCAACCGCGAACTCATTCGTACCATTTATAAAATTGCTAAACCAGGTGCTCAGGCAAACACTGCAACTGCCGGTACTTTTGACCTTGATGTTGATTCCAACGGTCGTTGGTCTGTTGAGAAGTTCAAGGGTCTTATCTTCCAAATCGAGCGCGATGCAAACGCAATCGCCCAACAAACTCGTAGAGGAAAGGGTAATATGATTCTTTGCTCCGCAGACGTTGCTTCGGCACTTGCGATGGCAGGAGTTCTTGATTACACCCCTGCACTCAATGCAAACTTGAATGTTGATGATACCGGTAATACTTTCGCCGGAGTTCTTCAAGGTAAGTATAAGGTTTATATCGATCCTTATTCTGCAAACGTGGCACCTAATCAGTTCTATGTTGTTGGTTATAAGGGTTCTTCTGCATATGATGCAGGACTCTTCTACTGCCCTTATGTTCCCCTCCAAATGGTTCGTGCCGTTGGTGAGAACACCTTCCAACCAAAAATTGGATTTAAGACTCGCTATGGAATGGTTGCCAATCCATTTGCCGAAGGTGCATCTCAAGGACAAGGAGCACTTACAACTAACTCTAACGTATATTACAGAAGAGTTAAAGTTGCAAATCTCATGTGAGTCTATCTCACATATCTTTCAGGGGAACCTTCGGGTTCCCTTTTTTTATACAAATAAATAAGAATAAAAAGATGAAGACTTTTAATCAATTTATACATGAGGCAAATAAATTAGGTGTAATTGTTTCTACAAGCTCATATGGACCAGGATTATATGGGAATCCAACAGCATCTGGAGAAACACTTACACCAACCACTAGAGGAGTTGCACATAAAACTTTACCATTAGGGAGTAAAGTAAAAATTACAGATCCACAAACCAAAAAATCAGTAGAAACATCAGTAATTGATAGAGGACCATATCACGGAAATCGTGAATATGATTTGACTACAGGTACTACAAATGACATAGGATATAAAGATTATAGACAATTTGGAGTTAGAGATCTTGATGTCACACCAATCACAAATAAACCAAAAATAGAAAAACCAAAAGTAACAAAAAGTAAAGGATTAATGTCCGGAAGGTATTGATATGTCTTGTTCATTTCCTGGTCAAATTGATAATAGAAATTTCCTATCTCCAGTAGGATTTAAATTTACTTTGGCAAAAAACTCAAAAGTTTCATTTTTTTGCAATTCGGCAAGAATACCAGAAATTACACTTTCTCTGAATACACAATCAACATATTTAAAAGATATTGATGTTCCTGGAGATAAACTTACCTATGGTGACTTATCTTTAAGGTTCTTGGTAGATGAGAATTTGGAAAATTATATGGTAATTCATAACTGGTTGACTGGTCTTGGATTTCCAGAAACAACTCAACAATATGATGACTTAATCACAATTCCAAATGATCAGACACAACCACAAGACCCAAATAGTCTACTCACAAAATATTTTGATAGAACACAACCTCAAGATCCATTAAGAGGATTTAGTGATGGAAGTCTCTATATTTTGAATAGCAATTATAATACAACTGCGATTGTAAAATTTAAAGATCTATTTCCAATGTCATTAACTTCTTTAGATTTTGATGCGACTCAAACAGATATTCAATATTTTACGGCAGATGTAAATTTCAAATATACTGTGTATAATATTCTAGGAACAGACGGACAACCTTTATGAATTTGGATGAAATTCAGGGCATGTGGGATAGAGATTCTATCATAGACCCTGATAACTTACACGATGAGTCTTTAAAAATTTCTCAACTTCATGCAAAATATTACACCATATACAATACAATAACTCTTCTTCGTGAAAAGGCAAGAGAGACTTATAATAAAGTTCGTTTAGAACGCCATAACTACTACACAGGAAAGGCACCAGCAGAGGTGTATGCCGAAGAACCATTTCCGTATAAGGTAAGAGAAAAGGATGCCATACAGAGGTATATGGATGCTGATGAAAGACTTTCTAAAATAGATTTAAAAATAAAATACTATGACATTACTCTTAAATTTTTAGAGGAAATAATCAAGATGATTTCAAATCGAAATTATTCCATTAAAAATAGTATTGACTGGCATAAGTTCACGGCAGGATATAACTAAATAAGAATAAACTATAAGTACAAATGAAGACTTTTAAAGAGTTTTTGGGAGAAGCAAGAGATTATAATAGAACTAGATCTAGAGAAGATGCTCTAAAAATTCTTCAATCTAAAGAAAATCCAGATGCTTACAGATTAAAAAACAGACAAACCTCGGAAATGCCTTATTGGGGTCTTGAGTCTAGAGAAAAGCAGCGAGGTCAGCAACAACGAAGGTCTGTCAGTTTAAGGGCCCTTAATAAAGGTGAAGTAGAAGATTTTTGTAAAAGAAATTTACTACACCCAGATTGTAATAAAATGGCAGGTAGAGCAATAGAACTTGAAAGGGTGAGAAAAAGAAAGCAAAAAGAAGAAGTTAAATCGAAGACGCAAGAAACTAGTCAAGAGCATAACATAGGTCATATTACACCTCAACCAGATAAAAGAAGTCCGGCAACTAGAGAAAGATTTCAAGCAGTTCATCCGGGAGATGCTTCATATAATAGGCAGGTAGAACTTGGTAGAGAAAATCGTGAAAAAGGTTCAAAAAATGTTGAAAGAACTAAACCAGATTCTAGTAGAAAAGAATCTAGAGAAATGTATTTGTTATGTAAGGACTTAAAAATTATTTGACTTTAAGATTTTTATATAATAAATTTATATATGGAAATCCCAGAAGCTTTAACTTTTGACGATGTCTTGCTTGAGCCAAGGCATTCTTCTGTTTTGCCTAAAGAAACTATAGTTTCTACTCAGCTTTCATCATCTATAACACTTGGTATACCTCTTATTGCCTCTGCAATGGATACTGTGTCAGAATATAAATTAGCTATAGCTATGGCTCAATCGGGCGGTATGGCGTGTATTCATAAAAATATGAGTGCAGAAGAACAGGCCAATCAAATTAAATTAGTAAAAAGATTTGAATCGGGAATGGTCATTGATCCTATTACGATTGATGATGAAGCCTCTTTATTTGAGGCAACTGAATTAATGAAAAACCATAAGATATCAGGAATCTTAGTTGTTAATAAAAATCTTAAATTAGTTGGAATTTTAACTAATCGAGACGTTAGATTTGTGACTGATAAAAAAATTAAAGTTAAGGATTTAATGACCAAAAAGCTTATTACAGCAAAGGTTGGAACATCATTAACAGAAGCAAAAAAAATATTATTTAAAAACAAGATAGAGAAATTAATTATCGTAGATAATAATTTTAAATGCAAAGGTTTGGTTACTGTAAAAGATATTCAAAAATCTCAGATTTACCCAGAAGCGGCCAAAGATAAAAAAGGATCACTAGTAGTTGCTGCGGCTATTGGAACTGGTCCTGAAAGTTTTCAGAGAGCAGAGCAGCTAGCAGAAGCTGGGGCAGATGTAATTATTTTGGATACAGCACACGGACATTCAGCTTCCGTATTAAAAACATTAGAGAAGATCAAAAAAAATATAAAGATAACAATAATAGCTGGAAATATAGCTACAGCTGAAGGAGCAAAAGCATTAGTTGATTATGGAGCTGATGCAGTAAAAGTTGGTATAGGACCAGGATCAATTTGCACTACAAGAATTGTTGCTGGAGTAGGAGTTCCTCAATTTACAGCAATATATAATGTTGCAAAATCAATAAAGAATAAAAAAATTAAAATAATAGCTGATGGCGGAATAAGATATTCTGGTGATATTGCTAAAGCCATGGGGGCAGGAGCGGATGCTGTAATGATAGGATCATTATTTGCGGGAACAGAAGAAAGTCCAGGAGATGTTTTTTATTACCAGGGAAGAAGTTATAAATCATATAGAGGAATGGGGTCAATTGGCGCAATGTCCAGGGGTTCAGCTGATAGATATTTCCAAGAAGAAATTAATAATTCACTAAAACTAGTACCAGAGGGAATTGAAGGTAGAGTTCCATATAAAGGTCCTGTTAGAGCAGTTATCCATCAACTTATTGGTGGATTAAAAGCATCTATGGGATATGTGGGTGCAAAAAATATTTTAGAATTAAAAGAAAAAGCAAAGTTTGTTAAAATAACAAATTCAGGATTAAAGGAAAGTCATGTGCACGATATACAAATTACAAAACAGTCGCCAAATTATCCATTTGAAAGTTAATAATGAAAAAATATTTTAAAAATTTTCTGATATTATTTTTAGTAATTTTACCATTTA
>OFRA01000355.1_pt1 | contig 12086 bp, 9 predicted proteins | sample 1543001 | NCBI WGS metagenome assembly OFRA01 (sample SAMN07774221, study PRJEB24372) | wastewater metagenome | isolation source: Lake Maggiore Verbania | place: Italy: Verbania | collected 2015-12 | reverse complement strand
GGATCTTCTTCCCAGAAGAGGTTCTGCCCCGTGGAAACGCCCTGTAAGGCCGTTTAAATCCACATTTCTGCAGAAAGGCGTCCCCGGGGCGCCTTTTTTATTGGTTAAACTGGCTAGGTTCCGCTGACAGTGAAGTGGTAGCTGGATCTTTTGATCTTGCTACCGAAGGCTTTACCGGTCAGCATCATCCAAACAGGAGGAGGTGCCCGTGTCCCAGAGTTCCAAAATGCAGGGTTTGCTGATCGCGGAGAAGGCCGCCTGATAAAGGCATTCGCTTCCTGATCAAACGGTTTCGCGCCATAGCGAACCCGGCGAGAGCCCCCGGAGCAATCCGGGGGCATCGTTATTTAAAGGAGTAATTGTAGTTAATATTCAATCAATTAGTTAATATTCAGTCAATTTTAATTATGTAGTTTTCCTCTGATTTAGTTTGTTTTGAATTTTTATTTTTGGGATTGAGTAATACTTTTTTTAAATTTTCTTTTGTGGGCCCATCAGGAAAAGCGGAGTAGTTTTCAATTCTTTGCCAAGAACCAACAACAGCACTGGCCCCCTGCTGTTTTAATTGGTTTATAAGATTTTGATTAATTGCCTCCGGTGGCAAAAGCCAGCCCTTGCGATCGCTCAGGTAGAGCAGGGTTGGATCACCAGCGGTAACACTCACCAGCGGTTTATTGCTTGGCGTTTGGGATTTTATTTCTTGGGCCTGGGCCCAAATTGGTGAGCTCGCAACATTTTCTAGATTCCAATAATTGAGCCGCAGCACCGTGAGGCTGATCAGCACCAATAGGCAAAAGCCGATCACCAACCAGCGCCTGCCGATCGAAGTGGCGCGTTTCCATAGATCCTGCCAAGCCTTTCCCAGCAGCGGGCAAGCAAATAGCAAAAGCGGTAATTGGTAATACTCATGGATATAACTGGAGCTGGGGGCTAATGCCCCCGCAAGCAACACCGCAAGCAAGCCAAGCGGCAATATTTTTTCTTGTTTGCTTTGCGCTGGTAGCCAAAGGCCCCAAATCAACAGTGGTAGCCCCACCAGCCCAAGGCCCCGCAGGCTAAAGCGCAGCAAGATGTCGCCCCAGTAACGCCAGTTCAATAAATCGCCCCAGCTGTAGCGGGAGGCTTTACTGCCCCAAAAGCCAAAGCTCAAACCTGTTTCCAGAAATAGCTGATGGGCATGCCAATACCAAGCAACGGTTGCGATCAACACCAGGCCCCCCACCAACCACAGCTGCCACCTCCGCCAGCCAAGGGCCAACAGCGGTACCCCAAGCCAAAACAGGGGCAGCACCTTAATCAAACTGGCCGCCGCTAAGCCAAGGCCAGCCAAGGACAAGTTGAGCTTGCCGCCCCGTTGTTGAAAGGCCAAGCCCCTCTCCAGGGCAAGGGCCGAGCTGAGCATCAGCAGTGCTTCCGGTTGCACGCTGCGGCCATAGAAAACCGATAGGGGCAGAAGGGCAAAAAACAGGGCGCCCCACCAGCCCGCCTCCCGGCCAAACAGGTTGCTGCCAAGCCTTTGAATTAAATAGATGGCGCCAATGCTGCAGAGCAAACTGAGGCCCCGCGCCAACCATTCCTGCACGCCAAACAATTGATAAAGCAGGCTTACGCCAAAGGAATAAATCGGGAAATCGGTTTCGGCATAGCCGCTGCCAGCACCACCCCAATCCACCTGGGGCAGCCAAATTGGCAGATGGTTGAGGTGGAAATTACGGGCTAGGCCAGCGGTATCTGCCTGGCGCCAACTGTGCACACCAATGATTGGGGCGTTGATATTCACAAGCCGCAGGGCAGCACCCAGCAGCATCGGTAGCCAGGGGCCAGGGAGAATTAAACGCATCCTTGCTCTGCGGTGTTCCAATGGTCCTCCGGGAGCCGATCCATCGGCAGCTTGCCTTAGCGGCAACAGCTTTTTTTGTATTTGGTTTTGGCCTGCAGCTATGGCGGTTGGAGGGTTTCAGCGCCAGCTACGACCAAGGCTTGTTTTTGCAGGAGCTCTGGAGTGGTAGCCAGGGCCGTTGGTTTGAAAGCACCCTCTCTGCGGAACTATCGGCGGCGGTGAAATTAGGGGGGCAATTGCCCCAGTTGGGATATTTGCATGCCAGCCAGCACCTCAATTTGCTTAGCCAGCTCTGGGTGCCATTAATTCCAATTTTTGGCATCTATGCCCTGCCCCTAGTGCAGGTGGGTTTACTCACCGCAGGTGGCTTGATGCTGTTCAAGTTGGCTATTTCTGAGGGGCTGGCCGCAGCTATTGGCCTACGGATTGCGCTTGCCTACTACTGCTCCATCACCCTGATTGGGCCGCTGCTTGAGAATTTTCACGACCTATGCCCAGTGCCACTGCTGGGTTTTTGTTTGATTTGGGCCCTGCGCCAGGGGCGTTGCTGGCCTGCCCTAGGTGCGGCCTTGATGATCACCTTGGTGCGGGGTGATGCCGGGATTGTGAGTTTTAGCATTGGCCTGTGGGGGGTGTTGCGGCTGCCAAGGCGCCGGCTGGCGGCAGCTGTATTGATTTGGTCGGTTTTTTACGTGGTGCTGGTAACAGCCTGGTTGCAGCCATTGCTGGGCGCTGATGTGAATGAACGCTTCCTTTCGGAAAAATTTGGCCAATATCAAAGTGCCGGCGGCACCTTGGGGTTGCTTTTGGCATTGGCAAAGCAACCGCAGCAACTGCTCCAGGAACTGGTTAGCCCACCGGGCCGCAGCCTTGAATATCTGCTGGCACCGATGTTGCCCCTGGCGCTGGTGCCGTTGTTTTCAATTGATGTGTGGTTATTAATTGCGGCGCCATTATTTATTGCCCTAGCGGCTAAAGGTTTCAGCGCCCTTGCCACAGGTTTGCGCTATGTGTTGTATTTAGCGCCTGGGGTATTTGGCGGTGTGGTGTTTTGGTGGCGCAGCCACCAGGGTTTATACGGCAGTAAATGGTTTAGGCGCCTCTGGACAGCTGCCATTGCCCTTTCATTGTTATTAGCCCTTAGCGCCAACCCCCACCGCAGCCTTTCCGCCTTAATTCCAGACAGCATTAAGCCCTGGGCCCAGGCTGGTATTCAGGAGCAATGGGCCCGCCGCCAAGCGGCCCTCGCCGCTTTGGCTGTTATTCCGCCCGGGGCATCGGTGGCGGCCCACACGCCTTTATTGCCAAGGCTGGCCCAGCGGCCAGTGCTGCTGCGTTATCCATTTCATAGCGATTTCCTTAATCGCCAGGGCAAACCCCAGCCGGTGGATTGGATCGCCCTTTTACCCCGTTTCCATCGCCCTTTCTTGGCTGCATTTCCAGAAGATCGTGATCAATTATTGGTGTTGCGGGCCCGCAGCCTGCAGCTCTTAGATCAGGGTGCCTATGGGGTGGTGCATTGCGCTGATGGAGCGCTGGTGCTTAAACGTGGCGCCCCAAGTTCAAGCCAAAGCCGCGCCTGTGCTGAACGGGCTTTGCTTTAACCCACCCAGCCACCACTGGCAAAGCGCAGGCCAAATACAAGGCAAAGTAGGGAGCTAAAACCAAGTAATAATTTGGCCCAACGGGGATGCAGGCTTGCCCATAAACCAAGCAATAGCAATAGGGGCACCGTGGCATAGAGGTGGCGCTCAAAGCTGATCGTGTTTTGTTTGAGTAGGTAGGCGGCAATGCTTGCCAAGGCAAAACAGCGTTGCTCTAGGGGTAAACGGGCCCAACCCCAAAGCAAAAGTGCAGCGCTTGCTATTGCCATAGCCCCATTTAGAAATGGACTGCCCGCCAGCAACCAGGCACCCATAAGGCTGATGCCGCCAAGTATTAGGGCACTGTTAGGGCGATTTTGATTTAGGCGCCAGGCGGCTATGGCCAGCAGGGCGCAGCTGAGCATCAAAACCGGAAAAACAAAATCCACCAGCTCACCGGCTTCTGTGTTTTGCCCGCCCAGCAGGATCTGGCTGAATAGCCGCTGCCAGCGGGGCAGGCCGGAAAGGTTTAGGCCCGGTTGATGGCCCCAGCCGCTTTGTTGGGCATGCAAAAAAGCAAATGGATCACCACTGCTGCGCAAACCAAGCAGCAACACTGCCCCAAGGCCAAGGCCCGTTAACGCCGCTGCAGCCCAGCGGCGTTGCAGTAGAAAACCCGGCAACAGCAACACCCCCGTGGCCTGGTGGCGGCAGCTAAACCAGCCGCCACTCCCTGCAGCAAAGGCGCCACGGTTTGGCTTAGGGCAGCGGCAGTTAGCAGTAGATAGAGGGCTTCTGTGTAGGGAATAGCGGCAAATAAACTAAGGGGATTGAAACAAGCCAGAAGCACCGTCCAGCGGGCGGCACGATCACCCCATAAACGCAGGGCTTGCTGATGCATCAGCCCCAGGGCAATTAAAAAAGAAAAATTTGCAAGGCCAAAGCCAGCCCATAGAAACCCATTGCTTGAAATCGTTGCGGTAGCTGAAAATAACCAGGCAATTAAGGCGGGCCAAAGCGGAAAGAAAGCCTGCAAATTGCCTTGGGCGCCGTGTTGGGCTAGGGCGAGGTAGTGCACCACATCCCAGCGGTTTAGGGCCTGGGGCAGTGGTTGCAGCAGCAGCGGTGCCAGCAGCAGCAAGCGGCTTATGGCCCAGCTGCTGAATAGGAATTTCAGTAGGGAACGTTCCACACAAACCGGGAGGAGGCGGCGTATTTCCAAACGAAGTCCACAAGGATGCCAGCCAACAGGGCAAGCAGGGCAATGGGTCCCCCTTTCAAGCTGGCGAATACCACCGTTGAAATACCCACATTTGCGGCCATTCCTAAGGATGAAACCAGCAAAAATTTCAGCAGGCCGGCGCTAAGGGCAAAACCCTGCAGGCGCTTAGCCCGAAAGGTGAGTGAATTATTGATCAAGTAATTGGAACTGGCCGCCATGATCACCGCCACCAGTTGGGTGGTTAGGAAAGCCACCCCTTGGCTGCGCATCAGGCCGTAGATAGCAAAGTGCACCACCATCCCAGTTAGGCCCACGAGGCCAAAGCTCACGGCTCGCCTTGGCACCACCCTGAAACAGGCGGTGTGGACTACGGAAACAAGCCAATCCCACACCACAGCGTTATCAAGCTTGGAACTACCACTCTGACGCGCTTGAAAGTGCAAGGGGATTTCCTTTACCTGCAGCTGGCCTTTGCTCACCGCCAGCAACTCATAGAGAAATTTAAAACCACTCACATCCACAGCACGAATGGCCTTAGCGCAGCGGTCGGGCCTGAGGGCAAAAAAGCCGCTCATGTAATCGGATAGTTGGGCATAGGCGGGCAGGGTGGAGCGGGCCAGGCGATTGGCTTGGCTGGAGCCCCGTTGCCGTTGGGGCGAAAGCCCTTCAATAACAGCGCCGGCATGGAACCTGCTGCCAATTACTAGATCGGCATCGCTACTGATCAACTCCCTTATTGCCAAATCCACCGCCTCCGGTTCGTGTTGGCCATCGGCATCCATCACAACGGCCACTTCACCGCTGGCAGCTAATAAACCTTCGCGGATGGCACTGGATAAACCGTTCCTGCCCACGCGCCGGATCAGGTGGATGCGGGGATCCTGGCGGGCAAGGGAGCGCACTAAATCGGCGCTGCCATCGGGGGAGTCGTCGTCTACCACAATTATTTCGAGGCGATAACGCTGGCCCAGGAGGGCTTTTAACTTGGCCAACATCGGCGCCAGGTTTTCGCGTTCGTTGTAGGTGGCAAGCACCACCGTGAGATTTAGGGGGCCGCTCAAGGTGCTGGCTTACATAGCCACAACTGCCAGCCATCTTCCCCGTTGTGGTTTTTTATACAGCCATAACCCGCCAGCTCTGGGGCCGGACCCTCACCCAGGCTCAACAGTTGCAGGTTGCCAGCCGCTGGTGTGCCTAGGGGTAATAAACGCCTTTGGCTTTGCCAGCTGAGGCTGGGCCGTTCCGCCATTTGCCATAGGGCAATGGGTATGCGGGGATCAGCCCGCCGCACCAGGGCGGCTCCCGCTGCCACCGGCACCTGTTCCGCCAGTTCCCATAGCCATAGGGGGCCTTGCATCAAAAGGAAAAGCGAAAGCCACCAACCACTGATCAAGAGCAGGGCTCCCCGCCAGCGCCGGTTGTTGCTTTGCACCCCTGGCCGCAGGCCCCAGCCCCCGATTAATAGGCCAAGGGCAGCTGGAATCACAAACCAATGCTGGCTAAATGGGGCAGCAATTAGCAGTAGTGCCCCTAGCCCCAGCCAAAACCAGGGCAGGCGCCGCAGCACTGCACCCCCCCGCTGTTGGATCAATTGGGCTAACTGGGGGCCGCAGAGCAGGGCAAAGGGCAACCAAAGGCTGTGGCTATACCAAGGCAATTGGGTGCGTAGCGGTAATACCGTGGCGGCCATGGCCAATTGCAGCCCCAGGGGCCAGCGGCCTGCTGGGGTGTGGCGTTGCCGCCAGGCCAGGGCCATGGCAAAAGGCCAGAGGGGTAACCAGGGCCAGCCCCCTTCCAACACTTCAAGAACAGGAATCCGCCAACCGAGGTTGCTGCCTTCCCCCGCCTGCAACAACACCCTTGCGGCGCCATCACCAGCCCATAGCCAAAGGGCTTGATCACCCCGGGCCCAAAAATGCCAGAGATGCCAACCAACACCTGGCATTAGGCCCAGGGCAAGGGCACTAAGCAGTAGCAACCACTGGCGTTTGCTTAAAACACGATCCATGGCCAGTAGCAGCAGGCCTGCTGCTAAAACCGGCAAGAGGGTTGGTGCTTTTAGTAGTAGTAGGCCACTGCCGCCAAGGCCAGCCCAAAATCCGCCGTTAGCAGGGTGTTGTTTAGCCCGCAGCAGTTGCCACCAGAGCAAACCACTGGCACTCACCAGGGCGCCATCCAACATGGCAAGGCGGCCATGGCGCATCAAGGGCAAAAGGGTGAGACAGATGGCGGCGCTGCAAAAAGCAGCCATGGGTTGATTGGGCCGTAGGCGCCGGGTGATAGCAGCGGCCAGGGGCACCACGGCACTGGCGAGCAGGGCAGGCATAAAACGCACTGCCCAGGCGGGTGGCAACAGGCCCGCCTGCAGCCAAGGGTGAATAACAACGGCAATTAATAGGTGCAGGCCGGGCGGTTTATTTAGGTAGGGGGCATCCCAATAGCTGGGTAGCAGTAGATCAGCAAAGGAGCCCAGCTGTTGGCTGCGCTCGAAGGCCACCCTGGCAACAATCCCTTCATCCCAATCCCGCAGGGGTAGATCTAGGCCCGGCAGCAAGAGCAGCAATAGGGCCCCAAGCCAAAGCAACCAATTGCAGCTCTGGACCCAATGGCAGCACTTTTGTATCAATTCGCACGGCTTTTGTTTGGTTAAGGAGGAATTATCTGTTTGGCGCATAGCGCCTCCTGTTCTTTTTGTGTGTGAGAACCATGAACGCATTTCGCAAGCTATTGCTTGCTCCATTGGTAATGGGAGTGGTGTCGCCATTGGCGGGTCAAGCCCAAAGCCTAGATATGGGGTCGGTTAATCGCTATCAAGACCAGCAAGATATCGACCGGATGCGGGCGATAGAAGCGCAGATGGGTCAGGTAACAAGTGTTAGCCAGTTTTCTGATGTGCAACCCACTGATTGGGCCTATCAGGCACTGTCGAACTTGGTTACTAAGTATGGCTGCGTAGCTGGCTATCCAAACGGCACGTTTAAAGGCAAACAGGCGATGAGTCGCTATGAGGCGGCGGCATTGCTGAATGCTTGCTTGGATCGTGTAACGGAGATGACAGAGCAGGTAAAACGCTTGCTTAAGGAATTTGAAAAAGAGCTAGCGGTATTAAAAGCAAAGGTTGATGGTTTAGAAGCAAAAACAGCAGAATTAGCGGCAACCCAGTTTTCAACTACTACCAAGTTGAAAGGTCAGTCGGTGTTTTGGCTTGGCACAGCAAAGTTCGACGGCGCTAATAAGGGAACAAGCCCTGTTGCTCAAGCTGGCGTTGGGATATCCGAATCGGCAACATTCAAAGGTAATGTTGAAACCAATGCCTATAGCGTTACCCCCGGCGGCGCCAGCTATTCAGCAACGGGCACACCAAATGGCAGCGTAGAAGCCTTTACTAAGGCGGCTACCTGGACTGGTGGATCAGGCAGTTCTGCTATTGGAGTTGTTGGTCAACCAACTGCCTCACTTGCTAATTATGTAGGTGGCAACCTTGCAGTTGCTGGCTTGCGTTCTAACCCTGGTGCGCCAGCTGGTGGCACCGGCGTTACTGGCACCTATGGCTTTATAAATAACGCTTTGCCAAGCGGCACGGTTGTTACTTCTGATTTGGTGGGCGTGATGGCAAATACCATCGGCAGCACATCAGGAGCAGCGCCATCAATAGGTGGTTTTGTAATTGATAAAAAAGATATGCAAAACCTGGTGGCATTGGGTAATGCCTCACGGGCAGTTAAAGGTGGCGGCTTGATTCGCTATTCCAGCGATGTTGCAACTGCTCCATACAGCACATTTGCGAATACAGCGCCTGGTGGCTTTACAAACGCGGGCACATTCACAAACCCGCTGGATCTATCGATAGCTGAATACGGCACCTTGAGCCCTCTGCAGCAACAGAACCCCACGGTAAAAGCAGCAGCGCGTAAGTTCCTCAAGGGCTTGCTGGAAGGTAATGTGCCGCTCGGTGAGGCCGTTAGTTTCAACTACGACGTACGTTTAAACCTCGACACAAGCTTTACGGGTAAGGATTTACTGCGCACTCGCCTGCGGGCCGGTAACTTCTCCGACAGCATTTGGAGTGGTTATCCCTACCCTGCCCTCGGCGCTGAGGTGGCATTCGACCAATCAGCAGCTGGCAGCATTTGGAGTGTGGATCGGATCTTCTACCAGTTCCCGATCGGCTCAAATTTCACCGTTACGGCGGGTCCAAGGGTGCGTCAAGACGACATGTTGGCGGTGTGGCCTAGCCAATATCCAGCCGACACGATTCTCGACTTCTTTACCTACGCCGGTGCACCAGGAACATATACATCTGCCCTCGGAGCTGGTGGAGGTATTTGGTGGAACCAGGATGGTTTCAGCCTAAGCGCTAGCTACGTAGCAGTTAATGGGAAATCGAGCTACTCCGGCGCGAATCCTGCCCTTGGTGTAACCCCTGGCGCAGGTCCAGCGGGCCTTGATCCTGGCGGTATTGCGAATCAATATTCAGGCGGCACCGGCACAGTACAGCTGGCTTACACCGCGCCAAATTGGAACCTAACTGCTGCCTATGCCTACTCTCAAAGCGGCGGTGGCTACGACGGCACCAGTGGTTTGGGTTATATCCCTGTTGGCACACCAAAGGCCACCAACCCATTTGCCGGCCTCACCCAATTTGATGTGAATGCGCTTGCGATTAGTGGCTGGTGGAAACCAAGCAATGTGAGCTGGGTGCCATCTGTTAGTGCTGGTTGGGGTACCAACTCCTATAGCGCTAAGAAGGCAGCCCAAATCTGGGGTGTGGAAGCAAACCAAAAGGGCGCAAATGCCCAAAGCCAATCTTGGTATGTGGGTTTGCAGTGGGCTGATGCTTTGATCAAAGGCAACACCTTTGGTACAGCCGTTGGTCAGCCAACATTTGTAACTGGAAACGATGGTTTCTTAGGTACGGATGAAAGCACCTTTGCTTGGGAGATTTGGTACAAATTCCAAGTTACCGACAACATCAGCGTTACACCTGCCTTCTTTACGGTTACGAACCCAGCTGGTAGCGGCAGCAACAGCGCCTATGGCGGTGTGCTGAAAACTACTTTCCTGTTCTGACCTATAGATTAAGTGTTATTTGTAAAGTGGTAGCAAAAATCCCGGCGGTGTTACCTGCACCGCCGGGATTTATTATCCATTGCACTGCAGGTTGCAGATTAAGCGTTGGATTTAATTGAAATTGATAACCAAGTTCGATAACGCTTTCATAACTTTGATTGGGCGCTAGCAGTTGATTGAAGCCAGTTTTGCCAAAGCCTAAAATAAATACATCAAATGGCCTGGAAGCAATCAAGCCTTGGCTTAATAAACCAGCTGAAACAAAAGTTGGAGTGCTATCATTTGAGTTATTAAATGAATAATTACTGCCGATCCAGAAGCGATGATCTAGGCCTAATGATAGGCCAGTGCTAAAACTAAGGCTGCCGTTGATGCCGCTGCCATCAACGCCATTATTGGTGGTGTAACCACCAATTTGCAGCAAACCATCGGGCAGCATAGAGCCAGTTTTATTAGGCGCTAACCATTGAGGTGAGTAATTAATTTGTAGAAATTGAGCTACTCCTGCCCCGCCAACATTCGCCTGAGGATTCACACCAAAAACCTTGGCGATTGGTTTGGTGCTAGCTAGATCAAATAATCCATAGCGCATCGAAAGATCTTGAGCCGGTTTTAATTCCAAAACACCACCAATGGCGGCAAGGGGATTTACGGGGAGATCACTAATTGAAATGTTTAGGGTGTTATTTAGGCTTGAATGAATGTAGTAATCATATATTGGGGTATAGATGAAATCAGGGTTGAGTGAAAGAATTCCTGCTTTAATGCCAAACCAGCCATTGCCAATGCTGCGGTTTAGTTGCGCTTGAGTAAGCCAAAAGCCATTTTCATGGGCCACCTGTTGCAGTGGAATAGCAGCACCGATTTCACTATTGAAATTTGGATTGCCATTATAAAAATTGACGCTTGCATCCACACGCCAATGGTCTATCTCCTGCCAATTGCTGGGATCCTTAGCTAGGCCCGTTCCAACTGATATTGAGGCAACGGTTTGTTGTATCCAATTATTGGTTTGTTTTGTGCCACCGCTGGGGTTGAGCATTGGTTCGGCTTGGCTTTGCAAACTAAATTGAAACCAATCGGGTAAATCCAAATTATTTTGAATGCTAAACCATGCTGCAGGTTGCGCTGGGGATGGCGTGTCTTCTGCTAATACGCGGCTAGAAAGTAATGAACTTGCAAGTAGAAATGTGGCGATAGCTAATGATCTGCTGTTTATGGTTAACATGTTACTAAGATGGTTTGTTGAGCCTATTTGCAGCCCAATCTAGTAGTTCTGAAGCAGCTTGCAAAGCACTTTCACTGTCTTCCGGGCCAAAAACATCTGCGGGCACTTCATCTCCTAGGGCATCTGGATAACGTGTGGGAGCGTAGAGTTTGTCGAGTAAACGAGCCTGACGTTGGCGGGGCTCTTCTATTTCGCCACCTATTGCTTTAAGAAGAGCTGTTAATGAATGGCTGCGTAAGTCACGATCTTCTGCTGCCAATAGCGCTTTAAGAGCCTTCTCTCCAACTTGTTGAGATTGAAAGCATGATTGAGCAGCTTGGCCTGCTCTTTGCAGAACCTGGGCAGCTTTCAAATCATCCCTTGCTTGTCGCAACCATAATTGAGCTCGTTGATGGGCACTTTCTAGGCTCATGGGAATTTACTGCCTAGTAAAAGAGGAATAGCATCATTTTTAATTGAACGCCAGAAAGGTGCATCGCCATGTTGCGTGAGCAGGTGTTTCCCTGCAATCAGCGGCTGAAGTGGTAATGGGCATGGGTAAATTAACTCTAGAACAGAGTTGTAAGCATCGAGCAAGTTTTGATTTTCGAAACCCATAACTAAGATATCTACATCTGAACGGAGGCTGGCATTACCTCTTGCCCAGCTGCCAAATAGCCATAATCCTTGGGGTTCTAATTCATTAACAAGAACTTCCAAGATTGGAGAAAGCTCTAACCTTAAAGGCGTGGGTATTAGTTCGATGACAACTCTTCCCACTGATTTTACCAAGGGATCTGTTTTAGGATTATAGCAATCAAAAGGTTCATTATTTATAGGTGATTCGGTATTGTTGGCAAAGCGGTGGGCGGCTCCATGCAATTTCAAGACATCATTCAAACCCTCAATCGCTTTTGGGCTGAAAGAGGCTGCTTAATCCTGCAGCCCTACGACACCGAAAAGGGCGCTGGCACCATGAATCCCCACACGGTGTTAAGGGCTATCGGCCCAGAACCATGGGCAGTTGCCTATCCGGAACCATGCCGGCGACCCACCGATGGCCGTTATGGCGATAATCCCAACAGGGCGCAACATTATTTTCAATATCAGGTATTAATAAAACCATCGCCTGATGATATTCAAGAAACCTATCTTGAATCCCTT
>OFRA01000353.1_pt1 | contig 12096 bp, 9 predicted proteins | sample 1543001 | NCBI WGS metagenome assembly OFRA01 (sample SAMN07774221, study PRJEB24372) | wastewater metagenome | isolation source: Lake Maggiore Verbania | place: Italy: Verbania | collected 2015-12 | reverse complement strand
ATACCGTGCTTGATTAAAACTCTTCTCTCGCTAATGCCCTTAGAGCGCGCGGTTCGCATGTAATCAGAGTTCAAAACATCTAATAGCGACGACCGCATATAACGGCTGTAGGTAGCGACAATCTGAATTGCCACAACCAAAGTCGGCAGAGCCATGAACTTGAGCATCAAAAACAAGTCGAAGCCAGTGTGCCCCGCTGGATAGACACCAGAGGTCGGAAACAAACTTGCACCAAACCATCGTTGCCAATAGACGGCGAACAGTAACTGAAACATGATCGCGCTAATAAACGGTGGTATTGAGATGCCGACGAAGGCACTCGTATTGATGAACACGTCACGCTTGCCCCCCGGACGTAGGGCCGCTAAAACACCCGAGATCAAACCAAAGAAAATGCCCACGACAGTCGCGGCCGAACCGAGACGCAGAGTGTTGCCATCGCATCTTTAAGTGCTGGCCAAACTTCGCGACGACCTTTGATACTGCGTGGCCACTCGCCGGTTACGAAATTTTTTAACCACTTAAAATAGCCCTGCACGAAATTAGGATCTAAACCGTTTACATCGATATATTCGGCGATTTTCGCACGACTCGCGCGCGGATTAACACGCTTATAACTGGCAACCGGGTCGGTGCCAATTCGCAAAGCTAGATAGACGAGAAACGTAACAATCAAAAGTGTGGGTATCGACCATGCAAGGCGACGAAGGATATAACGAAACATCAGTTACAGCCTTACCGATATACAGTCACGATCAAAATCACAACTCCCCGAGCCACAACCTTCTGAACGAAAACAAGAAAGGCGCGCCGACCCAGAAAAACTGAGTCGACGCACCTCTCTATGAATAACTACTAATTACGAGCGATTAGCTCTTGATTTCTACCTTTGCCTCACCAGCAAGCAGGTTCGTCAATACGTACTTACCATCATTGGTAGTTGCGTATGCTCCTGGCAATACCTGGAATGCAGTTGTCCAAACCATCCACGAAGAGTTTGCACACTCAGTGATTGGGTTGAGACACTCTGGCCATTGCTCAGCACCGAACACAATTTGTCCGTCGCCGTCAACGTCTGTCCAAAGGTGAATGTTATTGAATGCCGCATAGTTGTTAAGTTCAGCGTTCCATGGACCGCCAATCTTGTCTGTGCGAGCAAAACCCGACTTAGGGAACTGCATCAAAGGCAACATCACATGATCTTTCGCCATAAGCGTAAGAACTTGCTTGACCTTGTCAGCGCGAGTTACCGCATCAGCGTCAACGTCTGCTGCGTACATCAAGTCAGACGCTTCTGCGTTGCACCATCCCTGGCTGTTTTGACCAATGTTGCCATTGGCTTCAGTTGGGATGAGGTCACATGCGAATGAGCTCGTGATGTATGCAGGATCTGGTGGTGCTGTACTGATGTACATCGCCATGTCGTAGTCCATAGCCGGTAGGCGCTGTTGGAAGTAACAAGCAGCATCGCAGTTGTCTGCGCGCACTTTGAAACCTGCTGCAGTGAGCAACGGAATCAAATAAGCCTGTGTACTTTCACGTCGAGTGTTACCGGTGTTAATGATCCAACGAATGTCTGGAACTTTGCCACTTGGGTCAACCCAGAATCCATCAGTTCCCTTTGTCCAACCATTTTCGGTCAACAAAGCCTCTGCTGCTGCTGGGTCGTAGCTATTAGCGAACTCGTCGCCAACGCAATACGGTCCAGGCACCATCGGACCACATTGGAGCAACTCTTTGCCACCAAGTGGGATGTAGATCTGCTGAAACAGTGCATCGCGATCAATTGACATTGAGAACGCTGCGCGGAAGTTTGGATCTGCGAAAGGTCCGCACTTCTGTTGGAAGTAGAAACCTTCGTAGTCGCCGCCGTAGTCAAGGTTCGTTTGAACGTTGTCTTGCTTTACGGCTTCTTCGATACCCGCATAGAACTGAGGATAAATGAAGTCAACTTCGCCTGCTTTAAGCGCCGCAATTTCTGTGTCGCTGTCTGGCTTCGGCACCATTACGAACTTCTTGGTTACTGCTTTGTCAGCACCCCAATATTTGTCGTTTGGTTCAAACACAAGTTGATCTGGGCTCCAAGATTTAATCTTGTATGGTCGACCCGAGAACGGAATATTGTCTGCATAATCTGCAGAAATATCGGATGTGTTCTTTACCGAAGCAGCTTTGATGATGCCTCCGAACAATCCACGCCATGGTGCGTAAACAGCCTTGAGAGTGACAACTACTTGCTTGTCACTTGTTCCGGCTTCTACCGCAGTCACTTGATCGTAACCCGATGTTGAAATCGAACCTGGTGTATTCAACGACGCTTCCCAAGTTGCTTTGAAGTCGGCGACCGTAATTGGCGATCCGTCTTCCCAAACTGCAGCTGGATTGATGTCGTATGTAATTGTCATTCCACCAGTTGTGGCAGGCTTCGCATAGTCATAAGTGACGTTTGCGCAGTCTTCCAAGCTGGTTGGATAACTAACAGCAGTTTCATCTGCTGTTGATTCGTCAGTTGCTGCATCATCGCTGCCACCGCAAGCTGCGCCAATTAAGGACACAGTTATAAGTGCTGCAGCAAGACGAGCCACTTTTGTGGTTTTTCTCACTCTCCGACCTCCCCGTCGAATTAGGTAGAAACCAGAACGGCTTCTAGTGAATCAAAGGCTACCAGTGCCGCCAGTCACTAAGTATTTACGGGTCGTAGGCGATACTGACAAATACGGGCGAATTCAGCCGCATCGAGGCTCGCGCCACCAACCAATACACCGTCAATATCGGGCTGAGACATGATTTCCCCGATGTTGCTCGCCTTAACGCTGCCCCCGTATTGCAAACGAATTGATTCGGCGGCATTGGCTGAACTTATCTTTGCGACTTCTTCGCGGATTGAACTGATCATTCGCTGCGCGTCGTCCGCGGTTGCAGTCTTCCCTGTTCCAATCGCCCATATTGGTTCATAGGCAACGACAAGTGACTTAACTTGTTCAACTGATCGTTTCTCGAGCGCACTTCTCACTTGACCGAGAACTTTCTCGTGAGTCTTGCCTGCTTCGCGCTCAGCAAGTGTCTCGCCAACACAAACAATCGGCGTCATCTTGTGTTTCTGAATCGCCACTATTTTTGCATTTACCGACTCATTCGTCTCGCCAAAAATTTCTCGGCGTTCGCTATGACCAACAATCACATAGCTCACATTGAGCTTTGCAAGAAATGCAGCCGATACTTCACCTGTGAACGCACCCGAGTCTGCTTCGTGACAATGCTGAGCACCAAGAATGAACTTGAGCTCGTCGGCATCAATCATTGTCTGAACACTTCGCAAGTCGGTGAAAGGTGGATGTATCGTCACATCAACTTCTGCGTAGTCTTCTTTGGTCAAAATATATGCAAGCTTTTGCACACATTGAATTGCTTCATAGTGATTGTGATTCATCTTCCAGTTTCCGGAGATAATCGGTTTTCGCAATTCACTTGACATTTGGTGCTCCTCTTAACGCAACTAAGCCTGGCAAGTCGCCGAGCTCAAGAAACTCTAATGATGCGCCTCCACCTGTGGAGACATGGTCTACTTCTGTTTCTAATTTGAATTGCGCCAGTGCTGCTGCTGAATCGCCACCACCGACGACCGTAAACGCTTTTGTCTCAGCCATGGCTTGTGCCACCGTGCGAGTACCTGCTGCGAACCGGTCATCTTCAAACATTCCCATTGGACCATTCCAGAAAACGCTTCGTGCCGACATGATGATGTCAGCAAAAGCCGCCGCTGAACCCGGACCAATGTCTAATCCTTTGGCGTGTTCGGGCAAGCGCACACCAAAAGTCGCGAAGGCTCCCTGTGCATCCAGCCCGACAATGTCTTCAGGAAGATGGATCGGAACATTGCCTGCAAGCAATTTTTTGCATACGTCGATTTGGTCTCGTTCACACAGAGAATCACCAATCGGCAGATTCTTGGCGGCCAAAAATGTGAAGCACATCCCACCACCGATGACCAGAGCATCAACGACTCTCATTAATGCTTCAACCACGCCGAGCTTGTCGCTAATTTTTGCTCCTCCGAGAACGGCAACAAATGGACGCTTCGGATTTGAACGCATCTCAGACAGAATTTCAAGTTCTTTTTGCAATAACCGACCAGCAGCAGATGGCAAAGTTTTTGGCGGGCCGACGATTGATGCATGTGCTCGATGAGCCGCGCCAAATGCATCGTTGACATAAATATCGACACCAGAAATCAACTTTGCGACGAACTGCGAGTCGTTACTCTCTTCACCCGGATCAAACCGAAGATTTTCGAGTAGCTCGACGCCAGGTGCCAGTTCGGCCAACCGTGCACGCACAGGCTCAAGCGAATACTTTGGTGCAAACTTTCCTTTTGGGCGACCGAGGTGTGTCGCACAAACGACTTTTGCACCGCGACTCGTCAACCAATTCAAAGTCTCTAGTGCGCTACGGATTCGAAAGTCATCTTCAATGATTCGGCTCTCGTCAGGTCCGGACATCGGCACATTAAAATCGGTTCGCACGAGAACGGTTTTACCGCGAACGTCCCCTAAATCTTCAAGATGGGCAATCATTTAACGACTAAGTGCGGCCCCAATAAACGATGTCATATCTACAAGACGATTTGAGTAGCCCCACTCGTTGTCATACCATCCCAGAACCTTGACAAGATTACCCATGCTCATAGTCAGGTCTTTATCAAAAACACAACTATGCGGATTAGTAACAACATCACTCGACACAATTGGGTCACTGCAGTATTCAAGAATGCCTCTTAAGGCACCCGATGCGGCAGCTTTGTAAGCAGCATTAATCTCATCTACCGAAGCCGGCTTTTTCAAATTTGCGACAAAGTCTGTTATTGATCCTGTAGGTACGGGAACTCGCAACGATGTGCCATCAAGTTTGCCCTTCATTGATTGCATCACGAGACTGGTTGCTCTCGCCGCCCCCGTGCTCGTCGGAATGATATTGATCGCCGCAGCGCGAGCACGACGAAGGTCGCTATGTGGACCATCAACGATTGATTGATCACCTGTATACGCATGAATTGTCGTCATCAAACCATTTTCGACACCGAATGCGTCATCTAATACTTTGACCATTGGCACGAAACAATTAGTCGTGCAACTTGCGTTTGACACGACTTTGTGTTTTTTAGGATCAAAATCATTGTGATTCACGCCGTAAACAAAAGTTGCATCGGCATTTGTCGCCGGAGCCGAGACGACTACACACTTTGCGCCTGCGTCCAGATGGGCGGCCGCTTTATCTCGATCTGTGAAGAAACCTGTCGACTCAATCACGACGTCTACTCCTAGTCCACCCCAACCCAAATCTTTCGGGTCACGTTGCGACAAAACTTTGAGCAATTTGCCGTCGATACTGATGCCACCATCGGTTGCAGTGATCTCATTTGGCAGAACACCAAGCACCGAGTCGTATTTCAAAAGATGCGCCATTGTCTTGACCGAACCAAGATCGTTCACAGCAACGATCTCGATATCTGCGCCAGACAGTTTTACTGCGCGATAAAAATTTCTTCCGATTCGCCCAAATCCGTTGATACCCACTCGAATAGTCATGGGCAAACCTTAGTCGGATGTCTCTTTTAGCGTGAAATATCCCTGTGAGTAACGCGAGGATTGTGCGAACTCTGAATCAACCATTGTTTCAATTGCTCAGCAATTACCACCGAGCGATGTCGGCCTCCGGTACAACCGATAGCGACCGTCAAATAACTCTTGCCCTCTGACTTGTACGCCGGCAGCAGCAGCGTCAGCATTCCGGTGAGTTGATCAAGAAATTTGGCTGAAAGGATTTGCTTCATCACAAAGTCACGAACGGGTACGTCAAGCCCAGACAATGGGCGCAAGTCTTCATCCCAATGGGGATTAGGCAAAAAGCGAACATCAAACACCAGATCAACATCTAGCGGCAGCCCGTGTTTGTAACCAAATGAAACGACAGAAATCTGCATCGTATCGAGTTCGCCATCATCGGTGAACAACTCACCCAGTTGATTCTTCAATTGATGAATGGTCAAGTTCGTAGTGTCAATAACCAAATCAGCTTCAGCTTTCACCGGCTCAAGAAGTGATCTTTCTTTTGTGATCGCCTCTTCAACACCCGACTTACCCTCAGCCAAAGGATGTTTACGTCGAGTAGAGCCATATCGCTTTACTAATTCGGCATTCGTCGCATCTAAAAATAACATTCGAACGCGATGACCAGATTTTCGCAATCTCTTAAGCACATCTACGACGTCACGCTGTGCTGTCGGCGTGCTCACAACCAACGCAAGTTTCGCCAACGATTCGCCAACAGCGGCGATCTCGACAACTTTGTCAATCAACTCTGTTGGCATGTTGTCAACGACAAACCAGCCAAGGTCCTCTAAATCATCTGCAGCCTGAGACCTGCCCGCACCAGAAAGACCAGCGATTAGCAGAATGTCAGCCACTGTTTATCAGGCTATCTACGCGGTGAGTTATGGCGCTGAGTTGAAGTGTTCAAAAACCGCATCTGCCACACGGCTTGGCAACCAAGTCAGTTTGGCTAGATCTTCACGCGAGGCCGTCTTCACTTGCTTAACTCCGCCCAAGGCAGTCACCAACTTTTTGGCACGAGCCTCACCGAGACCGACAATGCCGTCAAGTTCACTTTGGGTCATTCGTTTACCCCGCAGTTCACGATGAAAACGGTTGGCAAATCTATGGGCTTCGTCACGAATAACTTGCAACATAAACAATGCATCACTGCCACGAGGTATCTCGACAGGTTCGCTACTTCCTGGAATAAAAACTTCTTCAAGTCTTTTTGCTAATGACGCAACAGGTATTTCATGTTCAAGGCCAAGTTCTTTTACAACTTGTTCAGCAACACCGAGTTGACCTTTGCCACCATCTACCAATAGCAACTGAGGGGCGTACGAAAACTTTCCGGGTCGATCACCACGCTCATTGACGGGTTGATCACGTTCCTTTATATATGCCGACAATCTTCGTGTTAACACCTCGCGCATGGCTGCATAGTCGTCGTTGCCTTGTCCGCTTTTGATTTTGAAGCGTCGGTAGTCGCGTTTGATCGGCAAGCCGTCTTCAAGCACAACCATCGAACCGACATAATCAGTGCCTTGTAAGTGCGCCATGTCGTAACACTCGATGCGAAGCGGTACTTCGGGTAAACCGAGCAAGTCTTGTAGTTCGTTCAAGGCACGAGATCGTGCGGTGTGATCCGACGCGCGTCTCAGGCGATGGCGATTCAATTCTTGCTTTGCATTTTGCGTGACAAGCTCATGTAGCTCACGCTTGTCGCCACGATGTGGCACACGAATTTCGACTTTCGAAGTACGCAACTGAGTCAGCCACTCTTCCAAAACTTGGGCACGTTCTGGCTCACAAGGCAACACGACAATTTTTGGAATACCAAGAATCGGCGATTCGTCGTAAAGTCTCTCAACGACCAATGCTGCGAGGCCTTCGCTGGTTACATCTTCGACTTTGTCAACAATGAAACCTTTTCGTCCTACAACCCGGCCTTTTCGAACGAAGAAGACTTGAACGGCAGCTTCAAATTCGTCTTCAGCAATACCGATCACATCAAGATCTTCGTCCCGCTCGCCGACCATCTGTTGGCGTTCTAACGCCATCTTGATCGCTTCTAATTGATCACGATGCTTGGCGGCCCGCTCAAAATCTTGTGCCTGAGAACTCGCAACCATTTGGTTTTCGAGACGAGCAACTATCGCGTCGCTCTCTCCGTCCATCACTTGCAAAAAATCATTAACAAGCGCTTTGTAGTCGTTATCAGTCACGCTTTTAACACACGGACCTGAACACTTTTCAATATGAAACAACAAGCAAGGTCGCCCAAGTCGTTCGTGTTGTTTGAATGTCGCGGTTGAACACGTTCTGATAGGAAACGTCTTTAACAACAAATCAAGCGTCTCGTGGATCGCCCAGGGATGCGGGTACGGACCGAAATATCTCGTGCCTTTCCGTTTGCGACCCCGCATCACCATCGCTCGCGGCCATTGTTCGTCAACTGTGACTGCCAAGAACGGATAACTCTTGTCGTCGCGAAGACGAATATTGAATCTTGGTGAGTAACGATTAATGAGACTGTGCTCAAGTATTAACGCTTCAATCTCATTTCGAACTTCTATCCATTCGACACTGTGCGCCGCAGCAACCATATTGGCCGTACGAATGTGCAAACTGTCGGTCTTTGCAAAATAACTGTTTACCCGCGACCGCAGATTGATTGCCTTACCTACATATATGACTCGCCCAGCAGAATCTTTGAACTGATACGAACCTGGTGTCTCAGGTATGACACCAGGTGGTTTTTGCATAGATATTTAAATTTACTTCTTCTTGGTTGTTGCCGTTTTAGGCTTTTTCAGAATTTGCGCTAGATACTTTCCTGTGTGCGATCCTGACACTTTGGCAACTGTTTCTGGGGAACCTTCGGCAACAATTGTGCCTCCACCATTGCCACCCTCTGGACCCATGTCGATAATCCAATCGGCCGATTTGATGACATCTAAGTTGTGCTCGATTACCAAAACCGTATTGCCCGAGTCGACAAGTCGCGCCAACACGATCAGCAATCTTCGAACATCTTCAAAGTGCAAGCCAGTAGTTGGCTCGTCCAAAAGATAGATCGTGCGACCTGTGCTGCGCTTTGAAAGTTCGCTTGCGAGTTTCACGCGCTGAGCTTCACCGCCCGAGAGTGTCGGCGCCGATTGACCTAGGCGCACGTAGCCAAGACCTACATCCACGAATGTTTGCATATGCCTGGAGATTCGTGGTTGGTTGGCGAAAAATTCAACCGCGTCAGAAATCGGCATATCTAATATCTCGGCAATGTTCTTGCCTTTAAACGTGATGTCAAGCGTGTCGCGGTTGTATCGAGCGCCTTTGCAAACTTCACAAGGCACATAAACGTCCGGCAAGAAATGCATTTCGATTTTGATAGTGCCGTCTCCCGAGCAGGCCTCACATCGACCACCAGGTACGTTAAAGCTGAACCGGCCTGGTTGATAGCCGCGAACTTTGGCTTCTGGAGTTGACGCGAACAACTTTCGTATGTCGTCAAAGACACCGGTGTATGTTGCAGGGTTCGAACGTGGAGTGCGACCAATCGGCGATTGGTCCATATCAATTACTTTGTCTAGATTCGCCACTCCGTCGACCCCCGTGTGCCGGCCCGGAGCATCCTTAGATTTATAAATCTTTTGCATTAGTGATGGCAACAAAATGTCACGAATCAAGGTGCTCTTACCGCTACCAGAAACGCCGGTCACGGCAACGAAACACCCAAGTGGAATCTTCACGTTGAGATTCTTTAAATTGTGCTCGCGGGCACCACGAATAGTCAAAAAATCTTTACTTGGCTGACGACGCATCGCGGGTGTTTCGACACTTCGCTCTCCTGAAAGATATTGACCCGTCACTGAGTTTTTAACTTTCAATACACCTTTGACTGGGCCGCTGTAGACAACTTGACCGCCGTGCTCGCCTGCACCTGGTCCAATGTCAACAAGCCAATCGCTAGACCTAATGGTGTCTTCATCGTGCTCTACGACAATCACAGTGTTGCCCAAATCGCGTAGGCGCTGCAGGGTTTCAATCAGTCGATGGTTGTCGCGTTGATGCAGCCCAATACTCGGTTCGTCTAATACATACAGGGTGCCTACAAGTCCAGAACCAATTTGGCTAGCCAAACGAATTCTCTGCGCTTCTCCTCCGGCCAAAGTTGCAGCAGCTCTAGACAATGTCAAATAATCAAGGCCGACATCCAACAAGAAGCCGAGTCGGGCGTTGATCTCTTTTGTGATTCGTTCGGCGATCATCGCGTCACGATCAGAAAGCTTAAGCCCAGCTAAAAACTTTGCTGATTCACCAATTGAAAGATCGCATACATCTGAAATGTGTTTGCCCTCAACAAGAACCGCAAGATTTGATGGCTTCAATCGAGCGCCATTGCATGACGGACACGGAACTTCGCGCATATAGCTTTCGAATTGCTCGCGCGATGTATCGCTCTCAGCACTTTCGTGCCGACGTTTGATCCATGGAATAACGCCCTCATAGGAGGTGCTGTATTCGCGCGTGCGACCATAACGATTGCGATACTTCACCATCATGTTGTCGTCCACGCCGTTCATGACGATCTTCTGTGCTTTGGCCGAGAGTTTTGACCACTTTTTGTCAAGATCAATTTCAAAACGATCAGCCACTGCTTCGAGCATGCGAGTGAAATATTGCGTGTGCGCCGACCGCCATGGCGCAATAGCGCCCTCGTTGATGCTCAAGTTCGGATCTGGAACAACCAATTCAACATCTACTTCATATTTGGTTCCGAGACCCAAACAATTTTCGCATGCCCCATAAGGCGAGTTGAATGAGAAATTTCTCGGCGCCAACTCTTCGTAACTCGTGCCACACTTCGGGCAAGCCAAATGCTGACTGAAAGTAATCGGTTCACCACCCTCGACTAGCTCGATTTCGGCGACTCCATCGGCGAGTCGCAGTGCAGTTTCAAGCGAATCAGTGAGGCGACGGTTGATTCCATCGCGTCGAACGAGTCGATCCACAACAATGTCGATTTGATGTTGCTCATACTTTGCCAAGCGAGTTTGCTTCTTCAAAAATTCACTGATCTCAACCACTTCACCATCAACGCGTGCACGAGAAAAACCTTGCGACGCCAACTCTTGCAACAAAGTGTCGTACTCACCTTTTCTTCCACGCACAACCGGCGCAAGAATTTGAAAACGAGTTCCTTCGTCAAATTTCATGATTCGATCCACGATTTGTTGAGGAGTCTGTCTAGACAACTTGGTCATATCTTTTGAACAGTGCTGCACACCAATGCGCGCGTATAACAAGCGCAGATAGTCGTAGACCTCGGTGATTGTGCCGACAGTTGAACGCGGATTACGCGAGGACGACTTTTGGTCGATTGAGATTGCAGGTGACAAGCCATCGATCAAGTCGACGTCGGGCTTGTCCATCTGTCCAAGAAATTGTCGGGCATAACTACTCAGAGATTCGACGTAGCGACGTTGACCTTCGGCATAAATTGTGTCGAACGCCAAACTCGACTTTCCTGATCCTGACAAGCCCGTTAAGACGATCAACTTGTCGCGCGGCAACTCAACGCTGATGTTCTTAAGGTTGTGCTCTCGAGCACCACGGACAACGATCTGATTTGCCATCACAGGCAGGCTACAAAGTGTTAGTGGGCATCCCGTAACTCGCGCTTGAGTTCTTTTACTTCGTCCCTGAGACGTGCGGCATACTCAAACCGCAATTCTTCGGCCGCCATATTCATCTCTTCTTCAAGGGTCATTATCAATCGGGCCAACTCGCTTTCGGGCAATGCCCGCAACTCGCGAACAACCTTGTCGCGTTCGTGGTCTTTGCGCCTACCTTTGCCCGGCATCGGCGCGGTATTGCTCGGACGCAACACCGACAAAATGTCGCCAATCGCCTTGCGCACAGTCTGCGGGTTGATGCCGTGCTTCGTGTTATGGGCCTCCTGGCGCTTACGGCGGTCACCGCAGATCGTCAGGGCGCGCGTGAGCGACTTCGTCATCACGTCGGCGTAAAGCAGGACCTTGCCTTCGAGGTGACGCTGATGCCGAGCCAAGAGGTGGCGCCCGAGCCGCCGCCGGATTTGCCGCTGCCGAAGTTCGATCCGAGCCGGCTGCCGAAATTGCCGAAACGCTCGAGTCGCTGAGCAACTTCTACACGTCGCTCGGGCCCGCGGTCTCCGGAAAAGGGGCGCCGGGGATGTAGAGCTTCAGCGGGCGGATCTCGTAGACGGCCGACGGGTTGACGCTGCGCAGGTCGCGCGCCGCGGCGATCGCCTCCGCCTGGTCGCTGGTGCACGGCTTCACCATGCTGCTGCTCGACGGCCGTCTCAAGACGATCCTGGATCGCGCGCCCGCAGGCACGTCCGCGGAGACGTTGTTGAGCGCGATGCCGGTGACAATGCCCGGCAACGCGATCGGCAGGATGATGAGCAGGCTGACGGAGTCCCGGCCGAAGAAGTTGGTGCGACCCAGCGCGAGAGCCGCCAGTG
>OFRA01000352.1_pt1 | contig 12144 bp, 12 predicted proteins | sample 1543001 | NCBI WGS metagenome assembly OFRA01 (sample SAMN07774221, study PRJEB24372) | wastewater metagenome | isolation source: Lake Maggiore Verbania | place: Italy: Verbania | collected 2015-12 | reverse complement strand
GAACACAGAAGCACTCACTTCTGTAATCTCATAATCGCCATCTGGTTCAATCGTGCCAGACAAACCAGCAATTGTCACTGTCGCGCCCGTGAACATGGCGTAGGGTGCGCTTGTAGTGATAGTCACTACAGTTCCACTACGAGTTGCACTGCTTATTGTGTATGTGGCCCCAGCAATAGCATCACGGCTGATTACACTATCCACGGCTGGACGTAACTCGCCGCCCACAATGTAGCGCGGCCAACTTGAAAAGCTACGATAAGCCTGATACAACCTACGGTTCGCATTAGCCAAGATGCGCGTTTGCTCAGTGGTGGTGAAGCTGCTATTGCCCGTGAGAGCCAAGACATCTGCATAGAAACTTGTATAGGTGTTGCTTTGCATTATAGTTTATTAGGAGATAGATGCGGAAATGCCTTCTGGAAATACTTCATAAAGCCCTTGGAATGAATCTCGGCGTGACCATATCGCTGCTGCATACGGAAAAACTCCCATTCTGGGATAACGCCTACACAGCGTCCCAAGCCCTTCATGGCTTTAACGTCTTTATACTGTTTAGCCTGTTCTGCCGCCTCAATTTCTTTCTTTCTTTCTGTCTGTTTCTTCAGCTCCATCCCTGTGGAAATCTCGCGGATTAACGCTCTATTCACCTCACCATCAGAGTATCTAGGTAGCTGAGTAATTATGTTCATGCGCTAAAAAGGGGCATACCCATAAAGGTATGCCCCAATTATAGCAAGACTAGTTTGTGCTTCGATTAGAACTGACCGAGGTTAAGCACACGCATACCGATAATCCACTTACCAGCCGTGAGGCTAGCAAGAGCGGCATCAGTGACCTTGAGATACACCGTTGTATCCGCAGAGACGGGCTTAACTGGCAGCGCACCACCTTTAATGGTAGTGTTACCAGCAGTTTGCACGAACAATGTACCTGTATTATAAACAGGAACTGTCATTGCATCAGCATCCAGAGTAGAAATAAACTCTGTAGGCGTAGCGGATGTTGTACCAACGTCAAGAACGACGCTTGTGCTACCAGCAGCAGCAGTTGCTTTGTGGATACCCACAAATTCAACGGCACTGCCAGCAGGAAGAACAGCAATGGCTTTTGAAACGCCAGTGCCTTGAGCAACTAAATCGGAAAACTCAACCGATACGATGTGTGTGAATCCAGAAGCGGACTCGTTTACTGTTAATTTAGGCATAGTAGTAGTTCCTTAGTTATCAAGCGATTGCTGTGATTTTGCCGTGTGCGCCGGGATGTTTAACCAGCAGCGTTAATGTGCTGTCAACATAACCACGGTCGCCGCCGCCAAGGTTAGGAAGACGTGTCGAACCAAGGCTGATAAGCTCCGCAACCCCGTAGTAGTCAGGATTGATGAGGTAACCAGTGTCTTTGTTCGATGTGTCAGGAGCGCAGTCAGGATTCATGTTGACGATGCTCACCATGCCGTGGTCGGACTCATACATCTCAACCGCGAGCTTGATGGTCGAAACCTCGCCATTGTACGTCACTTGGCGAACAGAATAATCTGTGTTGCCAGAAGTACGGGCATAATCGCTGATAACGCGACGGAGGGCTGTGTCAGCAACCAGCGTGAGGCTGTTTGTTGTGCCAGTGACGCGATAGATAGAGGTAATCAGGTTATTAAACACTGTCTCTGTAATCGCACCAGACGAACTAATGCTTGCAGCAGGAGTGCGGTAGGCAGCAGGAACGTCGCTTGGGCCAGCGGAATCAATCCAGTCGCCCAAACCACGCAGACCGTAGACGGTGCTACCACCATCTTCGACCGAGCGGTCGTTATTGGACATCAAAGTCGCTTCGATGTCGCGCTTGATTTCACGGACGGCTTTCGCCTCCTCTTGGGCAATCTTCGCTGGGCCAACCGAGTCAACAGCGTTCTGAAGGTCAGACACCATGAAGTCACGGCGGAACTTTTGAACATAGTTGCCAAGGCGAGCGCGGCCAGCAAACTTGTCGGTGAAGGCAGTGACATCAGAACCTTCCGCAACACCCGTTGTGACGGGAGCAGAAAGGCTGTCCACTGTCCACTCAACGAAAGTGGCGGAAGCTTTGGATTTAGGGGCGGACGACAGCACAGGAGTTTCCTCTGGTGCAAGAATCGTCAATACGTCAAGCAGGTCTTCGCGGTTTGATACCGCAGAACCCGGATTGGTTGTGTCGAATGTGTTTGAAAAGGCCATTGTGTTAGATAATTACTTACGTTTTAAAATTTGCTGAGTTCGGAGAGCTATGAAGTCACTCACTGCATTAGTCTTTAAGAACCTCTCATGGGTATCTCTCTCCTGCTTCTGCTGACGACCCTCTGGCTGCTCAGTTTGAGCAGAAGAAGAACCGGGCGAAGAAGGCGGGTTGATTGAGACTTTGGGCTTGTCTATGTTAATAGACTTGCGGCCATAAATAGAATTAGCGGCGTGTGCCACCATATACTCCATGTAAGGCTCTAGGTCAGGGACGCTATCCATAGCCTTTCTGAGAAGGGGACTGCCCTTTAATATCTCATATTGCTTACGAACATCGTTATCCTCACCACCCATCCATTCCAATTCCTGTCTAGCAGCAACGTCCATTTGGCCGCGAAGGGCTTTACGTTGTTCACCAGCCTGTAGCTCACGCAACTGCGAGGGAAGAAAGTCTTTGCGAGCTTTTTGAGCATCGCGCAGGGCTTTCCGCACTTGCAATTTTGTCAACTCCTGACCGTTCACTGTTGCCACTACGTCATCCGCCGCCAAATGCTCATTGTTCCATAGCACATCGTCGGCCCATTCAATCACCTCATCAACTTCTTGGGTTTTAGCCTGTAGGTCGGGAAGGGTCTTGATAGACGCATAGGGATTGTCTTTGGTTTTCTCAGAAGCGAGTGGGTCGCTGTTATTGCGATTGTTTAACTCATTCCGAAGGGCAGCAAGCTGTTCCTCGGCGTGTTTGCGTTTAGCAGTGAGTTCCCCAAATCGGGCCACGGCACGCGAACCTAGCTTTTCAGATAGTTCGCGCAGTTCCGCTTCTGACATATTCTCTAAATCAACTTCGTTTGAAAGAACATCCTTTGCTTTTGGGGCTTCCTTTGCTTGAGCTGGGACACTCTCTTTCGTCGTCTCAGCTTTACGCTCTGGTTGCTCCTCTAGCTTGGGTTCTGAAGCAGTAGGAGCCGAGGGCGGTTGCCCTTGGGTCTTCTGGCTAATACGATGGCGTGCAAGTTCTGCCATTGTAATGTTGGACTTTACCACTGGGTTACTATCAGCACCCCCAGCGTTGGGTGCAGTTACTTCATCAGACATAGGTTTGTGCCGCTTGTTAACGACCAGCGAAGTCGATAGGCATATAATAACACACTTTTTGATGCTTGACGTATTTATGTTAATCTATCTCATATATTTATGTTATGCAAAGCCTTGTAATAAACCACCACAGCACTAACCCAAATGCTTGGGTAGCTCCAGAACACTATTACATTGCTAAAGGTATGCGCCGCCATAAGGGAGAACTCATCATCCCAGAACACAGCATTTTTAAGTACAGCCGTGAGAATCCCCCGTATTGGATGTCTGGAGATATTAAAACACCAAAATTCAAAAAATGAAACGCTATCAAATTATCTGGCAGGAATATCTCCACAGCGGCAATCGATTCTTCGAGGATGATGACTGGTCAAAAGTTTTATGCTTTGGGGAATCGGCTATTATGGCTAATAGCAAAGAGGAGGTGGTGCAAAACTTTATTCGATTGTTTCCGCGCATGAGGATTAATTCCATTAGAGAACATATTGAGCCACAACGAGTTGGCTTCTTTAACGTTTATCGGCCAAAAGAAATCGTATAATAATTTGAACAAATAGTGTTGACGATAGTCTAAGTATGGTATTATATTAATTTAAGTACCTTACGTTTGCAGCTTTTACGCAGAAAAAGCCTGCCGCCACCTGCTTGGTGTATAACAACCTATGTCTATAGATTAGCCCTCACGGGTGTTCTGTAGGTCAGTCTGATGCAGCCCCTTAAAAGGGGATTCTTTATATTGCTAGGAAGCCTAAATACCACCCAAACTTCAGAGGAGCTTGATAGGGTGGATGTAAGCGAGACCTGTTCTCATTCAAAGGGAGACGGGGCTTCCGAAAACGGGATGGAGCGTCACTTTCCGCGATTGCAATAGGGACTTCAAACATTCGACTATGCGGATGTAAGCTCCTCCATGTCCCCGATTCAAGGGAGACTTTAGATTCTTATATTGCTCTGTCTGCATGGCCGCCGAGAAAAGGCCATGAGCAAGCTACCCCTATTAAGGAAGATTATCTGTCTTCTTAATAACATCCTTAGCTTCTGTAAGCTGCAAGATGCTGTCAAAAGCAATTATCTGCCCACTAATTTGCTGAATGTGTTCTGTCTTAGCCTCCAGCAGAGAGCTAATAGCATCTTCTCTCATCTCTTGGATTTGCTTGAGCAGCTCGCCAAACGGCTTAAAATTGCTGAGAAATAAAAGGTCTTTTTGCATAAGAGTTATTTGGCTGAAAGCACCATGTCAGAAAGCGTGTTGGCACGTTTGCCCACTTGTTTAGCCCATTTGCTATCCATCATTTCTTTTGCAGCCTCTTTGTAGTCTTTATTAATCAAAGCCTCGCGGGTTTTAACAAAGCCATTTAGCTTTGTTGCGCCCAGATTAAATGACATATCAATCACAGCTTTCTGCACATTTTCTGGCTGCTCAGAAAGATTGGGAATCCACTTGTTAGCATCTTTGGTAGCCTTAGCAACCGATGTTTCATACAGTTCCCTAATAACAGGCTCTGTAAGCCTTACCTTTCCAGCAATAACATTCTGAACATTATATCCCATGTCCGCTAATATTCTTTGATTATCTTTATCGTTTAGATTAAATCCAATACCAATAGAACGTCCGTCTCTATCCTTATAAGAATATTGTCGAGTGCCTTCATGTTGCAACAATTGCAAATATAAGCTCTCACCAAAATCTGGGGCAGGAGCAGCTTCAGCCACAATAGGAGCCACTGGAGCTGGCCCCTGCTGCGGGGCAAAGTTTACATTAAACATAGGCTTGTTCATTGCTGCGCCATTTGCTGCGTATTCATTTGACCAACGGCAGCGGGTTGAGTCCCGATTTTGCCAATCTGGGCATTCTGCATCTGCTGCATTTGGAAGATATATTGTGAATGATACTTTTCGAGACGACCCTTGAAGGCTTCGTCTTGCTGCAATCGCTGGGCAACGTCTGGCTGCTGGGCGTATTGGGTGATAACTTGCAACGCAATTTGCGCCCCGTTTGGACGGGCTGGCATTTCAATAGCGGACGAGATTTTTGTAAGGTCATCGGTTACTTGTTTAACAACCTGTTGCTGTGCTTGTTCGGCTGGCTGTAAGATAGCGTCGGCAAGCATTGGGTCAATTGCGGCTGCTGCCATGTCCAATAAAGCATCCACATTAATGCGGCCATTCTTGTCGAGCTGTAATAACGAGACAAGCTGATTGAGCTTTGCTTCTTGTGTCTCTGGGTCTGTGTTGAGGACATCAAAATTAATCATAATGTCAAAGTCCTCATCAGGATTGCCCTTATCAAACCGCTGTGGGTCAGGCACACCTGTAACACGGAACCAAACGCTCTCTGGGCCAAAGCGTTGATAGCACTTGAAGGACATCTTAATCACTTCCTTAACATGGCCCAAGAATTTATCTACAAAGAACTGCTGCTTGATAGACGACAGAGGATTGGTTGGGTCTAAGCCAACAAGATTGTCAGCCGTCTTGAGCTGCGTGTTCTCCATCTCTACAGAACCCGGATTGTATTGCGGGATAGGGCCAAACTGGAACTCACCAGCGCGGCGATAGGGAACGTAACGCCCCGGCCCCCAATCTTTGGGTTCATTGCCTACAGGATGCAGCACAGGAGGCAGCGTAGCCATGCTGTTGCGGTCAATGCGGCTATCGCGTTCCACCTTCACTTGCCATTGAATCCCGCGCAATAGGTCGGAAATATTCTGTGTATCGTACAGACGCTTGCTGTTCTCAAAGAGCCGTGTAACAACAACAGGATAATCCTCGTAGCCATTCATCAACTCAAATTTGGCATAAGCAGGCACATTCTGCGACTCTTTTTCGCGGTCTAAGTCACGATGAAATACCGTGCAATAGATGCCTTCCGAGTTGTCCTCTTTGTCAATTAAGCGTTGGTAGCCATAAATCACTTCAATGAGTTCATTGGCCTCATAGATTTGATTAGTGAAGCCATAGTTGCGGCGGCCATTAAGTTCTGTTTCAATCGCGTTTACTTTAACGCCGCGATAATGTTCAATGACATAATCCACCCATTCTTTATCCCAGCCTTCTGTACCCACTTTATTTTGTAGCTCTTGGGCTGTGTAATAGGTGCGCCAGAAACAATAGGGCGAACGCTGTGGGTCTGTAACGTAGGATGGGAAGAAGAAGTCCCCATCAGGGCTAAGGGTTTTGACTAGAGGACAGTCAATCTGGCGGCGCACAACAGGAATCTCGGCAATACCTTTCTTGCGGAGTTCATTCAAAGCACGCTTGGCACGTTTATCAGACACTTGAGGGTAGACAGAGCGCAGCATCTCAATGAGCTGGTCATCAGCGGTTCCCTCTAGCACAGCTTTGGCTAGATTCGGGTCGGCTTGAGCTAGTTGCGCTAAGTCTAATTTTTGTAAGTAGGAGCTGTTCTCACGTTGCCAGCCTACATAGGTGATGAGAACGCCGCGCTCCAATAAATAATTGGCAGCCAGTTCCATCTCTTTCTTAAAACGGGGAATATAAGTACTCACCATCCACTTTAAGAAGCTACTAACAATCTTGGCGCGTCCAATGTCTGTAATCTCTACGGGATAGGCGCGGATGTTTGCGCGAGACATGGACGAAATAAACATGGAGACATAAGCATTGATACGCTCATCAATAACGTGAGCCTCTGTATCTGCCGCACCCTCCCAAGGAAACGCATCAGCCCCATGCTTGCGTAGGTCGCGGCTCTTGCCCGGCCAATAATTACGACGGTCATCATAGCTACTACGGCAAGTGTCAAAGAAGCTACTTAGTTCATTAACAGTTTGTTCATACGCAGAACGCAACACTGTGATGTCTGGTTCTTTGCTGGCATACGTCAGGGCTTCTTGTTTGTCGGTATTATCCATTTAATTGGCGGGTTCTAATGTCGGACAGAATGGTGTGAGAATATCCTTTATGCATCCCGATTTTATCAGCGAGAGAGCCGGGAGGAATAGGGCGTGGGTCGGAGGTAACTAATTTAGTCAGCACCTCAAACCCAAGGAGTCTATCCGTTTGCGATGCAATCCACTCAGGGTTATTGGTTATATCCTGTGAGGAGCGCATGGCGATAGGTTGTTCCCGTGGCATCAGTGATGGCGTGAATTGGAATACGCTTATTAAGCAGTTTACCACGCAAGCGGCGTGGGATGGCTACAGGCTTTTTGCCGCCAATCCCTACAATCTCGCAATACACCCAATTAGGATTTTTGGCATTAGACAACACCATGCCTATAAATTGGTTTGGCACAGCTAACGGGATGTCAATGGCTAGACGAATCTTGGCAAGGCCAGACTCGTTAAACCATGTGTTCTTACCAACGCCCTTGTAATCTGTAGCATCGAGCTTATTGGTTTTCAATAGCATCAACTCATTTACAGATACGTTTAGTTCCTTAGCCAAGTCTGTGATACGAATAGCACTCATTTAATAGCCTCCTTGAATTGTTTTAGTTTCATACTTATTCTCCTTAATAAATTGGATGCCATCAATTGCAGCGTAACGGCATACGTCGATAGGGTCTTTCCAGCTTTCGTCGGGGCCGCCTTCAGCCGTGTATTCTTGGAACGCTTGGATGATGTTTTGACAACGGTTGGATACATAAAGGTGTGGGCGATTAACGCCATCTATTGAAATTTTTTTATTATAAGCCATCTTGCTTTGAAGAGCTTGGATGCCGTCCTCAATATCAAGTCCGGGCGCAGGCACAAATGTCAGGCCAGCCATAGACAAGTCTTCGATAATAGAGGAAGCCCCATCCTGTCCTTGATACTTGGCCGCGCCCAAACGTGGGTCAATCAGCCGTTCAAAGATGTTCTCCTTGCCATCAGACTCTAGGGTGGTAATTAGATTAACATAATCTTTGATGCCATAGCCCAGCCCCTTGCTGCCTTCGCCGCCAATCCATTTGCCGCCATGCCACTTAGCCCAATCACCAACGCCCACGTCAGGCCATTCCCGATAGATGTAATACGTCTCAGTCTCATCCACGGCTATCCAGCACATGAACCAGTTCTTTCGGCCAGCAGGGTCTAGCACCATGTACCTAGTGACGTTTATCCTAGGAATTTTTTCGTGGGCTATGACATTTACATCCGTACTAAAATTAGGGAACTGACAGCTAAAGCTCTTAGTGGGAATACCATACGCACGGCACAGGATTTCTTCCTCTGGCCTATTGGCTAAGTCCTTGGCAATACGGTCGTACCCGCCAAAGGGATTATCCTTGGTATGGAAGTAGATGACGGCGGCATTACGATTTTTTGAGTGTTGGATAGTGCTTACCAATCGTCCCCCAAGGAGTTCTGCTGGTTTGCTTTCTATTGTCGTAGCTCCACCAATGTAGTCGCGCACTACCTCCGTATATCCATCAATAGGCGTGAACGTCACAATCATCTTGGCATTGCGGGTAGCCAAACGGAACCTAAGCGTGTTAAGTAGGTCTGGCCCAATCAAGTATTCGTCACACCATGCCCCAATGTTCATCACCTTAGCATCCCTACACCCCAGCTCCGCACCTTCCAAGATAGTGTCGTTGTTTAAATACTGGGCATACGTCTTGAAAATTATTTGCGACAAGCTGTTAGGCAGAATCAAACTTCCTTTGCTAAAGCCGTTCTTTCTAGTGTAGCTGACGTTCTCCTCTGCACCCAGCATTTTCTTCCTATATTCTTCTGGCAGAGCATCATAGATGGCACTCTGTTGTTGGCGGATAGATACGTCGGCGTTCTGACTGAAGCACATGATGACGCTGCCGTGATTCTCAATCGCCGAATGCACTACAGCCCTAGCCGCATAACTTGTTTTGCCAGAACGATTACCGCCGCTAATCAATATTTCTGTGAACTTAGCAAGCTGTAGGTCAGCCTGTTTCCAATGCGGCAGGACAAAGCCATACCGATAGCTGTCCCGCTCGCTGTTAGCAATAGACGAATGATATATCTCCCACAGCTCCAGCAACTTATCAGGCTCCATCTGCGCCATCTCATCAGGCGTGGGCGGGCAAAGCACTGGGTGTGATTTCCACTTCATGCGGTTGGCGGCACTACAAAGCTCTCCACAGGAATAGCATCCTTAATCAAGGAAGCCTTAGCAGCATTGATGGCGGCAACAGCATCCTCTAGGGAAGGCTTCCCAGACCTATGCTCAATCACCACCTTGGCCTCACCCAAGCTCTGTAACGCTTTATCCATTGCAATACCGTAGGGCAATACAAGGTCGCGGATGTTCACCTTCTTCATTGCCTCCTCATCATTCGCTAACATCTCAGCCTTCTGAGCAATTAGTAATCTCATCTTCTCCGCTATCTCAAACCCATCTGCTGCAAGCTGTTGTCTACGAACGTCCATAGCCACTTCATTGCGCGCCTTCAAGGAACTGATGGCATTAAAGGACAAACCTGTCTCTTTGCGTATCTCCTCAAACGTCCAGCCCTGACATAGCCTCTCTAACGCCAACACAGCCTCTTTAGGACGTTTTGATTCTGTAAGCGCACCATTCCCCCCATGCGCCGCTACACTCGCCGCAATGACAGGTAGAACGTATTCCTCAGACATATCTAACACCTTACCCTTGACTAACATCTGTGTCAATCATTTTTTTGCGGCACCCATACCACCTATAAGGAGTACTTTGTCTTTATACCCTAGGGATAGTAACTACCTAGTTTAGCTTAGACATTGGTAGGTATTGATAGACAAGCAAGCAGGCAGGTCATATTGCTATTTTTTTTAAGGGGCAGTGGATGAATCCCAATCACAGTCAACCAGCGGACAGTCAACCCCCTCCCCCCCTGCTGCTGAGATTGCGTCTCAATAGCAGGCATTAGAATGATTCTAAACAATGTAAAAAAGCAGGAATTTGAGGCCAATCGTATAGGGTTATATATATATAGCAGCGCGCAGGCGAGTTTGTCTAGGTAGGGAAAAGGCATTGCCTGACCATTTCCCACTGCCTGCCTGCCTGCTTCCTGCCATCCTGTTTTCTGGTGATGGCGCTCTGCTGCTTTGTCTGCCTGCTGCTGGCTTTCCTTCTCTGGTGATTTGGAGGCCGCCGAACTTTTTTCAGAGGGGAAATTTATAGTGTTGACTCGGTGATAGGTGGCCTCATGTTCGCCATCGTCCGAGGCATCCGAAAGTCGCTCATGCAGCGATGGGATTTGGCAGATGCACGGCGGGGGCTTGCGTGTGGCTCCCTGCGCAACGTGGCGCGCCTTCCGTAGGAATCGGGGGCGTGGCAGACGAGCGTCAAGATTTAATGCGGCCCGATTCTCGGACGGTCACAAGCCCGTGCAAACGCAGAGTGAATTAAACAAAAACAAACATAATCAGATGAAAGTCTCACTCGAAAAGTTAATCTCGCAGCGCGTTCGCGTGCTGCTGGTCGGTTCGCCAGCCTTGGCGAAAACAGCGCGTATCCAAGCAGCAGCAGACGCTGCTGGATATAAGCTGGTGGTAATTCGCCTCTCGCTGTGCGAGCGTGTGGATTTGGGCGGCTGTTTGGTTCCTGATGTTGCAGCTGGCATCACTCGCCAGCTGCCACTTGCGCTGCTGCAATATCTTAAAACCACCACCGACAAAGTTGTTGTCTTGATGGACGATCTGGGCCAAGCGCCCACTGATGTTCAAGCGTCATCAATGTCCTTTTTTGACGCTGGTTTCTTGGCTCCTTCTGTCTTGATCTGGGGCGCTACCAATCGGCCTGCTGATAAAGCAGGATGCGTAGCGCTGTGCGAGCCATTGCGCAGCAGATTTGACCTCGCCTTCGCAATGCCAACGCCAGAAGTCGGCGAAGTGGCCGGTGGGCCTGTGATGCTCTCCACTTGGCGCGAGGAGGTGGAAGGCTGGTGCAATTGGGCGGCTGCGAAAGAATATGCAGCCGAAATCGTCGCATGGCACGCTGCCACCGTTGGCCGCACGTTGTATCAATGGAAACCAATGGCCGACCCTGCGGCGAGAATGCCAGACTTTCGCTCGTGGGAGGTGGTCGCGAAATTATGGGAATCTGGCCTGCGCGATCTGCAGACGATCAGCGCCGCCATTGGCAAGCCTGCTGCCAGCGAATTTTTAGCCTTCGCCGCGCTCGCCGACCAGCTGCCAACGCCAGCCCAAATCTGGCTCGACCCTGATGGCGCGCCTGTGCCAACGGAACCAGCTGCGCAATATCTCATCGCCTCCATGCTGGCTCGCGCTGTGGAGCCAAAATTTGCTCGCCAGCTGGTGGTCTACTTCTCTCGCCTGCCTCGCGTGCAGGCTGCCTTCTGCGCGAGGGCAGCTTTCAAGCGCCTTGGCGCTAAGCTGGCAGGCAGCGCCGAGTGGCAACAGTGGTTCTTGGCTAACTCTGCTCTTTTCTCCTCATAATCTTTAAACATAAAATACAATGACCCCCAATAATTCATTAGCATCTCGCGCTGTCATCGCGCTTTTTAAGACGGGCGCATGGCGCGCAGTTAAGACGCACGCCAGCGAGTCACAGCAGGAAAACGCACGCCATGGCCTCACGGATGAGGCCAAGGTTCAAGTGCGCATCTGCTCTCATCCTGCATTGGCTGAGATCACCAAGCTGCACGCCGAGGCGCGTGCTGCTCATTATCGGCTCACGCTCCCTGCGACTGACGATGGCCTGCGCCTTCTGGCTGGTAAGCGCCAGCTTGAACACTCGGCTGTGATGGCTGGCTTTGCGGCTCGCCACTTGGCGCTCGTGGCCGACTTCTGCGCTGCCTATGAAGCAGAGCGCGCATCTGCTCCCTTGCGTCTCAATGGCCTCTACATCGCCTCTCAGTGGCCTTCTGTGGCTGAAGTTAAGGAGCGCTTTGGTTTCTCCTCGCGTTAC
>OFRA01000351.1_pt1 | contig 12170 bp, 13 predicted proteins | sample 1543001 | NCBI WGS metagenome assembly OFRA01 (sample SAMN07774221, study PRJEB24372) | wastewater metagenome | isolation source: Lake Maggiore Verbania | place: Italy: Verbania | collected 2015-12 | reverse complement strand
GACTCTTGATCAATTGTGAGATCAATATTTTTAAGAATCGCTAAATTTCGCGGAATATTTTTGAAATTTGGAACTTTACTCAGGGGATCTCCAAGCTGCAGAAAGCCAGATAGACCGCCATAAACCTGCTGATTTACGGAGGGATGATAATGTGGATGATACCAATAGGAACCAATTCCGTGATCTGAAGGTAAATCTATTTTTGTTGTCCATTCTTGCCCTGTGGTGTATCTACTAACAACATTGTCGCCAAATCCAGTTGGCGTTGTATGAGATCCATGGAGGTGATAATTTACTGATGTGCTTCCGCCAAGCCCATCGCTACTGCTATTTCCATAGCTGCTATTTTTAATTAAAGTTGCTTTTTGAAGTTCTGTAGCAGTTAAACCTGGCACGCTAATTTCGTTCTTGAAATTCAGATTTAGTGAATTGCCTGGCTGGGCAAAAAGAGTTGGACCTGGATAGCTTGTTCCCAAGCTATTACCCAAAGCATCTAATTCGCTATATGTGTACAGAAATGTGGGATACCATAATGGAGGAGTGTTATTGCTATTTGGATCATTTAAAGCATCTAAGTTCTTTTTTAGGGAATTTAAATCATAGGTTGAATTGATTCCTATGTCGCCTTTCCAGTTTTTCCATAAGCCCGCTGGATTGTAATTCGCTATATTCTGAATGTCTGTATAAAAGGAATCTGCTGTTGTACCATAACTACTCCAGTAGCTATCGCTACTGTTAGCAAATTCCTTGCCAGGCCCCGTATAGCCAATGAAACCTAGAGCTTTCATTGTTCGGTTACGTGGTTGGTTTATCCAATTACTCACATAGCCGTTTTTTAGTTGGCTGAAAATCGAGTTCGTTTGAGTTGTTGCTAAAAGTTGAGGCAAATAGAAGTTGTTTAGATATTGATCTGCTCCAGGAATAGTAATTGAATCTGTACTGATATTTAACTTTGCATTCATGCTCAGTTTTGATGGGTCGTTGGTTGTTGATATTATTTTTCTAGATCCAGCTTCATAGGCTAGTCCTTCGGCTAGGATCACATTGGGATTGCCGTTGGGGAGCGTAGGGAACAGTCCACCGATTATGTAGTTAAAATCAGTTGTGGGTTTTGTAACTGGTACTTCATTTGAAGGAGTGGATCCTTTGCTTGATTCAGCAAGTTGAATAATGAATTGAAAAAGTAAAGATATGTTGTTCTTAAAAAATCCAGCCTGAACTAAGAAGAAAAGAATTTCGGGAGTCATGAGTTATTTCTGCTATATTCTATTTTACCTCGCATACCAAAAAACGCAACGTTCACCTCGGGGTTCGAGATTCCAGCCTTGGCCCGAATAAAAACGCACCGCTTGAGCGTCGGCAAATAGGGTTACCTTTTCCACTTCCATCATTTGTAAGCGTTCAAGTAATACAACCATCATTCCCTTGCCAAGGCCATTGCGTTGATATAGAGGGTGAATTGCTAAATCCCAAATGGTGGCATCAAGCACGCCATCGCCAGTGCAACGGGCAAAACCAATCAATCGCGGTAGGCGCGGGTCATGGCGCCATAAACCAATAACCAATAGGGAATTATCCAGGGCTTTACGAACCCTTCTTTGCGGCCTTCTGCACCAACCCACCGCATCACAAAGTTGCTCTAATTCAATTAAATCAATTTCACGATCAAAGCTAGTTACAAGCCTTAACTTTTCATTATTAGTTTTTAGCTCACGCCATTGCTCACCATAGAGCTTATCCAGTAATGGTTCGCTGAGTGTTGATTGTTGTGTATTACTGCTGTTCATTTTGCTTTCATTTAGAGGGTTGCCAGGCCCCGTTCCTGCAGGTCGGCCAGTTGGGCATAGAGGCCACCTTGGGCGCGCAGATCAATATGACTGCCTTCTTCAACTACGCGCCCCCGTTTTAGAACCAAGATCCGATCGCTCGCCTCCACCGTTGCTAGGCGATGGGCGATCACAATAGCGGTGCGATTTGTTAATAACTTACTTAAATCATTTTGTAAGGTTGCCTCGGTGCTGGGATCGAGGAAGGCTGTTGCCTCATCCATAACCAACACTGAAGGATTGCGTAGGGCAACCCTTGCGATTGCGAGTAGTTGTCGTTCACCTGAACTTAAATTGCCACCCCGTTCCCTTAGTGATGTATCTAAGCCATTAGGGAGTTTTTCCAGCATTGGCGCCAGGCCAAGGTCTTTACAGAGCTGCTCTAATTCATGGCGACTGCATTCAGAATTTAAGGTTAGATTATTGGCAACACTGCCACTAAATAGAAAAGTATCTTGAAGCACAACGCCCAGCCTTTGCCTCAGATCTGGTATCGGTAATTCTCTGATATCAACCCCGTCTAATAATATGCGACCCTGCTGTTGTTCATATAATCTGCACAGTAAACGAATTACGGTGGTTTTACCAGATCCTGTGGGCCCCACAAGTGCAATGTGCTCACCGGGCTTTATATGTATGTTTATGTTCTCTAGAATCGGCTCATCATCCCTGTAGGCAAAACAAACATCTTCAAAAATAACCTCACCTGATTTTGGTTGTTCTGATGATATGAATCTTTTTGCTTCTTTTATTTCTAAAGGTGTATCTAGTAATTCACCAATCCGCTCAATTGCTGTTAGGCCAGCTTGAATTTGGGTGAAGCGTTCCGCCAGTTGCCTAAGGGGATCAAATAAGCGTTGCGAGAATAAGATAAAGGTTGTTAACACACCTAAGCCAACGCTTCCCGATGTAACCAGATGTCCGCCAACGGCTAGCACAAGCGCTACTGCTGCTAATGAGATCCATTCAAGTAAAGCTGAAATGGCACTGTCATAAAAGATCGTTCCATCCACGGCCTTGCGATATTTTGCATTTGTTATTGCAAAGCGTTCACTATTAAGTGTTTCCCGCCTAAACATTTGAACAACTTCAAGGCCTTGAAGATTTTCTTGAAGATCTGAATTGAGCTGGCCTAATTCTTCTCTAACTCTGTAATTAGCTTTTCGATAACGCTGTTGAAGGCTTATCACAAGCCAGGTTATGGGGATTTGCAGAAACAGCAACATCAAACCCAGCGGCCGATTGATTGATAGCATTAATGATGCGATTACTACAAAAGTAACCACATCAGCAATTACTCCGATTGCGCCTGAACCAAATACCTCCGCCAGGGCATCTACATCATTTGTTAATCGGGTTATCAATTTACCAACGGGGGTGCGGTCGTGAAAGCGCAGCGATAAATTGAGGGTGTGGCTAAATAAATCAACCCTCAATTGTGAGGTAAGCCGTTGGCCAATGGTTTGCACTAACAAACTTTGACTACCTTGCAGGGCAAGGCGCACCAACACTGCTATTAGTAATAGGCCGATCAACCAGCGCAGGGCAGAGGCCATTGGCATTGCCTGCAGCCACCACCAGGCCTGTTCACCCCGCAACACGGAAATTGCTTGGCCCACCAATAGTGGTTGCACAGCACTGGCGGCGGCCACTGGTAAAAGGAGGCTTATGGCAAGAAATAATCTGCGTCGATCCCGGGCCAGGTATGGCAACAGGCGTTGCAGCCTACGCAAATCCTTCATTGATTATCAGGATTATTTGTTGCAATGGCATCTACTAAATCTTGCAGTTCACCATTATCTAGACGCATTGAAAGCGGGTGAGCCACTAATCGGGCCGTACTAAAAAAGAGATCTTCGATGGCGATTAAGCCATTGTCTTTAAGGGTGCGGCCAGTGGCCACAAGGTCTACGATCGCTTCTGATATGCCAGTGAGTGGTCCTAATTCCACAGATCCGGTGAGATGGATAAGGTCGATCGGTAGATCTAATTTTTGAAAATATTCCGATGCGCAGCGGGTGAATTTACTTGCCACCCGGCAATGGGCTGGCAGATCAGCAGCGCGGCGATAGGGGCTATTTTCCTTTACTGCTACGGCCATGCGGCAGCCGCCAAAACCGAGGTCGAGCAGTTGGGCAACGCTTCTTTGTTGTTCTTGCAAAACGTCGTAACCAACCACCCCCAGTTGGGCTTGGCCGTAGGCCACGTAAACGGGCACATCACCATTGCGCACCAGTAGGGCCCTTGCTTTACCGCAGGCGCTAGGCAGCATCAATTGGCGGTTATTTGGATTGGTGATAGCGCTGAAATCAAGGCCTGCCGCAGCAAAACGGGTTACCGAATCCTTGAGTAGCGCCCCCTTGGGAAGGGCAACCGTGATCATGCCTTGTGTTCACCAAATCAAACTGTAATCACCGGCACCGGCCCATGGCGCCAAACTAGAGCAAGAAACGTGGCTGTAATGCTTGAAATCCAGCGCCTAGCTGTGTTGCGCGACAACTACATTTTTGTGTTGATTGGTTCAGCCGGGCGGGCAGCGGTGGTTGATCCAGCCATTGCCTCACCAGTGCTCGAACTACTGGAGAAGCGCAAATTAAGCCTGGAGTTGGTGCTGCACACCCACCACCACAGCGACCATATCGGCGGCACCCCTGAGCTGCTGCAGCACTGGCCTAAGGCCCAGGTGTGGGCTGCTGCTGCTGATCGAGAGCGGATTCCTTTTCAAACCCGTGGCCTAGGGGCTGGTGAGCAATTGGATTTATTTGGTAGGCCATTGCATGTGCTTTCTGTGCCTGGTCACACCAGAGCTCATATCGCTTACTACTTGCCAAGGGTGGGAGAAGCTGGGCCTGAATTATTTTGCGGCGACACCTTATTTGCCGGTGGCTGCGGACGTTTATTTGAAGGAACAGCCGCCCAGATGTGGGCATCTCTGCAGCAATTTGCTGCCCTAGATCCTGATACCCAAGTTTGGTGTGCCCATGAATATACGCAAGCAAATCTGCGATTTGCCCTAAGCCAAGACCCAACGAATCAAGCACTTCAAGAACGTTGGCAACAGGTGCAGGAGCTGCGGGCTAGGAATATGGCAACCGTGCCATCACGGATTGATTTGGAATTGGCAACCAATCCATTTATGCGTTGCAAGGATGCCAGGCTGCAGGCGGCCACGGGTTTTATTGATCCCGTTGAAGTGCTAGCTGAAATTCGCACACGTAAGGATAATTTCTGAAATCTGAACTGCAAGAATAATTGTGTTCTGTTTAAGCAGCCATGGAATTGGATCAAATTGAGGCGGTGCAAACCAATCAGGCACCGTCGCCGGTGGGGCCCTACAACCAAGCGGTAAAAGCAGGTGGAATGCTTTTTTGTTCAGGTCAAATAGCTCTGCACCCAGTCACTGCTGAAATGGTGGGTGCAGGTGATGTGCGGCTTGAAACCAGGCAGGTGTTATCAAACCTGAAAGCTGTTTTAGAGGCTGCCCACTGCAGCGCAGAGCGGGTGGTGCGCACTACCGTATTTCTTGTTGATCTTGCCGATTTTAGTGATGTAAATAGTATTTATGCTGAAATGTTTTCCACTGGTGTGTCCCCAGCTAGGGCTTGCGTTCAAGTGGCAGCTTTGCCTAAAGGAGCTAGGGTTGAAATTGATTGCATTGCTCTTTTGTGATCTTACTAATGTGATCTTACTAATTATCAAGTTGGAAGCTTTTATTTTAACAACACAGCGCCAGTAATTAATGTGCTGTAGGTGATTAGCAATAATATACCTTTATACCAATTCAATGAGTTGGCTTCCGTAAGCCATTGCACTACCAGGGCCGCTCCAAAAAGTGAGGCTAGGGCCTCCGGAGGGAAGGTGAGATGCAAATAATTTTGTAAGGGGATTCCAATTAACACTAAACAAGGTAATACAAATTGGAGCAATTGAACACTTGATTCAACTGTGCTGGTCATTGCTATGTCCATGCGCCCGTTAGTGGCAGCTCTAATGCTAACTATTGCTTCTGGTATGGCTGAGAATAGTGGCAGGATAAACATCCCCACAAGCAGTGGCGTTAGGTGGGAACCTTTTACTAGATATTCTAGGGCATCAACTAAATGATTTGATACCAAAGCCATGGCAATTGTAATAACAACAAGCATTAAAATTATTTTTACAAAACTAGTTGAATTGCCTGATGTATGATCTGATTCTTTTTGTTTTGGCTTAATAAAAAATGATCTATGGGTGCCTAGTTGTAGAACATAACTCATTAAATATGAGCCAAGAATTAGAACAGCTACAATAATTGAATAGATTGAAAAATTATCCATCTTTTCACTCCCTTCACTTAGGGGGCGCAGGGCATTCCAAAAAAATACGGATGGAATCGATAATAGTGTTACGCTAATAAGCAGTTGATTCGTGCTCAGGGCTCTGCTATGGGCCTGAAGTTCTATATTAAGTTGTTTCCTTCCAGCGATTACTGTTGAAATACCCAATATTAGAAGCGTGTTGGTGATTACAGAGCCGGCGATTCCAATAACTACAAGATTATACAGGCCGCTATTGAGGGCCGTTATGGCAATGATTAATTCCAGTATGTTGCCTAAAGTTATATTTAGTAGGCTGCCGATTCTATCGCCAACTTTGCCGATGAGTTCATCTACTAATTTTGCAGCTTCGTGGGCTAAGGGTATTAAACCTAATCCACAAAGAAGGAAGTATGGCAGGTGCATTGATATATTTTCTGGCGCTGGTAATACCACAGCTAAGGCACTGAAAATCAGAAAATAATTCCAGCTTTTAATCGGCATTGAACGCATCGGCTTGCTTTTTTATATTAACCCACTAATGTTTAGATGCCATCCACCCCATTCCTAATGATTGCGGCCTATCAAGCTTTCTGGACCCGTGCCTTCGATTTTACGGGTAGAACCGTACGGAATGCATTTTGGTTTGCAATACTAGATAACTTGATTGTTACACTGGTATTATCCTTTCTTGCCATGCAAGCGTCTGTATTTGCGGCATTGGCAACTGTTTACACGATTGCTACGATTATTCCCGGTATTTCTTTGGTTGTGCGCCGCCTTCGCGATGCTGGTAAGGCATGGGCATGGATTTTTATTGGTTTAATTCCAGTTGTTGGAACAATTTGGCTTTTGGTTATGTATTGCCAGCCTTCAATTGTTGCTTGATTTTAATTCTAATTAAACACCCCAGTTGGCATATTGATCACAGGTTTTCATCAGTGCTTTACCTTTCTTGCTTTCAGCATATTTACCAAGATTACCTTTGAAATCTTCTGGGGTTTCATTCCATGCACAAGTGCACCATGCGGCAGCTTTTGTTTGACCTCGATAGGGGCTCATTAAGCTGCCGCCTTCATATTCAGCGTTAATATATTTAATACATTCAGAATATTGTGCATTGTCTGAACTGGGAACCCTATTGTATTCTTGAGCTTTTACTGCGCTAATCGTTGCTGATATGGCAAGGCATCCAAAGAATAAATTCCGAACAAAGGGCAGGCATGATTTTGCAGTAGAAGATCCAGTCATGTGGAAATTAAAATCAACAATTTAACTCTAGCATCAATTTTCCTCAAGGGCACTTATTTCAAGCCAGCGCTCTTCACCCTTTGTGATTTGTGAACATAGGCTAGCAAGTTTTGTGGTGATATTTTCAATTTCTTCGTAGTTTGCATTTATTAGTTTTGCCTCAAGGCTCATCTTTTCTAGCTCTAGCATTGGCAGGTTTTTGTCTAATTGATCCAATTCCCTTTGTTCTTTAAAGCTACGCTTGCGCGATTTTGTTTTAGGTGGTTTAACCGTTGTTTGGCTTTTGTTGGCGGTTACTGTTTTTGCGGGTTGTTTTTGTTGATCTTGTGTTTGCTGCTGTTGGTGTTCAAGCCATTCACTGTAATTTCCTTCAAAACGCTCTAATATGCCATTTGCTTGAAAGCAAAATAAGCGATCGATTGTGCGATCTAGAAAATAACGATCGTGTGAAACTATGATTACACACCCTCGAAAATCTTCAATGTAATCCTCTAAAACCCCAAGGGTATGAATATCAAGGTCGTTTGTGGGTTCATCGAGCAGTAAAACATTGGGAGCTGCCATTAGCAATCTGCATAGATGAAGCCTGCGCTTTTCGCCGCCTGATAATTTAGAAACGGGGCTATATTGTTGTGCCGGTGGAAATAAGAAGCGCTCTAGTAGCTGTGAAGCTGATAGGAATTCACCTTGACCCAGATCAATCCTTTCGGCTACTTCTTTGATTACTTCAATTACTTTTAAATTATTTGATAGTTCCTCCGAATGTTGATCAAAACAACCAATCACAACGGTTTCACCCCTCTGAACTAAGCCCCCATCCGGTTCCTGTTTCCCATTTAAAAGATCTAGTAATGTTGATTTACCCACACCATTGGGGCCGATAAATCCCACTCTATCTTCCGGTGAGAAGCTATAGCTAAAATCTTTAATTAATGTGCGATCGCCAATCTGGCGGTGTAGATTTTCAACTTCAATAACTGTTTTACCAAGGCGCCTGCCGGCACTTGCCATTTCAACTTTTGCTTTTACTGGTTTAAATGTTTGTTCTCGCATTTCAGCAATTCGTTGAATGCGGGCTTTTTGCTTTGTGCTTCTAGCCTTAGGGCCGCGTTTTAACCATTCCATTTCGCGCCGCATCACTGAGCGATAGGCCCGTTGCTGGGCTGCATCAGCAATATCTTCTTGGTTTTTTAATTCAAGATAAGCACCATAATTACCAGGATAACGTTTTAAATTACCTGCTTCTAATTCTATTATTGTGTTTGTTACCCTTTCTAGAAAATACCGGTCGTGGGTGATTAGCACTAATGCCCCTGGAAAGCGGGCAAGGAATTCTTGTAGCCATTCTGTTGCAAGTGCATCTAAATGGTTTGTTGGTTCATCTAGCAATAGGCCATCGGGTTCTGCTACTAATGCTGCGGCTAAAGCTAAGCGTTTGCGATATCCACCTGAAAGTTCACCCACCTTACGGTTTGGATCATTTATGCCAAGCCGGCTCAGCACTTCATGGCATTGGCGTTCTAATTCCCAGGCATTTAGTTGATCCATGCGGCCGCTAAGGCTGCCAAGTTCTGCTAATAAATTGCTACTTGTTGGATTTTCTTGTAATTGAAGAGTGATGTTTTCATAGCTTTTTACCACTTGCATCTTTTCACCGCTATCGGCAAATACCTGCTCAAGCACCGTGCGATTTGGATCAAGGGTTGGGTTTTGATCCACATAGATCACTTTGCTGCGAGTGTTTATTTGCACGCTGCCGCCACCCGGCGGTTCTAGGCCTGCCATCAATCTCAACAGGGTGGATTTTCCGGAACCATTGGTGCCGATTAGGCCCATCCGTTCCCGTGGGCCAACTTCGAGACTCACCTTGTGGAGCAAGGTTTTTACCCCAAAGTCTTTTGTTACATCCTGGAGGCTGATCAGGGTTTTGCTGCTACTGCCTTGAGCCTGTCATGGTGCGGGGCGATGATGGTGTAGTTACGGCGTTTTGCCATGAAGGTAATTGTTGATTTGTGTGTGGTACCAGTGGGTGTGGGCGTAAACCTTTCCCCTTATATCGCCAACTGTGAGCGGCTGCTAACAGCAGCTGGTTTAAAAATTCAACTCCATCCGAATGGCACTGCTATCGAAGGCGAATGGGATGAGGTGTTTGCTGCGGTGCGTAGTTGCCATGAGCAACTCCATGCCATGGGTTGCCCCCGTTTATTCAGCACTATCCATCTAAATACCAGAGTTGATCGCCAGCAAAGCCTTGAAGATAAGGTGAACAGTGTTGAGCGCTTACTTGATTAGTTGAGTTAGCACCTAGCCTCAGCCTGAACTTTTGGACATCACCATGGAGGTGTTGGAGCTTTTTCCTCGCTATGTGCTCAAAGGCAACCTGGCCCAAACTTTGCTCTCTTCTTTGCAGGTTTTGGCTAAAGAGGTGTTGAAGGCGCCTGAGCGCAGCCCTAATGCCTCCCACAAACTTGCCGGTCAGCTTGCACTGCAGCTTGAACTTGGCCCCCAACAACCAGCTGTGCAGGAGCTCTGCCGCGAGGTGATCTTGCCTGGGTGTGAGCGTTGGATTCGCCATGTGATCGATCGCTTGCCGCCCCAGGGGCGTGGACCCTGGGCTGAGGGACGCTATGGATTGCAGATGGTTGATTTATGGCTAAATGTGCAGCGCTCGGGTGATTACAACCCAACCCACACCCACGGCGGTAGTTTCTCTGGGGTGATCTTTTTACAGGTTCCGCCCCAGATCAATAGCAATAGTTTTGATGGCCAATTGTGTTTGTATGGCCCTGAGGAATGGCACATCCAAAGCTTTCGCACCGGCATGGCTGAATATGTGTTGCCTGTTCCTGGCGATTTCTACATATTTCCTGCCTGGCAACCCCATTCAGTAGCTCCGTTTCGGGGAGATGGTGAACGTTGGTCTTTGGCCTTTAATGTGATGGCCATACCCAAACGTGTGGATGTAAACCCTGTTACCACAAACGATAACGTGGAACTTTTTAGCGTTCGTAAGCGTCCCCAGGGCTTTTAAAGCAGAACTAGTTAGTAAGATTTTAATGGGTATCACATGTCTTTGTACGGGGCTTCAACATCCCTTAGTTCCAGGAATTACTTGCCCCCAGTGACGCCATATCGGCCGCTTTTATTCAATATTTGTTGTGCTTTTATTTCTCAACCAATACCACTCTTCCTCCCCCGCCTGTAATCCCAGGGCCGTTGAATGCCGCCAGGCACATGCCATATGCCAAGGCTTTTTAAACGTGCTTCATTTTCAAGGCGTGAATAGGTTTCACGGTCACAACCTTCGATGTATTGCCAATAAACAAAGGCAGCACCTGCTGCCACCAATGCTTGGTTGATGTTGGTGTTGCCCCTGAGGACCTCAGCCACTGTGCGCCCGTAGCGATCAGTGGCCTTAGGGCGCAACCCAACCTCAGTTCCTATTGGTAACTCTGCCTGCAGTGCCTGGCGGGCATCAATGCTCAGTACCTGGCTGGTTTCTGGCGCGTCGATACAAGCCAAACGCACTGTGGTTTTACTTGTGCCGCTGGGAGTAGAAACGCGAATGGTGTCGCCATCACCCACAGAAAGCACCCTGAATTCAGCTGCAGCAACAGGTGTTAAACAGCTAAGCGCGAAAGCAGTTGCAGCTCGCCAAAAAAACAGGTGCAAGATTTAGCCATATTCTTCTATCTTGCCGCAGCTTTGCTTGTAGCAAACTAGTAGGGGCCCCTCGCCTTTCCCTAAAAGCCATGGCTAGCAATGTTCAGGTGGAAGGCTGCATTACTAAAGAACGTGGCGCCTTACTGTTTTGTTCACCAAAGGAGAAGCAACCAAAACCTGGCTCCAAGGTTCAAATCATTGATGTATTTGCTTTGCAGGTGGTAACTGGTTATATCCGTGATCCCCATGGCAGGTTGTTACTACAGGCGCAAGCATCAGTAGCGGCTGGCCGTAACTGGTCGATTGCTAAAGCCTCGCAACTTATCCGTAATGATGTGCGTCCTAACCGTTGGGTTGCTTTACAGGTAGATAAATATGCCTGGGGTTTATTTTGGGCTGGTGGTGGGTTGCAGCATTGCCGTGAATTATTAGCAAAAGAAGCAACAGCAAGCGAGAATCAATCAGCTTTAGTTCCTGCTAGCCCAGAAGCATTACTAAGATTGGTACTTGATTTGCAAACTGGCGCAAATGATCTAAATTCAGGGGCCATACCAGCACCACTTAGGGGTGCAGGCAATCCATTAGCCAGCCAGTGGAAATTAGTGATTTATAGCTCAATTGCTTGGTTTAGTATTTTGCTGATAACAATTACTGCTTTTGTTATTGCATTAGAGAAGCAAGATCGTAAATTAGAATTATTGCTTGAGCGCACTACGCCTAGTTTAAAGCAGAAATAGTTATTGAATCTTCCAGGGGTAATCCTCTAATATCAGTGCATTTGCTCTTTGAGATAGTTTAAACTTCCGCGCAATATCCTGAAGGGAAGGAGGAATTCTTTCAAGCACTAACCAAAATAAAATTATCTTTGGCCTCTATATGTGCCAAGAAGATGGTTCTATGTAATTACGTAAACTTTCTAATTAGTGTTAACTTTGCAGGAAGGTCTGGGCCGGTATCGTTGACATAATGGTAGCTACTTCGCATGCCAACAATCCTCAGGAGCGGTCCTTACAGGGTCTACTTCTACAGTCACGAGCCAAATGAGCCACCCCATGTTCATGTTGATAGAGATAAGGCGTCATGCAAAGTCTGGCTTGTCCCTGTTGCACTATCTTTTAGCCTTGGTTTTAGCGCA
>OFRA01000348.1_pt1 | contig 12184 bp, 20 predicted proteins | sample 1543001 | NCBI WGS metagenome assembly OFRA01 (sample SAMN07774221, study PRJEB24372) | wastewater metagenome | isolation source: Lake Maggiore Verbania | place: Italy: Verbania | collected 2015-12 | reverse complement strand
AATAAAAAAATAATGAGAAATGAATTTGTAACTAAAATGATTAAATCCTATCTGACTAAGTTCCCGAAGCTACCTTCCTTGACTTTGGCTAAAAAAATCTATGCAGAAAACAATAAGCAGTTTAGAGATATTGAAGAAGTTAGGAGTTCGATAAGATATTACCGAGGTAAAAAAGGTGAAGTAGCAAAAACACATTTAGCAACTGCTGAGTTCTTAGATCAAGATATCGAATTTGTAATGCCTGAATCTTATGCAGAAACTTTTGAGCCATACGAGATTAGTCAGTCTAGAACTTTAATTATATCGGACATGCATATACCTTACCAGGATAACGATTCAATACAGAAAGCTATTAATTATGGTAAAGAAAAAAAAGTAAATTGTATTTTAATTAATGGAGACGTTTTAGACTTTGCTGGTATAAGCCGACATGAGAAAGACTGGCGACAAAGACAGGTCCACCAAGAATTTGAAGCTGCACGTATCTTTTTAAGTTCGTTACGTGAACACTTTCCAAAAGCTAAAATAGTTTTTAAGTTAGGCAATCACGATGAACGTTGGGAGAAATGGTTATTCTTAAAAGCACCCGAAATATTTGATGATCCTGAGTTTAAATTAGAAAGTAGGTTAAAATTAGGCGAATTAAAAATAGAGATAGTAAAAGAAAAAAGACCTATTCGCATCGGTAAATTAACTGTATTACATGGTCATGAATTATTCGGTGGAAGTGGTGGAGTTAATCCAGCAAGGGGAACGTTTTTAAAAACTTTAGAAAATGTAGTTGTTGGTCATTACCATAAGACATCAAGTAATACTGAAGCTTCAATGTATGGAGATGTATTCAGCGTTCACTCCGTTGGTTGTTTGTGTGGTAAAACTCCTTACTATATGCCTATAAATAAATGGAATACTGGCTTTGCTTATTGCGAACTAGAAATTAAAACAGGCAATTATACTTTTTATAATCTAAAAATTATTAACGGAAAAATATATTAATTATGACAGGATTAAGACATGCACTCAAAGAATACTTTATGGTTCATCAAATAGCTGGAAGTAATCCGATTTTAGCATTCGATAACTTAAAACAGCAATATGTTGTATTTTGGTACTTCAAAGAAAATACTATTATTAATTTAGGATATGAAATAATTTTATGACAATTACTAATGAAGATAATATGGAGTTAATGGCTCGTTATTCCGATAAGTATTTTGATTTAGCGATTGTTGACCCGCCTTATGGGATAGGTAAAGATAGTTTACATTCAAATAGAGCATTGAAAGGTGCTGGAAAATTAAAAAATAGGGCCTTAAATGTAGGTAATACAAAATGGGATATTGCACCATCAACTGAATACTTTAATGAATTAAAAAGAGTTTCTAAAAATTGGATTATTTGGGGTGGTAATTATTTTGAACTTGGAAGAATACGTTGTTTTATTGCTTGGGATAAATGCCAACCTTGGGAAAATTTTAGTCAAGTTGAATTAGCATATACAAATTTTGACAAGCCATCTTCCTTATTTAGATTTGATAACAGAACAAGTGATAAAATACACCCAACACAAAAACCAGTAGCACTTTACAAATGGATATTAAATAAATACGCTAAGCAAGGCGATAAAATACTGGATACACATTTAGGCTCAGGTTCAATAGCAATAGCGTGCCATGATTACGGCTTTGATTTAACCGCTTGCGAACTTGATAAAGAGTACTTTGATAAGGCAATGCAGAGAATTAACAATCATATTAATCAACAAAATTTATTTTTGTAATGTAAATAATTATTATTATATTTGCAATAGTTATAGCTTAGTGGAGCTTTTTAACAATCAAAAAATATTGCCTTATTTCCTGAGTAGTGCCACTACACGAAAGGGATATAAGGCTTTTTATTTATATGGCAATTAACAAAAAAGGTTTTATTTTATATGCTGACCAGAAAGCATTATTCGACCAATTAACAAATGATAAAGCTGGAGAATTAATCAAGTTTATTTTTTCGTATGTTAATGATGAAAATCCAACAACTGAAGATATAATAATTAATTTAGCCTTCACTCCGATAAAACAACAACTTAAAAGAGATTTAGCTAAGTTCAATGAAATCAAAGAGATAAGAAGTAAAGCTGGTAAAATTGGAATGGAAAAAAGATGGCAAAGTATAACAAATGATAACAAACCATTACAAACCATAACAAACATAACTGTTAATGATAATGTAAATGATAATGTAAAAGTAAATGATAATGTAAAAGATAAAGTAAATGTTAATGTAAAAGATATTAATAATTATTTTAAAGAACTTCCAACCTCAACTAATTTTGAATTAATTGCTATTGCCTTAAATATTCCAAAAGATAAATTAACTTTAAAAATTGCAGACTTTAAAAAAACTTCTAAAATTGATTATTTAAACTTTAACGAATTTTGCAACCACTTTAAGAACTGGGCCAATAAAAACAATTCATCTAACCTAAAACTAAAAACTAGCTTCAAATGATACCAGCTAACACAAAATTAGAATCTCAATTCCTTGGCGGACTAATGATTAATCCTAGTGAATTTAAGTACATTCAGGAACTATTTCACGAAGAACTGTTTTATGATGAAAAAAACCAATTAATTGCTAAAGCTATTTTAGGCTTAAATAACGCTTCAAAAACAATCGACCTTATAAATGTATCAAACGAGTTAGAAAGTACGCTTAAAATCAATCCTATTAGCTTTTACGACCTATCCTTGCTTACTAATGATTGTATCCTAAATAGGTTCGATGAGAAAATACTAATTCTTAGTGAATTTTATATTAAAAGAAAAATGATGTTTAAGCTTTCAGAACTCCTAGAAAAAACTCAAGAATCAACAAGTGATGTATTCGAACTTTTAGCAGATAACGAAAAGAATACAAATGAAATTTTCAATAAAATATCTATTAGCAAAACTTTTACTGCTTTGGATTGTGCTATCGAAATGGATCACCACTTAGATAAAATTGATAAATTAGTTGATGGGGAACTAATCGGTTGTGATACTGGATTTAGTGAACTTAATAAACTTACTTCAGGTTGGCAAAATAGTGATTTAATTATATTAGCAGCTCGACCAGGAATGGGTAAAACTTCATTAATGCTTAACTTTGTTAATTCGGTTTTAAATCAAAATAAATCGGTATTAGTATTTAGTTTAGAAATGTCTAAGTTACAACTATATGCAAGAATGTGTTCTCAGATTACATCAATTCCACTTTATAAATTTTTAAAAGAAAAAATGAATCCTTACGAGAAGGAATTGTATAAAAATGAAACCTTTAAGTTATCGAACTCACAATTATTAATTGAAGATAAAAGCGGTATCAATATAAATTTTATTAAAGTAAAGGCCCGAAAGTTAAAGCGTGATAAAGATATTAGCATGATAGTTATTGACTACATTGGACTTATTGACAAAGGCAATAATAACAAAAGTACCAACGATCAAGTTGCTGAAATATCTGGAGCTTTAAAAGGACTGGCAAAAGAATTAAACATACCGATTATTTTATTAAGCCAGTTAAGTAGGGAGGTTGAAAAACTAAATGATAAAAGACCAATGCTATCACATTTGAGGGATTCAGGAGCTATTGAACAGGATGCTGATATGGTTATGTTTATTTATCGACCTGAGTATTATGGTATTATGGATGACGGAGCTGGTAACTCAACTATTGGCAAGGCAGAATTGATAGTTGCTAAACATAGGAATGGAGCATTAAGCGATATAATTGTTAACTTTAACGGGAATTGTACAAACTTTTATTAATATGAATAAGAAAATTAAAGTTAAATATTTAAAATTAGGCAGAGAAAATATTTGGGGACTGGCTCATTGCGGACTTAATCTTATCGAACTTGATGTACGTTTGAAAGGTAAAAAGCACCTAGAAATATTAACTCATGAAAGTTTACATATATTACTTCCTGAATTAGAAGAAGAAGATATTGTAAAGCTCAGCGTAATATTAACTAAAACTTTATGGTCTGAGGGATATCGGAAAATAGATAATAACAATGATATGCAATTACAAGATGGTAGTAAGTAGTATATAATCCACAAAAAATAACTTAATGTAGAAATTAACCAACAAATAAAAATATGAATTACGAAAAATTTAAACAAATTATTGATTTGCAAATAGCTCACAATAATAGAGTAAATGAACTTTATGCTTTGAAAATTGATACTGTAGAGTTCTTTAATGAACTTGGCCGAGCAAATGATTTGCTTTGGGAAGAAGTATTAACCGAACATGGAGATTATCATTTATGTTATTATCTATATGAAATGAATGGTATGTATGGAACTCCAGATCTAAACGAAGAATATAAAGATATAAAAGAGCTGTATGATTATTTAATAGAAAACAAAGGATTCAAATGAATGTAACCGATTTTAATAAAGTAATTGAAAAAAGAATTGATTTGATTAAGTCTATTATGTTATCGAAAAGCAAAGAATATTCAACCGATTCCGATAAGTTCCATAATTTTAAACAGTCAGTCGGTATTAGCTTTCATACTTGCCCCGAAAAAATAGCCTGGGAATTTGCTACTAAACATTTTCAATCCATTAAAGATACTTTAGATGCTGTTGATAATGGAGCTGTAAACTTTACCGATAAGTATATTGAGGAGAAAATAGGTGATGCAATTAATTATCTTATTCTTATTGAGGGGATGTTAAAAGAACGATTATATGACAAATGTATTGATAACTGATATATATTGCATACTAACGTTTCGCGGCTTTGTGATGTTGCCGATAAAACACGCCTAAAACTTTAAATTTAAAACAAATGCATACAAAAATTGGACAAACATTCCATACAGAAAATAACGGCAATAGCACAAAACCGCTGTTACCAGCAGTGCCTTCTTCGGAGGTTTATTTGGAAGATTGTGTAACGGCATTAAAACGCTTTAACGATAACCATTTTGATTTGGCAATAGTTGATCCACCTTATGGGATTGGTGCAGCAAAGCAAATTGATTTAGGCAATTCAAATAAGAAAGTGAAACACAAAACAAAGGATTGGGATAATGCTATTCCTACTGATGAATACTTTACTGAATTATTTAGGGTTTCTAAAAATCAAATCATTTGGGGCGGTAATTACTTTATAGAACATTTAAAGAATACAAGATGCTTTATAGTTTGGAATAAAGAAAACGGAACTAATAATATGGCAGATTGTGAACTTGCGTGGACTTCATTTGAAACATCCGTAAGAATGTATAATGGGCATATTTTTAAGGGAATAGGGAATAGTAATTATGTAACGATACACCCTACACAGAAGCCTATTAAACTATATGAATGGATTTTAGATAAATACGCAAAGCCAAATGATTTGATTTTAGACACCCATTTAGGTTCTGGAAGCAGTAGGATTGCAGCGTATAAAGGTGGGTTCAACTTTGTAGGATTTGAAATAGACCAAGAATATTATGAGAAACAAGAAAAGCGTTTTAATGACTTTAAATCACAACTGCGGTTATTTTAGCACGGTCGCTGGCATTGCTGGTAACTACTTGATAAAACTAATAAATGTAACTCAAATATGAAGCAATTAACTAAAAGTAAAACAATTAGATTTACTGAACCGCAAATCAATAGTTTAAATATTTTACAAAATTATGGAGTTAATGTAAATCACTTTATTCGTTTGGCTATTAAAGAAAAATTACAAAAAGACTGGAAATCTATTAAAGAAAAAAAAGACAATTTTTGTCCTTTTTAAATTTAACTACTTAATTAAAGAAAAAACTAAACAGGATACTCCGAAAATAATACTTATTCCTTTTAACCTTTTTTGTTTTTTAACCTCTAGGCTTAAACCTTTCATTTGAATAGTTAGTGATTTATTTTCTTCGTCTTTAAACTTAATTATACTTACTTGATTTCCGATAATAGTTTGTAACTTATCTTCGTTTTTTTTATATAAATTAACTTGGTTAACTTTTAAAATTAGTTGTTGTTGGCATAATGAATCCGATAAATAGTATGCTTCAGCTTTATGATATTGCTTTGCTAAAAACTTAGCTTTATCGGAGCTAAAACAAATTAAAGTATCTTTATTATTTATAATTAAACTTTGAGAATATGCTGTCAAATTCAGCAACAAGGTTATTATTATTAAGCGAATCAATTTCATTTACTTTTGTTTTATATTTAATTATTACAGTTTGTTTCTTATTCTCCAATAAGTTTAGTTCCTGAGTGTATTTATCAATAATAACTTTATTCTTTTTTATATCGGAATACAAGCTATCATTAACTTTATTCAAACTATCAATTTCATTTCTAAAGTTTTTAATTATTCCTAATTCGTTGTAAGGAGAATATAAAAACCACAATATCAATAAATGAACACATAATGTTATTATGCACAAAATTACCGATTTATTGAACATGACAATTATTTTCTTGTACTGAATTTATCTATTGTAGTCAATCCTAAACAACCAAAAGCCAATGCTGTAACACATTCAACTAAGGTGTCCGATGGCTTTATGTGTTCGGGTGTAAACTGATTAGCAAAAAGAGTGCTACATAACATAACAGTACATATAATACCACATACTCTTTTACTCGAAATTGATCCTGTTTCATCTTGTAATATTTGTTTTATAAAGTTTTTCATTCTTTTTTTCCTCTGCTTTTAGTGATTTTACTTTGTAGTTTTTCGATTAACATCTCAATCCGTTGCTCCAATAATTCTATTCGTTTTTTGAGTTCGTTGATTTGATCCTCGTAAATTGTAATTACTTTGTTATTACCTGATGCTTTTAGTTCGTTCCTACTTTTGAAGTAATCCCAAACATCTTTACCTTTGAGTACACCTATCAAGGCGACTACGATGCCAACAATAGTAACCTGGTCCATTTTATTTAATTGCTAAAATTTGTTTTCTGTTTTTAACTGTATAGGATATATGTACCCAAGTAAAATCGTACTCATTTATTAACTGGTCAAACTCTAAATTATCTTTGCACCAATCAAATAACTTTTTATTTTCTTCTTTATTACCTCCGCTTAAATCAATAGCTTCACCCTTTACATGCTGACTTGTTTTCGAACCGCCTACTTTTGCATTAAGTGATTCACATCTAAAAAAAGAATTAACCTTAATGGGTTTATTATACCACGTTCTTAAAGGCTCAAAGCATTTCTCAGCTACTAATTTCATACAAGCTAACTGAGTATCACTTGGATTGTTTTCTATTCCAAATCTAGTTGCTGTATTGCTTACAGTTGCTTCATCAAAACTAATGTGTTTGCTTATCATTTCTTATATTCTAATTGTTCAACTCTTCGTTCTAAACTATCATGCTTAACATCCTGGACCATTACCATAGTTTTAATGTCATTAAGGTCTTTACTCATCTTCATCAAAGCATTAACCCCTAATGCTCCGATGAAAGATAAGATGGCTATCAACCCCGAAACAAGCCATAAGAGAATATCAAATTGTGTCATTATATATTAATTAAGTTCCATTTATTATCATTCCAAAAATATTGCTTATCATCGCTAGGATAAGGTATTGGTGCTTCCCATTTATAGTTTACTAAAATCCAATCTTCGTATGGCTTAGGTGTTATAAAAACATCATTCACACTATCATAAGTAAATCCTATTCCAGCATAAATATTTCTAAAATTAGAATTATAAGATGTTTGCTTTATCGTATCGTAATTATAAATCCCTTTAATATTTAAAGAATCTATAAAATCAACTCCTAATTGCTCAACTTCAATTCCATTATTAGTAATAACTTCGTTATCAATAACTATTACAGCTATTACAATACTTTCTTTTATAAGTGCAAAATTTGCCATTATTGAAATTTATATTTTATTATTACTATTCCACTTCCACCATTACCGCCTGTTTTTGTTCCAGCTCTTTCAGCTCCACCACCTCCACCGCCTGTATTTGCTGTGCCACTTGTTCCATCTCCAATACTTCCATTACCACCACCACCTATACCACCTAACCCATAATTTAATGTTGCTAAATAAGCCGAACCTCCACCACCACCTCCGTAATAGTTTCCAGTAATTGATGATAAAGTTCCAGCACCTCCATTACCACCTAAAGCTGCAGTACCATTTTGCCCAACTGCACTGGCTCCACCACCACCTCCGCTACCATAATAAGGTCCAGCACCTGAACCATTTCCACCTTTATTTCCTTGACCAGCTGTTCCATTTGCTCCTATTTCTGAAATACTTGCATTGTTTTTTATTCCAGTAGCTCCACCTCCACTACCACCAATTACAGCATTTACAATGTGAGCTCCACCTCCACCACCACCAACAGTTGTTATTGCATTAAAAGATGAAGTTGTACCATTCCCTCCAGCTATTGATTTATTATTACTTCCAGCACCACCACTACCAACAACAACTGAATAAGTTTGAACAGCAATAGATAATCCTGTACTTGTTAATAAACCTCCAGCACCACCTCCGCCACCTACTAATTCACCACCGCCACCAGCACCGCCAGCAACAACTAAATATTCAACTACATTAAATGGTGCAGTTCCTAACTGACTAACTACAAAATTATTACTTGAATTAAAAGTATGAATCTTATAATCTCCGACTGTTGTTATAGTTCCACCTGTTGCAACTGTAAAAACCGCTGGTGGCACTTTATTCATTAAAGGTATTAAGTTGTAGTACATTATGCTTGTATATTAATTCCTAAAACATCAAATTTAGTATCTGTATCATTCCAAACCAAACCAATATATATAGTTTTACTAATAGTTGTTGTAGTTGGTAATGTTACTCCGATGGCCCGATAGTTAGTTCCAAAGGCTATTGTTTGTGCAGTTCCATTATCTTTAATTCTTATTATCATTGCTTGACCTTCCGACATTGTGCCTGTTGGATTTGCTATTGTTAAGCCCGCAGCCTGAGCTGTTATCTTAACTAAATCATTTGTTGATGTTGGTGTTACCGTTGCTGAACTTGTTACACTTTGAACTCTAGGAGCATATTCTGCTTTACCATTAAATGTACTCCAATTTGCTGAGGTTAATGCACCTCGATTAGAAGCACTTGCATCAGGTAAATTAAAAGTATGTGTTGCAGTTGCTGAAGATATATTAAAATCACTTCCAGTCGTTCCAGTTGCTAATGATTGTATTTGTTCAGTTAATCCATTTAAAGCAGTTAAGCCAGTTGTAAAGCTTGTTATCACTTGACATAAATGGCTATTCTCAGTATGCATTGTAATCGTACGACCACTATGTGTAACGTAAAATCTAACAGCTAATCTATCAGTTAAAGCTAAAACAGTTTGTGGAACCGATAATGCTGTTATGTATAAATCAATATTTGTACCGCCTGTAATATATTCAGGTGTTGCTGAATTACTTGCAATTAATGTTAAAGTAGTACCATCGTATTTATATAATTCTACATAAAAACTTGGTGAGCCACCAGCTGAAGATGCACTAAAATAAGTTTCAAAATTCCAATTACCACCAGGTATTAATAATTGATTAGGATCATTTGCATCGGTAATAAAACTTTGAATATAACCATTGGCTGAAATTGTGAAATCAGTACCACCTCCGATAATAGGTGTTTTATTTATTTCTTTAAAAGCCACGCCACCAAAAGTTCCTTGAGCTACTGAGCCATTAAGATAGTAAGATACTGAAGAACCGCCACCACTTGTCATTGGAAAGTTAGCAAGTGAACCATCACCCCTAACATATTGAGAAACCACACCAGCTCCTGTTATTGCTATTGTGCCACTTGTTGTTATCGGACTACTTGCAACGCTAAAAGCACTTGGCATTGAAACGCCTACACTTGTAACCGTTCCTGTTGTTATATCACCGCTGCCTAATAAAGTAGTTGAGTTAATGGTTTTAATATTAGTACCCGAAACTAATGTATCTTGTTTGCTAGTTGCTAATCCACTATATTGAGAATTAGTTGCATTGTCTCCTGTATTAGTTCCACTTGTATTTCCGATAACAGTTAAATTTGCATCAGTAACATATCTTTTATTTGTGCTATCAGCAATATCAGCTGTTGTTGCATCTGCTCCAGCAGTAACTAATCCCTTAGCATCGTATGTTATCTTTGTTTTTGTTGCCCCTGTAATTGCTGCATTCTCATCAACTTTTGAATCCAATGCAGTTTGTAAATCAGTTTGACTAGAAAGTGTTCCAGTTATTCCACCCCAAGCAACCGCAGAACTTATTGATATATTTCCACTTCCTAAAATAGAATTTGAATTTATAGTCTTAATATTTGTTCCCGAAACTAATGTATCTTGTTTTAAATTTAATGCTGTTTGTGTAGCAGTTGAAACTGGCTTGTTTACATCACTTGTATTATCAACATTGCTTAACCCAACCATTGATTTAGTTATTCCCGAAGTCGTACCTGTAAATGTTTTATCCCCAGCTATAGTTTGTGGACTTGTTGAAATCACACCCCTTGCTGTTGCACTTGCATCGGGAACGTTTAAAGTTATTACAGGTGTTGTTGTTCCTGTTGCTACCGATGAACTTAAATCAGTTCCACTTGTTCCTAAAGTTAAAGCAGCTACACTTGTAACCGTTCCACTTCCACCGCCACCCGTTGAAGCAATAGTTATTATTCCATCCGCTGTAGTGCCTGTAGTTGTTAAAGTTATATTACTTCCTTCAACTAATTTTATACTTCCACCTGTAGCCGATAAAGTTGCTGTATGCGAAGTTGAATCTGAAGTATTTGCTAATGATTGATCTCCTGTATTAGTTCCGCTTGTATTTGTTATAACTGTTTGTTGAGCATCGGTAACATAATTTTTATTTGTACTTGCTGCTATATCCGCTGTTGTTGCATCCGCCCCTACAGTTACTAGACCTTTTGAATCATAAGTAATTTTAGTTTTAGTTGCTCCCGTTATAGCTGTATTGCCAGTTACTTTAGTACCTAATGCTGTATTCAAATCAGTTTGACTTGCTAACGTTCCTGTTATAGCACCCCAAGCAACAGCACCAGCTGCACTTGGTCCGATTAAAGTACCACCTAAAGTAGTACCATCACCGATATAAAACATTTTAGTATCAGTTGTATAAGCGACTTCGCCACTTTCTAATACAACCGTTATTCTATCGGCATTCGTGCCACGTCTGATTCTTATTGCCATTTTATATATTATTAAATAAAGTTACCGCCATCTATTAAAGTATATGAAGTTGCTGCTGCAAAAGTACCGCCGTCAATTAATACATTGAAATTAGTACCACCACCGCCACCACTATATATAGGAATATTTAAAACATTACTTACTAAAGTAGATGCTCCACTTGTCCCCGTTGTTGTTAATGTTATTCCACTTCCAGCAGGCAAAAAAGATAAAGCACTTAATTGAGTTGTCCCATCACCTAACTTAAATTGGCCTGTTGTACTTAAATACGCTGGCTCACCAGCTTTTAAAACCATTGTTGGATTAGCTGAAAACCATGCTGAATCTTTTGGATCGTATCTTAATTCTACTACTGCCATTATGTTAAAGTTTGTATTATTGTAACTGGAGCTGGATTAGTTAATGTTTGTATTAATTCTTGTAAAACTTCAATCGTATAATAAGAACCGCAAGGCACCACCGCTATTATGTTTCCATCTTGGTCTATTATTCTTACATCATCTGGATTAATAACTGCTGGCGAACCTGTTATTGGTAGTGAACAAGCATCCCATTCAAAGATTGATTTAAACTCAATATCAAAATACCAACCAGCTACTTCATCATTAAAAGCATCTACAAAATCAGTTAAAGTTGCATTTGAATTAACATCGATAAGTTCTGAGAAATCAAACTGCTTAAAATAAATTAAAGTATCTAAAGCTATTTGCTTACAATCCGATAAGACTTCTAGTTGGTTTCTTAATCCCTTCTTGCTTTTATCACAAATGTAAAATCTTATAACAGTAATATCACTTGTACCCTCAACTCTGTTAGGTTGCAAAGTACCAAATAGCATAGGATATTTAATTGACTGACCGCCATTTAATTGATCCCAAGGGTCACCAAAGTACCAACTCTTAACTTGCTTGTGAGCAGTTGAGTATGTTGCTATTGTTGATATTAATTTGTTTAAGGTAAACATCTATTAA
>OFRA01000347.1_pt1 | contig 12220 bp, 10 predicted proteins | sample 1543001 | NCBI WGS metagenome assembly OFRA01 (sample SAMN07774221, study PRJEB24372) | wastewater metagenome | isolation source: Lake Maggiore Verbania | place: Italy: Verbania | collected 2015-12 | reverse complement strand
CTGTCGGTGGAGGTGTAAAGCTGGCCAACGGCAACCGTCGCGACTAATTTTGTTCCATCGTTGGATGAGGCAACGTAACGCCAAGCTCGGTTTGAATCCCGCGCTGTCCAAGTCAGCCCGCTGTCGGTGGAGGTGTAAATCTGGCCGGAATCCACCACCGCAACCAGTTTTGTCCCGTTACTAGATGAGGCAACGCCTTGCCAGGGTCGGTTTGAGTCTCTGGCCGTCCACGTCACCCCGCTGTCGGTGGAAGTGTAAAGCTGGCCGTTTCCCGCCGAAGCCAAAAGTTTAGTTCCGCCACTAGACGAGGCAACGCCAAACCAACCCGCCACGGATGCCCGTTCAGTCCAAGTCACCCCGCTGTCAGTCGAGGTGTAAATATGACCAAACTGCTCCAACGCCACCAGTTTTGTGCCGTCAGCAGATGAGGCAACGGCAAACCAAAAGCGATTCGTCTCCCGCGCCGTCCAAGTTTCTCCTGCAATGACGCTGCTGGAATTAAAAACCTCAACCAGAGGGTCGGTAGATTCCGGCATATCAAAACTTATTACGCAGCGATCCCCTGCGCTTGAGTTTGCAACGAGCAAAGATACAGTGTGCGTAAAGGCAGTGCCATCTGTCGTCACCGTTGCAATGACGGCGTGACTAGACGTGTTGAGTTCAGGCGTGATGTCCGTGTTTCCGGCAGCAGAAAAAGCAATCGTCTCAAAGCTGGTTGCACCGCCCGCGCCTCCACCCGTGGTTCCCCGAAGCAACCACACCCGCTCGTTCGTCGTGGCCGCGTAGTCGTCTGGCCGCACCACATCCGGCAAGCTCTCCGCATCCGTTCCAACCACAAGCTCGTAGAAAGAAAGGTCGCCGCCCAACTCGATTGCAACAAGCGCATCCGTCGGGACTGTTGGTAGGGCCGTCGTCCCGGTGGGGATGCCGTCCAACGCCGTGCCGCCGCCGTCGAGGGCGGTGACTTGGAAACGGTTCTGAACGAAGTTTTGATTGACCTGCGCGGCGGTCAGGTAGCTCGGGAACGGAGTCGGGATCGTGCTGGCCTCGTCAATCGCCTCGTTGCGGATGGTGCAAGAAACTTGTCCCACCGTGCGGACGTTCTGCGAAGCGTCCACAAGCTGCAATTCCAGCGTGCTTCCTGCGCTGACTTCGCCTTGAAGGAAGTCCAGCAGGCCGCGCGTGTTGCAGTCCAACCGGGCAGACCATCCGTTCGTGATCGTTGACCACACGGTTTGCAGCGCGTAGGGCTGGCGCGTGAGTCGCACGATCTGCCGCTCCACGGCGGACGCGCTGCCAGCCTGTAGCTCAGAGGTGACGACTGCACTCGCCGGGGTGAGCGAAGACGGCCCGCCGACAAGCATCGCCACCGCGCCCACAGCATCCCATTCCACGACAAAGTTCGGCGCGGCGGAAGACTTGGTGACGGTCACGCCCACGACGGCAGCAGTCGCTTCAAGCGCGGCCTCTAGGGTTGCTGCGCTTGCGCTGTAGGCAACGTCCGTTGTGATCTCGATGAGGGTGCTGCCGTTCGTCCAGTCCGTCGGCGTCGTGCCGGAACTGGTGAAGACGACGCCGCTCGCGTTCTCCGCTGCGCCGAGGTTGGCGAAGTCGTCCCCGGCAACGTAGGTTTCGATCTGATACCGTTTCGCTGTGGTCAGGGAGCCGCTTGTAGCCGTGGAAACTCCAAGCCAAAACGTGCCACCGCTCGGCCCCGCGCCGGGTGTGCCGATGCCTAGCGAAGGTGTGACGGTTGCATCGCCGCTTGATGCATCGAAACCACCTTGGCCGTCGGTGACATAGATGTTGATTTCAGGATTGTCCCCTAAAACGAACGTCGGCTTTGCCGCTGGAGTGTTGTTCGTTTGGCTTCTGGCTAACGCACTCGACGGGTCGCTGGCTGCGGAATTGAAGAAGAGGTTCATTAGCTTTGGTGATTATGTTGAAAGGTTTCCTTATCGTCAATAGTCAAGGCCAACTTGTCAGCCGTATGCCAGCAGCGGCCACTGTATGGGAACGCCAATCACTCGGCTTTCGTATTCTTGGCACTCAATTCCAGCCGACAGGATGCCAACCGGAACCCAAGCCCGAGAACCTGTGTCAAGAAATGTAGCATCAACGTCGCCAGCGGAATCAATCAGCAAGCTGGCCGATGAAAGTTTAACCGCCGCTGTTTTCATTGCGACAACAGACTGGCCAGAGACAGTTCCACCTGACACAATTTCAGTGTAATACGGGAAAATTGAAAAGACCGTTGTGCCACGTCCAAGGGCTGTGTTGTCTTCGTAAAAGTCCGAGTTGGCCGTCTTGATGAGACGATCTACGCGGGTCGCCGGAGCACCGCCGTAATCCCAAAGATAGTGAGTTTCCTTGTATGAGTGGAACTGAGAAGAATAACCTCCTGCCGTTTCCAAAGGCCCGCGCACATATCCTTTAAACGTAAACACTCCTTCTATACGCCCTTCTGTCCTAAAACCAAAAGGCTTTAGGCAATAGACCGTATAATTGTTAACGTCGATACATTCCACAGCGTCGTAACCCTCACGAACGGTAGTCAACACTTGAATGTCCACTGCTGCCGCAGACTCAACCATTCCATCAACGGTAAGCACGAAGCCCGCATCTGATTTTGTGAGGCGCAACGGTTGCACCGCCCGCATCCCGTGGAGGGCGTTTATCTTCCGAGATACAAGGTCAACGATCTCAGCGGAAAGAAACGGGCATTCGTCTCCCGCTTTCAAGTTAGTCTGCAACGATGTATCAATCGGGATCATCGGGCGATGCAGTATCGGGTTGACCGCTCAAAGATGTTTCCCTGCCAACGGCGGACGATGGACGCCACGACGCAAACCTTCTCGCCGGCAGCTATGGAATCCCGCCATTCTGTGAGCGTTGGCACGGTGTCAGCGGTGAATGCGTTCACCTTTATGCCGTTGCCGTCGTAGATTTGCAGCTCATCTATTAACGGGATTTCAAAAGGAGTTGCGACATCAACGGATACACCAGGCAGATAGTAGTCTAACTGTAACGATGATCCAACTTCCAATGCTTCCGCCAGTCGTCCCGGTTCTACTTTTCTTGCCGAGTTGTATGTGATGGTTCCTTCCGGCTCGCTGATGAGCGAAACGCCCAGCGTCGCGCCGCCGCCCGACAGCACGGTGCGGATCACGTTCCGCCCGTATTGCGTTCCGGTCACGCCGTCCACGAAGGTGTAGGAGATTGAAACGCTGTCTCCAATTGCGGCGGTGGTGTCGCCCGCGCAAGAGAGGGTCGTCACGCCTGCCGCGTTGGTGTTGCCGGTGACGCCCTGAGATGCAAAAACTGCGCCCGTGTTAATGCCGGGGACAAGCCAAGAATAACTTTCAAAGACTACACGCATCTCCGGGATTTTGGCATAGGTGCGCGTCCATTTGACGACCCCTCCACCAAGCGCGGACAGTTCACCTTCGCGCACTAGATAGGCATCGGAGATGTCGTCGCTCGGGGTGTCCAGAGTGAGCGGGCTGAAGCTGTCCTCAAATTGTTGGAAGTCCTGCTCAAACATGACTTGCGCGAAGTTGTCGTCGAACGGACGAAGCCAGCGGCGTGCGCCGTCGGGTAGCGGTTTCGTGTAGTCGCCGTCTTGCCAGAGTAGGGGCATGATAATTAGCGAGCCATGATTGCCCGCACGTTTAAGCCGTCAGTCTTTGCCGCTTCCAAAAGCACGTTCATCGTGTCATCGATGCTGGCGATGTTTGAGTCCATGTTTGCAAACGGGAAGCGTTCGGTGTCGCTGATGTTTTTGATTCCTGCGCGAACCTTGTCCGCCATGCTGAGACGCTTGCCAGCTTCTGCCAAATCTCCAACCCCGCCGCGCTGTTTCAAGAAGCCTGCTTGCTGCTCCAACTGCATCACCTCTCGCGCTTTCATTATGTCCTCCCGCAAAGCGGGGTCGCGCACGTTGCGGAGGTTTGCGCCTGAGAGTTCGGCGAGCGTGAACTTCAGCCGCTCACCGCGTGCTTCTGCTGCTGCGGCGACTGCTGTTGCGCGTGAATTTCTGAGGTCAGAATATTTAGATTGAGCGGCCATTTGTTGCTTCTCTAAGGCCGCTTTTTTCGCATTTAATTCCAACTCCTTTAGCTTTCGTTCAAGGGCTTGTTTCTCGGCTGGGGTGGCTGTGGCTGCTGCGAGCTTTAGCTTGGCGATCTCCTTCTCTATTGCCGCCCGCTTTTCAACGGCTGCAACTTCGCCGCTAAGGTTGTCAGCAACAGCGCGACGGCCCATTGCAGCTATGGCTTCGGCACGATCTAAGAGCTTCACTGCATTCGCAATGTCTTTGTCGGTTTCCTCTTGTGTTTTCTGTGGGCCTCCTTCCATTGGCATCAATGCTTCTGCCTCTGCTTGAAGTCGCTTTGATTCAGCAAGAGCGTCAGCTTCAAATTTCTTTGCCGCACGACGTGCCGCCGCTTTGTCCTCCGTGACAACAGGGGCAGGAAGTGCATCGCGCTCTGCTTCAAGAGCTGCAATCTTTGCGGGCAACTCCTTCTTCGCCTTCTCCGCTGCGGCATCTCCGGCCTTGAGTTGCTCTGCCTTTAGCTTGGCAATGTCCTCCTCCACCTTCTTCCGCTGCGCTGCAACTCCAAGAGCTTTTGCCTCTGCCTCTGCGAGTTTTTCCTTGAGGGTTACAATCTCTGCGGCTCTCTTCAGCTCAGACTCAAATTCAGTGGCTCCTGTGCCGGTCTTGGCAGCGGGATTGCGTCGGGCGTCCTGCCCCGCTGCAATCTTTGCAAGGTCAGAAGAAACCCCTGCCGACGCATCCTCAAAGGCTTGGGAGAAGCCCTTCGTCGGCATCGCGTCAATCATTTCAGCCGTGCGCTTTAACAACACCCACACGCTTTGAAAACCGTCCAGCATGGTGTTGATGCCCTCGCCGACAAATGAAATAAAAGGGGCGAATGCACCCATGAGCCGCTTGCCAGTCGCGTCCGCCTGATCTCCTAGCGCGTCGAGCTTTGCAATCGTGTCCTCGCCAATGATGAGTCCCAACCGCTTTGCCTCTTCCGCTGCCGCTTCCAAGTCGTTCCGCATCGCGGCGAGGATGGGGCCGCTCGCCTTGCCCATGACCTTCATCGCGTCCGCCATTACAAGCTGCACGTCCGAAGCGTCGCGCACGCTGCGCCCGATCTGCTTGAAGATGTCCTCGATACGTTTGGTTTTGAGGTCTTCCACGCTCACGCCCAGCGCGGCGAAGGAGTTTAGCATCTCCTCGTTGCCGTCCAGTGCCGCAGATCGGGCGTTGCCAACCTTCTGCAATCCGCCAGCAAACTCTTCAAGGCTTGATCCATTCTGCCTTGCCGCAAAGTCGAACTCTTGCAGCGCATCCGTAGAGACGCCGAGGCGCGTGGACAGGTCGGAAATCTTGCCGCCATACTCGACGGTTTTCGCCGCCATTGCCGCCAATCCAGCAGCACCAAGGGCCATTCCCATACCGCCAAGCGCAGAGTTCAGCCCTTTCGCTTGAACCTTCGCGGTTTGCAAGCCGCGATTGAACGCGGTTGCGTCCATGCCCATGCGGATGATGATGTCTTCTGCGGCCATTTAGTTTGTTTCCGGTTTCGCGTTCATCTGCTCTAGCCATTGGTTCTTCGCCGAGTCCGTGAGCCGGTTGAACTGCGGCCCCTTCTCGCCGTTGCGCCGTTCGATGAGGCGGATGTATTGGAACAAGCTCGCCATCGGCAGGTTCAGAACCTCCGGTTGCGTCCACCCATACTCGCGGGCCAGCGCGTCAACCATCGAGGCCAGCCATGAGTTGTAAGACTCGCTCTTGGTTCCAGAGGACTGCGGCGAATCCATAAAGCAGTCCTCCACGAATGCCTTTATCTCCTCCACCGCCGAGGCGTATTCCACTGCACCGCACGCCTCGATGAAGGCGTCGCGCTCGATGGTGTTGGTGAAGCTGAAGTTTGGGTGCAACGCCCAAAGGAACTGCGCGACGTGGGCGGGCATTGGAAACCCTCCGCAGAGGAAGGGCGAACGAGACGCAACCAGCACGGCGAACCGCCGTGCCGTCAGCGGAGCGCACGGGAAGCCGCACAGGTTCAGCGGCAGGTCGAGAAACGCGCCGTCGCGCAAATCGTCCTGCCGCACTGCGGCCTCGTCGTAAATTTCTCGCAGCCCTTTCATGGCGGTGAACCGCCAGAGTTTAGGCAGTGTAGTCGCGCATGAACTCGATGTTGAACTTCACCGCGTCGCCCTGCGCCAAAGCCTCACCAACCTTGGTGAGGATATAGTCGACGGATGAGCGGGTGAAGGTCAGGCCGGGAGTCGGCACGGCGGTTCCAGTCGCGGCCTTCTGCAAGGTCGCGCTGCCCGTCACGAAGTCCTGCACGCCGAAGCTGCCGGTGGGTTCGTTGACTTCGTTGCGGCGTTGCACAACGACCGAAGGGTTATCAAAGGAGACGTTCTCGGCGATATACGCCACCGAGTTGATTGTCAAAACCTCGCTCCCAAAAGGGATTTCTCCATCATTCCATAGTGCGGCCATAGTTTTTCAGTGTGTTAGGTTTTACGGTGCGCTCTCAGGCCACGCATCCGTTTTGATTGCCACCATGCCTGAGAATTTGAGAGTCGTTGCGTCTTGGTCTTCTTCGGGTGTCACGTCCATCTCGCTAGACTCCTCGGCGGTGAGCTGAGAGCAGAGCGTGTGGTAAGACAAGAGCGCATTGATGGTCGTCGAAGTGGACGGGGCGAGCAGGAGATAACGCACCTTTCCGAGATACGTCGTGTGCGAGCCTGCGTTCTGGTTTCGCGCCGTAACCACACGCGCAGACAGGGAGAATTTCCAACGGTCAAACATCACCTTGCCGCCCGTGACGGACTGCGCGTGGTCGTCTGTGCCACCCATCGCAACGACCAACTCCACGCGGGGCGTTGAGAGGTCGCCCGTCCCGCGTTGGCTCGCGTTGGACACGCTGTTCGCCGTCAGCACGGCAGCGTAGCGAGGGACAAGCGTGTCCTCGAAACGGTATAGCGTGGGGTAATCGGGTGCGGGCATAGGTCAATCGGTCGCGTAGCCGTAGTCCCCGCTCATTCCGGTTCCGTGCTTAATCATTCTCCGCACGTTCCGGCTGATTGCTTTGATGCGACCCGCCATTGCCCGTTGCACGATGCCGCCCAAGCGAGGCTCCGCGCCCGCTGCCGTGTTGCCGACGACGATGGAGTTTTTGTATTTGTCGCTGAGGGCAATATTCACGAAGCCAGTAGGGCCAGATGTCCCGTTAGCGTGTCGCTTGACCCAGTTCGGGACATTGCCGCCCAACGCAATCAAAGCGCGGGCAAAGCCCGAGCGCAGCTTGCCAACGTGGGCGGTGACGGCCTTCTCGTAGGCATCGAAGACGCTTTGCCGAACCACGACGCGGTTGATGAAATTCAGCTTGCCCCTCACTTCGCGGCGGACGATGAAGCCAGTGCCGCCCACGCGCCCGTTCGCGCCTCGCGTGGCTTTGTGAATTGCGACAAGGGACTCCACCGATGCGTTTGGCTTGAAGTTGGGAGTCTTAACGGCGACGACTTTCTTGCCATCGTCCTCGACCCACAGCTTCACAAAGCCCGAATTGGCTCCGGTCATGGGCGTCGCCCCGCTCGCAATGCGGTCTGATACGGGAAAAAACACCTTGAGCAAATCACCCTTCACGGCGGACACACCTTGAGCCGCTTTCTTTGGGTGTGTCTGAGACATGATTGATTGAATCAGCCGCCTCATTTCAACACGCAGAACGCGCTGTCCAGACAATCCAAAGCCTTGGAGAATGTTCATCCGCTTATTGAAAGCGGTCATGTCAACGGTGGTGCTCATGTCGTCTGGCTGGCGTGAAATACCCACCCAGCGGCGTCTTGTCGGAGGGACATGATTTGATACGCCCGCCCCGCCAGGGTGAGGATGCCGTTGACAACGGGCACGTTGGCTCCGAGCGCCGCCGCCGTGGCCGTGAGCATCAGTTCCCCTTCCGGTTGGTAGCCGACATTCCGCATCGCGTCCGTCCGCAGCTCGCCTCGGTTGCGTCGCGCGGTGAAGCTGTAAAGCGTCCCACCGGAGACCGTGGCCGAGTAGGCCGCTGTCACGCTGTCGAGCGCGATCACTTCCCCGAGCGCGTCGGCAATCTCTGATGTGTAGGACATCGTTATGGATGGCGCGGCGTGCCGCTGGATAGCAGCACGCCGCGCTTAACAAACGCCTTCGCTGTTGTCAGCGCGGCGGTGGATTACTGGTTGCCAGCGTCAGCCGAGACGGCGAACGCACCGGCCTGACGCACGCCGACATCGACGTAGGTCTGGGCCACGATGCGGACGAGGCCGGCGATGGCCTGCGAGCCGTAGGGGTCCACCAGCACGTCCACGCCGCCCCAGATTCCGAGGGAGGCCGCGCTGAACGCACCGAAGATGACCTTGTCGCTCGAAACCTGATTCGTGACCAAAAGGCCGTAGCCGTTGGTGCTGTTCTGCTCGGCGAGGAAGATCGCCTGGTTGGCGGTCTTGACCGTGGTCTTCCACGCACCGCGCACCGCTGCGGTCGTGACGTAGTTCATCGTGCCAATGTCGGCGTTCGCCGTGGCAACATCGGTCTCGAATTCGACCACCTTGGCCCACGTCGGCGCACCGCCGAACGTCACACTGCCGACGCCGGTGGTGGCGAGGATGCCCGTGGGCTGGCCCGAGGAGCCGGAGCCTTCGAGCACCGCCTTGTCAATCGCCAGAGCCAGGATGGTGGCGAGGTCGTTGCGGACGAAGCCCTCCACGTCGAGGCTGGACTGGGCGATGAGCTGCTTGCTGATGTCCGTGAAAGCACCGAGGCGGTGCGGGGTCATGCTGATCTGAGCCAGCGTCTGCGAGGACTCGGTGATGTTCGCGTTCTCGGCGAGCCAGTAGGCAGTGCCGGCGGCGGTCTGCTTGGGCAGCGCGACGTTGCCGACGAGGCCGGACATGATCTGCACGCCCGCAGCCGAGGTGACCATCTTGTTGCGGAGCATCTCAATGAGCGGGCCGACGGTGGTCTGCACCGTGTAACCGCCCGCGCTGTTCGTGCCGGCGGTCATATCGCGGCGCATCACGTCGTTCGGGACGGTGAAGGCGTTCGGGGCGAGCGAGCGACCGTAGTGCTTGGCAGCGGCCTCGCTGGCTTCCTTCTCGAAGCCTTGCAGACCCTTGCCGGACGCGATGTCGCGGATGGCCTTGACGATGCTGAAGCTGCGCGCCTCACGCTCGGAGAGGCCGATGTCGGCGTCCGTGGGGGTGGCGGGCTTGGCTTTGTAGACCTCGCGCAAGACGAGCTGGCCGAACTCGGCGGCGCTCATGCCTTCCGCGTGGCCGCGCTTGGCGAGGCCGGCGCAGTTGTGTTGCTCGGCGATGAGGCCGATGTCGGCAACGCGCTTGCGTTCAGCAGCAAGCACGTCGTTGGACGCGGTGGGGACTTCGATGACTTGGGACATAATAGGGGAACGTGTTTCGACAACCTCGATGAGGGGTGGTTCTGCCAGCGGTTCGCTGCGACCCACTCCGACCGAGGCGTCGGCGGGGATTGCTACGAGGCTGATTTCAAGCGGCTCCCAGCGAATCGCGCGTTGGGCTTCCGACCCGTCGCTGCGCTTCTCTGTTTCGAGCTTGTGGATGCGGTAGCCGACGCTTACCAGGCTTCGGATGCCATCAACCACGTCCTGAAAAATCTCTTCGCCCCGTGCGCTCTTGGAGAAGCGGACCACGGCGCGGGCCGTCCGGTCGGCGTCAATGCGGGCGGACTCGACCACGCCAATCTGCTGCGCGGGGTCGTGATCCAACAGCAGCGGGGCGCGGCCAAGGATGCGCCCCATGTCCACGGAGGACGGGCTGTGATCCAGAATCTCGGTGCCGAAGTAGCGGTCCACGGGCGCTTCGCTGGAGAAGGCCAGCTCCACGGTGCGCGCGTCCCGGTTCACCGTCTCCCGTAGGAACGGAAGGCTGCGGTGAAACGTGTCTTTGAGGGCGGAGGCGCTCATACTTAGGCGGAAGAAATTGAGGCCGCAGCATCGGCCGGCTCGTTGAAGGTGTCCGAATTGGTCAGTGTGATGGGCTGCTTCACACCGCCCAAATCCTTCCAAGCCTTCACCACTTCGGCGGGCATGGCAGGAAGACCGAGGGATTCGCGCAGCGACACCTCGTCGGCAGCGTTGGGCGTGACCACACCGGAGCGCACGGCGACGCCGTAGCTGTCCACCTTGGACTTGTTGCTCTCCGCGCGCGGGGCGAACAATAGGCCGCGCCGCTTCTCCATCGCCTCGTCCTCGGCAATGTCGGCGTCCACGTCTTCAATGTCGCCAGCGCCCTCGGCAATGACAGCCCGGCGCGAGGTGAAGCCGTTGGCGATGGCTTTGATGTTGGCGTCCACGTCCTTCTCGGGGTCCACCCACTGCCAGCGGCGCGGCTTCCAATCGGCGGCGCGGAACTTGTCGAGCTTTACGGCGGGGAGTGCGGCCCCGTTGGGCATGGTGAGCAACCCAGACAAGAGCGAAAGCTGAAGCCACTCGTCAAACACCGGCTCGATGACGGTCTCGATGAACCAATTCTGGATGCTCTTCCACTCCTCCCGCTCCTCCAGCAGGCCGGCGCGGATGCTAGAGTAGTTCACGCCCTCCAAATCAGAGGCGAGCGAGTTGTAGGAGACGCCCAAACCGGAAGCGATGGAACGCAGGCACGACTTAATGAACGCGGGGTAGGCGGACGTTGGATGCTCGGCAGAGTGGACCTTGTAGGAGACGCCCATCGGCAGGTCCATGATGACCCCCGGCTGCATCTCCTGCGTCGGGTTGCCTAATGTATCCAGCGGGCCTTGATAGCCGTCGGGGACAGACTTCTCGAACGCGCCCATCGCGCACGCTGCCGTTCGCGCGGCCACAAGTTCCGCCTCGTCGTAGCCGTCGAGCATCTTGATCCGCAGCATGACCGGGGCGAACCAAGTGACGCCCGTGGTCTGGCCTTGCCGGGTGCGCCGAAAGACGTGGACCACGTTCTCGGCTGGCTCGCGGATGCAGCGGATGCCCGCCGCGCTAAAAATCCCGGTCTCGTAGGGGTTGCGCGTGTAGAAGTGATAGGCCACCGGGCGGCGGTATTTGTCCAGCTCCACGCCCATGCGGATGATGTTCCCGTTCTCGGCCACGCCGTCGTAATCCTCGCGCAGCAGGTCCGCTTCGAGGAACTGGATCGAGAAGTTGAACTCCCCGCCGCCCTCGCCTCTGCGTTTGATGAGGAAGCAAAACCCATCGCGGGCGGTGCTGCGGAGGACGAGTTTTTGCAGCTCAATCCATGAGGTGATCCCGTCCACGGTGCAGTTTTTCGCGCGGCCAAAGCGGAACCACGCGCCCTCGATGGTCTGGTTGGCCATCGAGTCGTATTTGCCCTTGACCAGCTCACCGCTCACGGTGCGGTCAGGGTCGCGGACCTTCATCTGGAGACCGATGCCCGAGGAGCCGAGCACGTTGTTTTCGAGCAGCTTGAGGTAGCGTTCGATGTAAGGATTGTTCCGCTCCAGCTCGCGGGCGCGGGAGCGGAGGCGTCGCCCGCCTTGGGCAATCTCCGAGTCCGCCGAGGAAAGGACGGTGCCCCAGTCCTCCGTCAGTCGGTTCACCGCCGCCCCGGCGTAGTGTCGCGCCGCTGGGGCGGGCGCGGGCCGCGTGTAGCCGAGGCGGCGGGCGAGTGTGTCCAGGAGTTTCATCGGATCGGCGTGAACCGGGTGAAGACGTTGCGCTTGTTTCCGAGGCCGCGCGCGATGGCGTCGGCCTGCTGCTCGGCTTGGTATTCCACGCGATACTTGCTCCGCATGACCAATAGGTCCGGCGTGGGAATGAGGGAGAAAGATTGCTCGAGGCCGCTCCAGTTCTGCACGCTCTTGGAGGCGCGGGATTCCAGCACGGCCTCAATCGCGTCCAGCACTTTCTTCGCGTGCGAGCGGGAGTCGTAGCCCGACGTTTGCGTGGCGAAGTTCGTGGCAATCGTCAGCTCGGCGCTGAACACCTGGTAGCGTTCGCTGGTCGCCGCCTTGGTGACGTAGCCCTGCGCGACATAGGTGCCGGCGGTCCAGCCTGCCGTGGTCGCGGCGGATACAGAGATGAGGTGGTCGGAACCGCTCGCCGTGCCGGTGATGACGATGCGGACGGCGTCCTTGACGAGGGCATAGGAAAGCACCCACCCGGCATTGGCCGGATAGTCGGAGAAG